>Ga0137796_10000974_pt1 | contig 17002 bp, 23 predicted proteins | sample OV2TP3_FD_97704 | JGI IMG/M metagenome (GOLD analysis project Ga0137796, IMG submission 97704) | reverse complement strand
TATTTTTATAATTAACTTATATTTGCAAATTAAAGTTTTATTTTAAGTCTAACTAATTACTATTTTTCTGTATCTGTGATACCTAATGAACTAGTATTGAGTTACGTTGCTCTGCGACGCTTTATTTTTGTGGCCTACTCTATTTTAATTGCAATTCTATTTATTCTCTCTTTATTCTATAGCAAAGGTAGTAAATTCTCATAATTAAATAGGTTATCTAATACCCAACGTAGCTTTTGCAGTAGATAGCTGATGTCTCATTTCATAATTCTTGACCCCTGGTAAACCTAAATAGAACTCCAAATTATTAATTGCTGATCTGTTATTTTCATCTACTTGAATCTCTATTCTTTTTAATTCTGCTTCAACTCCTTTAACAGCCCATTCTTCCTCATTAGCTACTCTATCCTCTTTATCCCAAAGATTTTTACCTCTAAAAGCAAGGTATGGTATTGTAAATATACCCAGAATAGGTACTGCAGCAGTAACGCCTATTGCCAGAAGCGATTCTCCCAGGTAAAGCCCTTTATTCTGCAATTTCTTATCGCGGAATTCTTTTTCCAGAGCCTCAGCTCTAGCTAGTAAACTTTCTGCCTGTCTTGTATATTCACTCTCTCTTTGCTGATATATCTCATGATTATGTTCACAGACTGGTTCTAGTAATGCTGGATGAAGCATATCTTTTAATTGGGGGTCAAGATAAACTAGTTCTCTACTACTAAGTTCTCTATAAAGACGTGCTAGCCTATGATCATGTTGGTGTACACCTAATAGTGCAATTAAATTATGTTTATACACACTATCAGACTCCATTGTTTCTCCTCTGTGTATGATTCTGCCACCATATCTTATAAGTCCAACATGACCAATAGTGCCTCTCACATCCACAACACCGCCTTTCATGTACATGCCAACATTGTCTCCACATTTTCCTTCAACAGTTAAATGCCCTGCTTCCATCAGCATAGCAGCATAATCACCTAGATTCCCTCTAATAGTAACATCTTTTCCAAGCTTGTAAGCCAAGCTATCAATTAGTGGTGCACTTCTTAAATCTAGTACAAGTGGCTGTGCATCTTTATGAAAAGCGTTAATAAGAAATGATACAAATAAACCCACACCATCTGTTTCCCTTAAACCTCTAAATTCCCCACTTGCACAAAAGGTAGAAATATCTTTACTTGAAGGAACTACTGATAAACTTCTTACTACATCCATTGCCCTTGAAGTAAAATTATCCATCCAAGCCAAAATCTGGGTATAATTGCAGTTATTTCCAGGTTCTGGAATTCTAGAAAACATCTCCTCAAGTTTTACACCAGCCTCAAACAATCTTTCTTGCACATACTTTTCGTGTTCTACTTGTGTAACTCTCTTTTTCTGCTTCCCATCACGATCTCTTAACTCTTTATCTGCTTCTGGATCACTAAAAATATCATCAGCTCTCATCTTCCCCTTCCTCCATCTGGCCAGCCATGTCTAAAAACAGTTTCTGCTGTAAATCTCAAATAATCAAGGTATGCTGTATAGACACCAATATTTCTGTCTGGATCACGTCCCCCCTCAAACTGATTAAGTCTTTGCAGTTCAATTGGCGTTAAAGGACCTCCGTGCTGTTGAATATCATGTTCAAGCCTAGCTAATTCCTGTGTTTCTTTTTTGGCTCTCCAGTGTAATGCCTTAAATATTACTTCGAGTTTGAAATAATTCCTAACATAGGCTTCAATAAGAGTTCGATCAACAGGAACTAACGCTGTGTTTGAGCGTCCTTGATGCCTCTGTGAAACTAACTGGTTAATAGGTTCTCCCAGTTTTCTAGATTCTTCTAGCATATAGATAGTGCTTGAAGGATTTTCAGCACCTCCTGCTTTTTGAATCTGTTGCATTGCTTCTTGTAAAGCTACTGGTTTCAGTGAAGCTTTCAGTTCTTCTCTAAGAATGGGGTTAACTCTTGGATCATAATCAATCAAGTCTTCATATGCCTGGAATAAGTCTCTTGCATATTGTTTTCCTAGCTCTAATCTCTCAATTAAACTTCTTGTATCATCTATCATGCCAGCTAATACTTCTCTATCATGCAAACCTTCTAATTCTTTTAATCCCCTAGTATCAAGTCTATTAACTCTAGGTAACTTAATTCCATGTTGTAATAATAAATCTTTCATTATTCCCAAATAGCTTGATATTTCCATATCAATTTGTACTTTCTCTTCAAAACTCTTTTTTTGCCATCCTCTAAGTCTTTCTGAACACCTTGCCTCTAAATTCTGGAATGCTTGATTTGGTGGAACATCTCTTTCCTTATAGCTCCATCCTTTTCTCCCAAGTTCAGCTTCAATATCGTCAAATGCGTCAGTTCCTCTGCTCATTATAATTTCACCCACTCATTTTCTAAATATTCGCATACTCTAATTACTCTATTTGATGGGCATCCTGTCTGGTCTAATGCACTAGTCAAAAATAATGGGGCTATCTGTCGACTTCTTGCTTGCTCACCAACAGTGCAATGTCCATAAGTTCCATTAGGTCTTTGCTGTACAATGATACAATCTTTAGGACCATCTTTAGAATACTGACAATTCATTCTAACAGGTGTAGTTACAATAACTGTGGGTTGTTGTTGAATCTGTGAGTGTGAGTCACTTGGTAAAGTTGGTAAAATTCTGCTTGGTAAAGCTCTTTCCCCCATTCTAGCTTCTAAACTTCTCATTTCAGCACCACTCTGCTTTGTTGCTTGCCCTATCTCATCTAGTCTTCTATAAATTTCTGTAGTATGTTTATCAAGCATTTCTCCAAATCTTTGCAACGCTTTAACCATTGGTTCCATTCTTCTAGCATGAAGTTCTTCCTCTGCCTTTGCTCTCTCCTTACCTTTTATAGAAGAGACATACGACCCTAGATAACTATGTCTCTCTGATGCACCAAGATCTTCCCATCTGCCGTATCTTTGCTCAAACTCTCTTTGCTCCGCTATAGAAAATTGCTTCCAAACCTCATCAAGCCTTCTTGACATTTCAAGTGGGTTCATTGATACCCCCCTCAGAGATAAAATAAGTATCAAAAATAGTATAAGAAATAAATTTTTCTAATAGCCAACACTTACCTTTAACCCAGATTGTTTGAGCGGCCATGTAATTGACCCCTTTAAGCAATGACTAGTTATTTAAAAGTATTAATACTACTTATTATATAAATATTTGCACATTGTAAAGTAAAGTTCTAAAGTATCCACCTACATAGGCTTTTGGCAAAGGTTCACTATGTTCTGGTTGCCATCAACTCGCATTTTTAAGTATTGCATAATGGCAAGAATTTGAGAGGAGAAATTAGTGAGAGGATAAGTTGTAGCGAATTTATTGAAGATTAGATTAGTTAAAATATAGGAAGCCACAAAAATAAGTAAAATTGTGTATTGAATCTGGCAAAAAAGTATGGCTATTGCTGATTGATATATGCCCTTTAAATGACGCTGGCAATTTGTTTGAAGCAGCTTCGCTTGCTGCCTTGGCAGCTTTGAAAGATGCAAAATTTCCGGCATTTGACGGAGAAAACGTCGATCACAAGCAGAAAACTGACAAAAAGCTGCCATTAGAAAAAATGCTTATTGCTGTTACTGTAATTAAGATAGGACATAAATTTATTGTTGACCCTGATACAGATGAAGAAAAGACAGTTGATGCAAGGCTTACTGTTTCCTCAATAGAAGATGGCACGTTATGCGCTTTGCAGAAAGGAGGAGATTTTTCACTAACAGTCGAGGATATTGAGCAAATGCTTGAGATTGGAATTGAGAAAGGGAAGGAGTTGAGAGAATATTTGTAAAGATTTTATTATTTCTAATAGTCAAATCAGAATTTGAAGAATTAATAAAAGGCGGGCGTCTTTCTTTATTCTCTTTATGAACTTCTACCCGAAGCAAAGTTATTCCTCATTACTTGTTCAAAGGGTGTTAACTGCCTTTGTTCCATTCTTTTAAGAGCGTCATAAACTCCTGCTTTTTCCATCAATATTCTTGTCATTACTTTATATTCTTGAATACCACTATTAACTCTTTGCTCTATTACTTCCGGATTCCAACCATTACCTGTAGCAACAGTATCTACAAATTTTTTAAAATTTTCTCCTGTTTGAACTCCACCTTCTGTAACATAATTTAGTTCTGATTCAGGTTTTAAGTTTGGTAACATTGGAACAATATGCGTTCTTCGGTAGACTTCAACACCGTTATCAGCATATCTTACAGCATCTCCAACATTGTCTCTTACCAAAGCAAAAACTGTATAGGTCTTTCCAGCTTTAATCATGCCTTGCTCTGTTTCATCAAGCGTTTCGAATGGATGATAATTGGTGTCTTTCCCAGCAGTTAGCCATCTACCTGTTGCATTTTGGCTTGGTTTCGATTCATACAATGTTAGAACTACTCTGTCAACTCCTTGTATTTCCATTTCATTTAAACCACTCATTAACGCTTTGTAAACAGCATCAATTTGATTTGGTGTTGGAGCATTCTTTCTAACATCTTGCTTTCTTTTAAACATTTTAAATAATGTGAATGCCATTTTAATTGTCTCCTTATTATACGTATATAACAACCATTATTTAAACCTTTTCTTTTCATCACTATAAAGATACAATAAATTTTCCACAAAATTTAAATATAACCTATAGCTACCTATAGATAAGAGGTTAATATGAAAATAACAACAATTCAATTATATGAAGACACCAAGAAGAAATTGAACCAAATAAAAGAATATCCAAGTGAAAGCTATGATTCAGTACTTAAAAGAATTTTCGACAATAAAGATATACCATCTATGGAAGAGATGTTTAAGAAAGGAGATAAAATAAGAGAAAGCAAAAAATACACTCCAAATCAAATAATCAAAATGAGCCATGAATTAAGGAACAAAAGATGACTAATTTTATAGATGCTAATGTCATAATTAAAGCTTTCACTGATAATGAAGATAAGAATGAATGCCGAAAGATTTTATCAGAAGATTTTGTTACAAACACATTATGTTTAGTTGAAGCACAACATAGCATATCAATAATCAAGAATAATAAGATTTATGCTTCTGACTGCATTAAATCTTTATTCAAGAGTCAAGGTGTTATTGTAGAATTAGATAAAAATTTGCTTTTTGAAAGTTTTAGAAGGATAACTAAATATAACCTTAATATATTTGACTTGATTAATTATGTAACAGCTTTACTAAATAATTGCTCATCATTTGTATCTTACGACAAGCATTTTGAGAATTTAGAAATAAAAAGAATTGAGCCTTAAATTATAAAAAATGTCTGGAGATAACATTAAAGAGAAACTTCAAAAATATTTTGAATTAACTTCAAAAGCACTAAAAAAAGTGAAAATTCCTGCTAATTTAGATATAAAATCCAAAAAATCCGCAGAAGATTTTTTGGACTTATCGCAAAGATATTTTGATGATGCAAAATATTTTGAGAAAAAAGGAGATTTAGTTAATGCTTATGGTGCGGTTGTTTATGCACATGTTTTTCTAGATGCAGGTGCAAGGCTTAGATTTTTTGATGTTGGAAAGGATAATGACTTGTTTATGATTGATTAAGTCAAAAACTCCTTTATTAGGATCTTTACATCTTGAGTAGCATTAAATCTCTCAAACAGTTTCATCTCTCTTTCTAACTCTGTCACTCTTACATCTTGCTCTTGGTCATGCTCTTCATCCTGCCATCCAATAAATATATTTGACTTTCTCCCTCTGGCTCCTATTTCTTTTTTCATTTCTATTAATGCTCTTTTAGCATCTCCTAAATCAGCTCTTGAGTGATTTGGATACATGGCTCTGCTTCTTTTTGTTGGATAGAATGGATGATAATTAAAATCTACTGGAACACTATATTTTTCAGCTAAATCTAAACTATACCTTACTGTATCAACAGTTTCTCTAATTGCCTCCTCACCTACTAATTCTGGAGGTTGAAAAACTATATTTACATCAAGGCCAATTTTTCCCTTATACTTACCAACTGTTGCAAAAGCTCTTTCTATTCCTTGCTTCGTCATTATTTTATTCAATTTTGCAATCCTCACTTCATCACTCTGAGATTCAACCCCTAAAATCACTCTTGCTTGCTGATCTTTTCTAAGATGTCCAACTAAATAATCTAAAGAATCTTCTGTTACATACATTTCTCTTGAGTCGAGAGACACTACTTTACATCTTTGCAAAGAGGAGGCATAATCTAAGATCACAGATAGTGTTTTTCTTGAGATTTCTCTTTTATTTAGCGTTGAACCAGAGTTATATAAAACTAAGTGCTCAACACTAGAAAGAGCATCAGCATAGTATTGTTTGAAAAATTCTAATCTTTCTCTGTTCATTTCCGTACTAAATTGTGTTCCTTCTCCTGCTCCAATATCACAATGATGGCACTGCTTTGCTGTATAAAAGGGACATTCTCCATCCTTAAACTCATTACCAAAAACTAAAGCTAAGCGACTACCATACATATCTTTAACAGGCTTAAACAAAATTGACTGATCCGGAATAGCAGAATTATTTGCCATTATTCTCGCCTCTAGAAACTAAGAAATTACCAATTGCCAAATAATCGATTCTTGTTTTTAGTAATGTATTTACTGCATCTTGCGGAGTGCAAACTATTGGCTCTCTGTCATTGAAAGATGTATTCAACACAACAGGAACACCTGTCAAAGCCTCAAATTCCTTGATAAGTTTGTAGTATTTTGGATTTGTTTCTGCTCGCACTGTTTGGACCCTACTAGTTCCATCAACATGTGTCACAGCAGGAATTAGTCCTCTCTTATTTTCATGCACATCATACGCAAAAAGCATGAAGTCAGAAGAGATTGATTTTTTAGGTATTCTAAACCATTCATCTGCTTTATCTGCTAATACTGAAGGAGCAAATGGTCTGAAGTATTCTCTGTGTTTTACTTTCATATTGAGAACATCCCGTATTTTAGGATTACGGGGATCAGCCAATAGTGTTCTGTTTCCTAACGCTCTAGGACCTACTTCCATTCTTCCTTGAAACCAACCAACTATGCTTCCTTCAGAAACAAGCTTCGCTACAACTTTTTCTATATCTTTTTGCTCTATAAACTTGAGACTATTCTCTTCTAAAACTGCTCTTATTTCTTCACTTGAATAGTCTGGACCAAAATAGGAGTGGTTCATAACAAAAGAGCGAGGACTACTTAACTGTTGATTCCAAATAAAATAAGCTGCGCCTATTGCTGTTCCTGCATCGTGAGCTGCAGGCTGAACATAGACATTTTCAAATAGAGTTTTTTCCTTAATAACACTATTTGCAACGCAGTTTAATGCCACTCCGCCAGCTAAGCAAAGATTTTTACTGCCTGTTTGCTTATAGAGATTATTAACAAGCTTCAATAAAATATCTTCTGTTAGTCTCTGTAAAGCTGCTGCAATATCTGCATGTCTCTGCTCAATTTCATCATTTGAATTTCTTTTCTTTCCAAACAACTTCTCTAACTCACTATAATCCTCTAATCTAAATTTTACAACACTATGGTTGATATTGAAACCTCTAGTATTTACTCCCACAAAACTCATTAAATGCCTGTAGTATTTCTTAGGATTTCCATAAGCTGCTAACCCCATTACTTTGCTTGCATCATATTCATTGAACCCAAGAAATTTAGAAAGTTTTTCCCACAAAAAGCCAAGACTATGTGGGTAATTAATGCTTCTAATTCGTTTTATTTTATTGCCTTTCCCTTTGTAAAGTGTAGTAGATTCAAATTCGCCAATACCATCAACAACCAAAATTGCAGCTTCATCAAATGGAGAAACAAAGAATGCACTTCCAGCATGTGAAGCATGATGACCAACCCATTGAAATCTCTCACTAATATCTACTCCATATATCTCTGACAGCTTTTGTGGAACTTGTAGCAATTTTTGGTAGAAGAAGTCCTCTCCAGCCTGGCTTCCCCAACTTCCTTCTTCTACATCTTCACTAAAGTATTTGTTTCTTAACCTTTTAGGAGGATTAAAAGAATATCCTATATACTTAACTTCATTAAGAGTAATTCCTGCCTCTTTCAAACAAAAGTTAATAGCATTAATTGGCAATTCATCAGGATTATCAATTCTCGCTGGTTTTGCATGCTTAACTCTATTAAAACGCTCCTCTTCAGCTATTGCTACCATTTTCCCATCTTTAATTAAACATGCTGAAGATTCGTGATATGCTGAGTTTATGCCTAAAACGTAGGTCATCTTAGTTACCTCCTAGTAGTTACCTGTATTGGCTATATTTAAATTTTTGTCGTAATTCATATTACGAAATTTCTCCTTACACGTGCCATGATAGAATTCGTGAATATTTACACCATTACATTTTACAACCCCTTTCCATGAATAGCATTGACGGAAAGGTATTGATCTATCTACAGGATAAAAACGCTGATAGTCTAACTCAATAACATCACCCTGCATAACCTCAACTGTACTCTCAATAGGTAGAAAACAGTGTTTCCAGCAATCCGAAGTTTTTCTCCTGTCAATGTCATCCCCAGAAATGTCGAGAATGACTTTATCAGAAAGTTGGGCAACGAAATGGCCCTTAAATCCTGTTAAAATGCCATCCTTATTCACTAAGTATGCTATTTTAGTTTGATATTCTGAGTCATCATTTGCATCAAAATTGAACTCTTTGACAGCTTGCGGTTCACTTAAGTATGTTGACTTAGGAAGAATGCAGTCATAGTACAAATCGAACTGATTGTTAATTCCCAGTTTGCGCAATATATCGCTCAAACTGTATTGTTCGTTGATTCCTTTACACACCTTATCTTTTACTTGCTGATGAGCTTTTACTGAGCTGACAGGTGTGAGATATGTTGTTACTTTCTGAGGAAGCACTTTCCCATTTTCTTTCAGAAATCGTGTTCTGGCATCTGCTAATATAGGAGTCATATCTTCATTATCTCCCAAATTACCCAAGATTTCAGAAATAATGATATCTACTCTTTCCTGAAGATTCACATCGTAAGATAGTGCATTGTGTACTGTGAACCTTTCAGAATATCCAGCATTCACGATTCTCTGCAACGCCTGAGGAATTCTTACTGGGTTTGCCTCAATTCCATAAACATGTTTCGCACCTGCTTCTAATGCCCATAATGCTAATATGCCTGTACCTGTCCCTATATCAGCAACAGTCATGCATGGTTTAACGACTTCTTTAATTGCTGCCTCATAAGAAACCATTCTAAGATGATCGCGAAGCATCAACTCATGGAAATCATCATCCCAGCTGAGTATGTCCTCAGATAAAGGGAACCATACTTGCTCCCCTTCATATTTCATTTTTTGATTTGTGGTAAAATCTCTCGTCTTAGTCATCATGCCATAGTGATGACTTCAGAGATATAAGAAATATCTGAGCTAATTTTAATCATTTAATAGAAATATTTATAAATAATAAAAGAAGAATGATAATAAAATGGCTATAAAATTCGGAACAGAGACAGTTTTTGAGTACAAAGAGAAGCTTAAACTTGATAAAAAAGATACAAAAATAATCTACGAACTTTACAAAAATGCGAGAGTTCCTATAAGCCACATAGCAAAGAACGTAGGCTTATCCAAAGATACCATAAAATATCGTATTAGACGGATGGAAAAAATAGGTTTGATTTTGGGCTATACTGCAGTAATAAACCTCAATCGCCTTGGCTATCATTGGAATATTCTGCTTCTGCAAACAAAATTCGCAAACATAGAGCAGGAAGCTAAATTCATTGAATTTCTACAATCATCAAAAAATGTCATAAAAGTAATGAAATGCAGTGGAAAGTGGGACTACCAATTAGATGTTGTTTTTTCTTCCCTTCTGGAACTAAATGAAATTATCAAAAAGATAAAAGAGCTTACTTTACTGCTAGATTTTTCTGTATTAAACTGCCTAAAAGAAATAAAATATTCTCATGTTCCACCAGTATTTTTTAGTGATTTAAAGCAGGAAATTGTCCAAGCACCAGTAGGTAGAGTTGACGAATTGAAAGAAAAACTAGAAATTGATGAGATTGACTTGCACATTATAAAATCTCTTGTAATAAATAGCAGAACTTCTCTTCTTGATATATCAAAGATAGTTAGCCTATCTCCTGACGCTACAAATAATAGAATAAAGAGATTAGAGAAAAATGAAGTGCTATATGGATATATACCTATAATTAACACAGCTTTATTGTTTGACGAACATTGGATATTTATCCAGATTAGTAAGTTGCCTCCTGAATTATTATCTTACCTAAAGCAACATAAAAACATACAAACTATCTACGAAATTGGCTATCAATATGACCTATTCTTTTGGATAAGCACGACAACTGTAGGAGAATATGAAGTAATATTATCTGAAATCAAACATAGATTCTCTAATGTGATTATAAGAATTGATTCTGTTCTTGCACTAAGAGAGTATAAGTATACAGAATTTCCTTCGATAGAGATTAAGTTTGCGTATGAGTAGAATATCCCATAGGAAGTTCTGACCCGATTGGCAGGTCAAAACTTTCATGTAGTAGTAGTAGTAGTAGTAGTAACTATTACACTATTAAATCCTTTTTCATAATGAACCATGCATAAATACAAATGGGTAACATTATCTTTTACAGCTTGTTTCTATCAAAAAAAGAAGAAACAAGAGTAGAGCTTCATAGAGGAAAGAGAGTTTATAGGACGTTGATTAAAGATTTGATTTTAGACATAAAGAAGAACGATACTGTTTACTTATTAGGTGTGGATGAAAATATTTTAGAAATAGTTGAGCCTATCTACCTTAAACAATATTTTACGATTATTAAAGAGAAAATAATCATTGCAAGGGGTGGAAAGAAAGTAAAAGAAAAGAACTTAGAATATAAAGAATTAGACAAAAAATACTTAGGAGATACAACGACTGTTATCTATCAAGATAAAGTGTTTATTTTTGTCTGGGGTAATCCTTATTACTTAATCACAATCAAAAGTAGAAAAATAGCAGAAACATATTTGAAGCAATTTAAGTTATTGTGGGATATGGCTAAATAGAAATTGTTCCTTTTAATTCTAAAAAATCTATAATTCACTCAATGCAATTTCAATTTTCTCCACTACTCTTTTTGCATTTTCTAATAATTCGTTCAGGAGTTTCTCATTGACGGTTGTTTCTGTCCCATATTGAAATTCTTCTCGGAGTGATTTTGCATCTTTTGAAGTCATCTGCTCTGTTGTCCTAATAAAAGCAATGTCTTTTAGGTCAAGATTAATCTCTCCTTCTTCTATTAAATATTCAACAGCATTAATTGTACATTCATGATTTTTCGATTCATAACCAAGCTTGAAAAGTACTCCAAGTAAAGCATGATATATAGAATAGTAGGATTGTGAAACACCCCAATCACTAAAACCGCCTTTAATATTATAGTCGGCTGCACGAAGATTGTGTTTTGCTTTGTTGATATGCTCCTCTGACAACTTGTCATTTGGCTTAATTTTTTTCATTCTTGTTTCTCTTACCAAACACCAATCAAGCCTTTTCTTATGAATTGACATTTTTTATGACCTCCACATATATTGATTCACCTTTAAGCACAATGCCTTCTTTCATCATTCCTAGAATAGCTTCTTTCCTTTGTTTCATTGCTTTTATTAAATCTTCCTGCTTCATAATCAATGGAACAACTGGTTTAGTTCTGACTTTAGAGATTTCTAAACAAAAATAAGTTACTTTTTTGGTTTGATTGCTGATAAAGAGAACATCAACATCATTAAACTCTTTTCCCTTCAGAACAGAACCAAAAATAATAATCATCTCGGTATCTTTAAATTTCATCACTTCATCCGCGTAAACCTTTACGTGCCCTTTGAGATTTCTCTTTTCTGCTAAAAGAAGAAGTTCGCATAGTTTTGTAGTTTCGGGATTATCAAAATTCAGTTTATAATGAGACGCATTGCTGATTTCTTTTTTGATAATGATCTTATCTTTCTCAAGTTCCTTGAGAATTTTGAATGCGCTACCCACACTAATCTTATTCAGCTTAGCGATCTGATTAATATTGTAACCAAATTCATAAATATTTCTCAATAAGTACATTATTACTCTTGCAGTATTCTTCTGTATCATTTTCAATATTAGTGAATAATCATTCAATAATAATGAATGATATATAAATGTTGCGTTTTTGAACAAAATTGTCCCCCTAGATTCTTGTTCTCAAAATAACGCTAACACCCAAACAATAGAACGGAACTCCCCTTGATGTAATAACTAAAAAAGCCTTCAGCTTGGAAGAGAACTCCCCCAGTCCTTCGAACAGTTACATTTTACTTTGTAAAGAAATTTTATCCTTCTAAGAGGGGAGTTCCTAAAAACTAATGGGGGACAATTTCTAATCTTTAACTAATTCCGCTACTTTTGATTCTAACAGTGATCTCTCCTCTTCATTGAGACGTCTGCGATATAACAAATATTTAGCATCTTCTCCATATAATTGAATATGGTCTCGCATAATCTCTTGGGCACGTCTTCCCCGAAGTAGAGATGTTCTCGACCAAACAATCATTGCTCCTAAATCTTGCGGCGGATCAATAAGCTCATATCCTCCTACACGATGCTATTTAATTGCTTCAACAATTGCTTTAGCACCATACTCAATACCTGTATCATGCAATCATTGATACAGACCCATCAGGAACAAGATGCTCACTACCAGATAGTCTGAATGCGTAATTAAATTGCTCTGCTAAAACTGCATCTTGCAATCTATCAGCATAAGAATATGGAAAATCTTTCAATTTAAGACCTTTAACTGGATCCCATGCAATTCTTCTTGCAATATCTTTCGGAAATAGCCCTAATTGAGGAGAGACTAATTTAGCTCTCTGCTTTGATACCGAAATGTATATTCTTGCACTCATTTTTCTTTCCACCCCATCGGAACACTAGAGTTTAATGGTAAATCCCAATTATGATAAGTTCTATTTGTTGGCTCAACTGTCAAAGACTTTTCTCCTTTTTCATAATGAACCATGCACAAATACAAATGAGTAACATTATCTTTTGCAGCATGTTCCTTCATTTCTGCAACTTGCTGTTCTGTCGCTTGCCCTATCTTGACAAACCTATCTACAAAGTCATTAAACCTAATAGAAACCGGATTTACTTTTATTGTCGTTTGTCCATTAAGGTATTTTTGTACTAAATCAGCTAACATAAATGGCTGCTTTTTATCGCCTGGCGCAAACGTTACAATTTGAGCATGTCCATTATCAGCTAAGTAGCTATCTAAGTTTTGCAGAATATTCTCTACAAAATCAAGCCCATAAATTCCGCCTGAGGAATGTAAGTAGTAATCAATTCCAGGAGGAGTTGGCTCAAATGGCGGATTTGAAATAATATAATCAAACTTTTCTCCTTCTATTGGCTTAAAGATGTCTTCAGTATTTCCATCTCTAATTTCAATTCTATCTTCTAAACCATTCAGCACAATATTGAAACCTGCATAATTTTTTGCTCTTGGGTTAATCTCCAAAGCCGTTACCTTTTCAGCTCCTGCCTTTACAGCACCAATAGAAAGAACTCCTGAGCCTACGCATATCTCCAGCACTTTAGCCCCTTTTATTTTCTCTTCTACAATTTCATCTAAGTAGAACTGGTTTTCTGGGTGTAGAGGGAATACTTGATCTGGCTTATTGTACTCTACTCTATCTGTAACTACGTAAAAATCCCCAATTTGGCTTATTCTTTTGTTCTTCAGGTTTTGATTTATCAAACTGACTATCTCATTTATCATGTAACAGTAGTTACTAAACTAAGTATAAAAGATTTTGTTGTAACAAAGTTTACGAAATATTTATAAAGAACATAGTATAACAAATTAAGAATGTATGAACCAGAACTAAAAGAGCTAGGGTTAACAGACAATGAGATTAAAGTTTACCTAATTTTGCTAGAGCATGGGGTATTAAACCCCACTAAATTAGCAGAGAAAACAGGACTCCATCGTTCTTACATATATGATACATTAGAGCGATTATTGGATAGAGGAATAATTAATACAGTTCTTATAAACAATAAGAAACACTATCAACCTGTAGATCCTAAAGTGTTGCGAGAGATATTTGAATTGAAATTAAGACATCTGGATTCTATTCTACCTACACTTTCTAACTTGTTTCAATCTACAAAAGAAGAAACCAGGATTGAGCTTCATAGAGGAAAAAGAGTCTATAGAACAGTTATTAAAGATTTATTAGCTAACATCAAAAAGAATGACATGATTTATCTTTTGGGTGTAGATGAGAATATTCTAGAAACAGTAGAACCCATATACCTCAAACAATATTTCAACGTTATCAAAGAGAAAAAAGTTAAAGAAAAAATTATTATAGCTAAAGGTGGAAAGAAGCTTAAAGATGAAAATTTGGAATATAGAGAACTTGATCCTAAGTATTTTGATGAAACATCTATAGTGATTTACCAGTCAAAAGTTTTTATTTTTATATGGGGAAACCCTTATTATCTAATTGTTATAGAAAGTCCTAAAGTCTCTAACACATATAGAAAACAATTTAATCTTTTATGGAATATAGCCAAGTAACTTCCACATTTTTAAAGTATATCGTATGGCATGCCTGTTAGTTTCTCCATCAGTTACTAAGTCCTGATGGATTTCGTTCCGAAGAGTTTGAGAGCCAGAACTTTTTATCAAATCTGCGAAGCAGGCAATATTTTAAGAGTGCCAGCCGTTTATCATTATAACTTAAAAGTAGTAAATAAATTGAAAGTTTTATAAATGCTAAGATTATTATTAAACATATAGTAGAGAAACTATCTTTAGAAGAAGGTATAAGAAGGGTATTTGAGTTAGGTAATGATGTAGAAACCCGTCCAATATTGATTTCTATTCATGGTCATTCCAATTGTGGAAAAACATATGTCGGAAAAAGATTACACGAAACCGCAACACAAAGAGGTTTTATTTCATGTAGGGGGCAGAGTGATGATGAACGCTCATATTTTCAGAATGGCCCAAATCCTGATTATGTTTTTATAGAAGATTATCTATTTACTGAAACTGCTGATTATGAAGCAAAAAGAATTGTTGGTAAAGGAGTAGACATAAGAGTTTTAGTGGACAATCCAAAAATAACTGGCGGTTTAGAATGTTATCCCTTCTTAACAAGTGAAGATATCAGAAACGGATTATATGACGTTATTATCGACAATCCTGATTCTAAACTTAAATAATTGAAGATTTATGTTGCGAAACAACTGCGGGCACTCTCTTTTTTAGCGAGGGCTTTCAGCTGCAACTAACGTATGCGATTAAGCGACGTTATGACGCAGGGGGCACTCGTAATCAAGTGCTGAACACAATTCAACAAAAGAAGCAAGGGCAAAAAACAAATAATCAGTTACATGTTTTTATAAATTCTTCAGGACTGATTATCTTAATATTTCTAAATGATTTTAGGTTGAGTAAATGATTATCTTGACTTACAATAAAGTCCGCATTACAAGCTAACGCACAATCTAGGATTTGATCATCTTTGGGATCATCTTTGACAATTTTAACAGATTCTTTTGTCTCAATTAAATGTGTAAAATAAAGCACAGCATTTACAACATCAACAATTTCCTGTTTTTCAAGGTTAAAATCTCTAACCAATACTTTTCTAATCTCATCAAGGATGTAATTTGAGATAAATACAATAATCTCTTGATTTATTGCCTTCTTTACAAGAATGTAAGATTTCCCTTCCCAAAATACAGCAGAGATAAATATATTCGTGTCAAAAACAACGATTGTTCTATCCACTTTGTACCTCAAGCCTTGTTAATTTTCTTAATGAAGTCTTCTTCTTTCCAGCCTTTCTTTTTAGCTAATTCTGTTCCCCATTTATGTACTTTTTCAAATACCTCATTAGCTTTTGGCACTTCAATTTTCTTTAAGATTAGAGTGTCATCTTTCCCAAATATAGCAAAATTAGTGCCTTCATCTATTTTCATCTCTTCTCTTAGCTCCTTTGGCACTACAATCTGCCCTTTTGAAGACATAGTTATTATTTCAGCCATTTTTCATCACCAGTAAGAAAGTAAGCATAACTTACATATAAATGTTTCGTTGATAGGTGGGTATGCTTCAATTTCAGGAGTTTACTTATTGAAGGCGGCTGAGAGCAAAATTTTGCTATTCAAATGCTGGAATTGTAGGTGGTCCTGTTGCTTCCTTCCTAGCTAAAAATGAACTATTTAGCGAACCGACCCTGCGAACCGCTTAATCGCTCAGACTGTCTCGCAATTAAAAAGTGCTGCCCATTGGAGGAGCAATTTTGTGTTTTGGCACAGCCTATTTTGTTAAAATGTTAACTCGATGATGTCGCCAGTATACACTTTTGGTAATTGTGACCCGGCCTGCGCTGTTAAACTCTTTTACCATACAAAGTGTGGTAAAACTTCGTTAGAAGAGTAATTTTTGGGTTAAGTGTTCGTTTCAATGAGCGAATGCGATATGCTAAAAAAGCAAAGCTTTTTGGCATCCTAAAGATCTTTGATTTTTATGACATCAAGAACAAGAATTAAGGCGAGAAAACCGTTCGTAGGAGTAGTGTGGGCGAGAAAACTCAGTTACATATTTTATTGAATTCTTCAGGAGTTATTATTTTTATTCCTCTGAACTCTTTCAACTTCAACAAATGATGATATTGTGAGATAATATAATCTACATTTCCAGCTACGGCAGTTTCAATGAAAATATCGTCTTTCGGATCATCTTTAACTACATCGATTTTTTCTTTTGGATCTACGATTATGGAATTTCTTACAATCAAATCAACCCACTCTTTAATCATTTCATCTGAAAGCTTAATTGTCAAAAACCACCAGTCATATGTCGATAAATGCTTCGCATGTCGAGAATCAGAGATTCTCGAGCATCATCGAAAATCGCTTTGCGATTTATCGAGATTTT
>Ga0137796_10000972_pt1 | contig 17089 bp, 16 predicted proteins | sample OV2TP3_FD_97704 | JGI IMG/M metagenome (GOLD analysis project Ga0137796, IMG submission 97704) | reverse complement strand
AGGCTGCATCGGCACGGGTTTTTGGGGAACCACCACAACCTCCTCGGGGGGAACCGTGACGGCAGGGGCGGGAGGAACCGGCACGGCTGACGTCGGAGAGCTCTCCAGCGTGATGCGAGCTGGCTCGTGGGTCGAGCCGCGTGTTCCGCGAGCAGGGGTGGAGGAAGAGTCTGCCGTCGCGCGGTGAGGCTTCGCAGGAGCAGGAGGACCCGCGGGAATCTGACTCAGCGTCGGAGCGGTCGCGACCATCAGACGGGGAATCCAGAGAATTCCTGCGATCAGCCCGGTTGCGAAGATCCCAATGCCAGCGCCGGTCAGGGCGAACCGAATCCAGACATGGGTCCGAGAGGACTCCGCCACGCTGCTCGGGGGCGTGGTGGGAGAGGGCGGCTGGACAGGCAGCCGCTTCGGCTCCTGCGGTCGACGCTCGCCTTGAGCCCGTCGTAACGCTTCCTCAATCAGACTCATTTAGGAAATGATTCCACAGATTTATGAGACAAGGACCTGCCCAGTGAGCTCCTGGTAGCTGCGCCGAATGATGCCCCGATCCACCACCTTCACCCGAAACACGTAACAGGCCAACAGCGCCCGGTCACAGATGATGTTGATGAGCCGGGGAATCCCCTTCGAGCACTGGAACGTCTCCTCGATCGCCTCGTCCGTCCAGGCCACGCTCCCGTCTGAGCCGGCGACGTGGAGGCGATGCTCGATATACGTCCGCACCTCATCCACGTCCAGGGGCGTGATATGGTAGTGGACCGCGATGCGCTGTTGGAGCTGGCGCAGGGCGGGTTGGGTGAGCTTGTCGCGCAGCTGGGGCTGCCCCACGAGGACAATCTGAATGAGTTTCTCCTTGTCCGTTTCGAGGTTGGAGAGCATCCGGATCTGCTCGAGCACCCGGAGGCTCAGGTTTTGCGCCTCATCGATGATGAGCACGATGTTGTTGCCGGCTGTCGCCTGCTCGATGAGAAAGCGGTTGAGCTGGTTGAACAGGTTGAGTCGGTTGGTCCGCATCGGGTCCAGCCCGAAGTCCTGGACGATCGCCTGGAGGAGCTGGAGCTCTGAGAGGCCGGAATGCAGCACGAGGGCCGTCTTGGTATTGGCATCAAGCTGGCGCAACAGTGCCTTGCACAGGGTCGTCTTGCCGGTCCCAATTTCTCCCGTGACCTCGACGAACCCTTTGCGCTCGCGGATGCCGTAGATCATGTGGGAGAGGGCTTCGCGGTGTCGTCTGGAAAGATAGAGGAAGGCGGGGTCGGCGGTCATGGAAAACGGTCTCTCGCGCAGTCCAAGAAATTCGAGATACATCAATTTTGCTCCGCAAAATTGATTAACTGGTGAGCTGACCCCCTAAGAAATTTCGCGAAGCGAAATTTCTCATCATTGTAACCAACCGCGCGGGGAAACGCAAGCCCTTTGACAACACCCTCACGCATGTGCTATGCTAGCTTTCACCATGTGGCAAGAGCACCGGCGATCAGCGCGCGTGGACTGTCTGCTTCCCGTTCGTCTGTACCCACGCGGCGAACCCAAAGTCATCGAGACGCTCACCAAGGATCTCGGAGCCGGGGGATTGCGTGTCGTGAGTCCTGTCCTGACACCTGTGACCACGCGGCTTTCGGTTGAGCTCATCCTTGGCAGAGGGGAAGCACCCTTAAGCCTCAACGCGCACGTGATCTGGTTCCAGGCCATCGACCAGAGTGAGCAATTCTACCTCGGCCTTGCCTTCCAAGGCCTCTCAGGTCAAGATAGCGAACGTTTGTCTAGATATCTTGATCTGGTTTCAAGCCAGCCTAGTCCTGCCAAACTCTAGTCTAGTTTAATCTAGTCTTTGCCTTGTAAAGACTTACCTTAAATCCCCTTGCCAATTTATGCCAAGATATGGTATAGTAACCGTTGAGAGCCTATCTGACCATGGAGGTGATGGCTGAGCGGTTCTCATGTAGACAGGAGTCTAGAATATAGACAAACGTCTACGAAGGAGGTGAACCAGAGCATGAAACTGTCAGATCGGCACGTGGACGTGTTGATCGGGACCATCCTAGGAGTGACGATCGGACTGCACTATCCACTCGATGCGTACAAGCTGCTCTTCGTGATCCTGAGTGTGATAGGCGTCCTAAAGCTCGCGGTGAAATAACCCGCACCTAGGACCAAGCCACAGAGGCTGCCCTGTTCGGGACGTAGAACGTCCCTTGTCGGGGCAGCCTCTTTTTTCGCATTTTTTCCTTGACGTCCGTCGAGCCAACCCCGTACAATACCCCTCCACCTCAACGATGTGAGGGAACCGTGTACATTCCGACCTTCAATCCACGCCTGCCTGACCTGCTCCTTGGCCTCGTGATTGGTCTGAGCCTTGCCCTCGCCTGGCACTGGGTCGGGTGGACCATTTATTAGCCCTGCGCAAGAGCCCACCAGTTCCTCAATTATCTCGGATCTCGGCAACATTGGTACGGAGTTTGACCCATGGGGCAAGCTATGCTATGATACGTTCAATTATGTCTCGGACAGCGACGTGTCCGTCACTCCGACGGATCTACCATCGGTTGCTCCGCATGCTCGGTCCACAGCGCTGGTGGCCGGCCAAGACTCCGTTCGAAGTCATGACGGGCGCCATGTTAACGCAGGGGACCAACTGGCACAACGTAGAACGTGCGATCGCCCGGCTCAAAGCCGCCCGGGCGCTCTCAGCCAGACGACTGACCAACCTGCCTGCCTCAATGGTGCAACGTCTGATCCGTCCCGCTGGGTTCTTTCGCCAAAAGGCCACACGGCTCCAAGCCTTCAGTCGCTGGTATCGCGCCACCTACAGCGCCAATGCGAAACGGATGTTCCGCCAAGACCCTTGGACGCTGCGGAACGAACTCCTGACGCTTCCAGGCATCGGACCTGAGACAGCCGATTCCATCCTCCTCTATGCCGGCCATCAAGCCGTCTGCGTCGTCGACGCGTATACCCGCCGCATCTTCAGACGGCACCAGCTCATTGAAGGGCATGAGCCGTACGAGGTGATCCAGCGCTTCGTCATGGACCGCTTTCCGGAGGACCCCAAACTCTTCAACGAGTTCCACGCGCTCCTTGTGGCGGTTGGCAAACGCTACTGCCACCGACGCGACCCGGACTGTGCCTGCTGTCCGTTGGGCGAGTTTCCCCGTCGGCTTGACGATGAGTGAGCGACCTACGACCTGCGCCTCGTGCGGGAAGCGGCTGAGCAGGAAACAGTGGTATTACCGCAACGGCCAGTTTTTCTGCAAGAAACGCTGCTGGAAAACGACCCAGAAGAAGGCCAAGGAATAGAAATTTTGTCCATGCGAATTCACTGGCAAAATTTCTTAGAGGGTGAGCTCACCGTTTGATAAATTTTGCGGAGCAAAATTTATGGAGTGCCTGTTCTGTCGGATTGTCCAGCGTCAGCTTCCTGCTGAGATCGTGGCCGAAGACCACGACGTGGTTGCGTTCAAGGACGTCAATCCCCAGGCCCCCACCCATCTCCTCATCGTCTCCAAGACCCATATCGCGAAGCTCTCCGAGCTGACCGACACGACCGCCCAGATCATGGCCAGTGCAATGATGGTGGCCAACCGATTAGCCAAACAGCACGGGATCGCAGAGACTGGCTATCGTCTCGTCATCAACTGCGGCCCTCAGGCAGGCCAGAGTGTGGGGCATCTTCACCTGCACCTTCTTGGCGGACGTTCCATGAGGTGGCCGCCTGGATGATCTTGAAGGACGTCCAGAAATTGATTACACAGATTTCCAAAACCGATTTCGCAGATTGTTTTCAGTTGACCTGAGGAGAATCGGCGTAATCAGCTTGAAAATCTGTGAAATCATTAAAAAGTTGTAGCTTATCCTAGAAGCATGAAGATGCGGTCAAGACCAGAACGGCGCGGTGCACCACGGGTTGCCAGCCGGCTTCCCCTGACTCTCACCAGGCAGGCGGAAGAGCTCGTCACCAGGACCAAAAACATCAGCGCGTCAGGAGCCTACTGCCAGATTCCGCGATTCGTCGCGCCGATGACCACGCTGCAGGTCCGGCTCGAGATCCCCAGTCGTTCCCATCCCGCGCACATCGAGTGTCAGGGGGTTGTGGTCCGGGTGGAACCTGCCCGGCTCAACCCGTCTCCCTCACGCTACCACGTGGCGATCTTTTTCAGTGACCTTGCTGATCGCGACCGCGCTGTCATCGCCCGCTACGTCCAGCAGCGGCTTCGGATCACTTCACCGCGCGCTTGACCCCGCCCCTTTGGCTGAGTCGATGCGAAGTGCTTATGGCGGGCCGCTTCAGTGACAACAATTCGTAATCATCAAGACGTCCCGACGAGCCCAAAGGGGCGGGGTTGACTCATCGTGGTCTGGTGGCTCCTCGGTGTTGTGGGGCTTGGCGTCAGCGGGTGGGGCGTTCTGTCAACGTACCGGATGCTCCACCCCAGACCGCGCCCCCTGACCATTCCCCAGTCACTTCCTCCAGTCCGGACGGTGTCCTTGGTCAGCCGGGGTAGGGAACCCTTTGAGCTATGGGTGCTCCATGCCGATCAGCCCCGCGGGGTCATCGTGGCCTGCCATGGCTACCATGTGCATCGTCTTCAACTCATCGAGCGTGCGCAGGGGCTGTGCCAGCGAGGCTATACCGTGCTCCTGTTTGACCTCCATGGCCACGGCTCACGCCGCGGGGCCTGCACCTTTGGAGTCCGCGACGTCGAGGATATCGGCGTCATCCTCCACTGGCTCAAGCAGCAGCCGGAGTTGGCTTCGCTTCCTGTTGGGGTCTTCGGATTGTCGCTTGGCGGGGCGATCGCCTGCCAGGCCGCCGCGCGATTCTCTGAAGTCCGCGCCCTCGTGGTGGACTCCATGTATGCCCGTCTGTTTCCCATCATGGCTGACGCGATCCGAAGACTCTACCACCTTCCCGCTCTCCCGTGGGCGTGGGTCACTTGGCTTGGAGTTCAGGTCGCGCTTGGTCGGCGTCTTTCCCGAGTGGATCCCCTGGTCTTAGCGTCCCAAATCCGTCGACCCATCCTGATCATCCATGGCGCCGGGGATGAGTCTGTCCCGGTCGAGCATGCCAGGGCGCTCTATGCTCGTTGGCAGGGGCCGAAAGCGCAGTGGATCGAACCAACAGTGGGTCATGTGGGAATGTCGGCTGCTGATCTTGCGGGTTACTGCGACCGCGTCGCTGGGTTCTTTGACCAATGGCTCACGCCTCAGTCCCCCTGATCGCCCTGTTGACAGATTTTGGAACAGCAGGATGGTATGTGGCCTGCATGAAGGCAGTGATGCTGAGGATCTGTCCCCGTGCGCACCTCGTGGACATCAGCCACGAGATCCCGCCCCAAGACATCCTCGCGGGCGCCTTCACCCTCGCCGCGGCCACCAGCTGGTTTCCTCCTCAGGCGGTCTTCGCCTGTGTCGTGGATCCCGGCGTGGGAACGGCCAGACCCCTCATCGCAGCCCAAGCCGACCATCACCGCTTCGTGGGACCGGATAACGGATTGCTTTCTCTGGTGTTGCAGCGTGCGAAACGGCTTGCGCTCGTCCGGCTCACCAACCCCAGCTACTGGTTGCCTTCGATCAGTCAGACGTTCCATGGACGCGATATCATTGCGCCGGTCGCGGCCCACCTGGCAAACGGATGTCCCTTGCGACGGCTTGGCATCCCGATCAGGCGGTACCGCACGCTGACGCTCCCACCTCTTAAGCGAACTCGCCAGCGGCTCAGCGGTCGTCTGCTCTATCTCGACGCGTTCGGCAACCTGATCACCAATCTGCCCGCAAGCCTCGTGACGAACCCTTCGGGTTGTCAGATCCGTTACAAACACACGCCGGTCCGTGTGGTATCCTCATATGGGGAAGGACGCACAGGAGAGCTGGTGGCGCTGGTTGGCTCAAGCGGCTATGTCGAGCTGGCGATTCGCAAGGCTCAAGCGGCGAAACGGTATCACGCGCGCCGGGGTGACCGAGTTGAACTGCGCTGGATCTGATGCGGTGCATCATCGTCGCGCATCGGGGGGCCTGTGCGTATGCCCCGGAGAACACCAGGGCCGCGATTCGCAAGGCGCTTGCGCTGAAGGCTGACATGATCGAGCTGGACGTGCAGCTCACCCAGGACAATCGGCTCGTGATCTTCCATGATGCACGCCTGGACCGGACCACAAACGGCCATGGTGTGCTGTCCCGTTGGCCTTACCGGGAGTTAGTCCGCCTGGATTGTGGTTCCTGGTTCTCGCCAAGATTTTCGGGGGAGCGGATCCTCTTAGCCTCACAGGCTCTCCGATTGATCCCACCGCCTTCCCTGATCAACCTGGAACTCAAACGCACATCCAGACGAGACCTCGTGGTCAAGCAGCTGGTCAGGTGTCTTCGGTGGACCCGGACAACCAAACGGGTCGTCGTCTCTTCACTGGATCCTTCGCTGCTTGCCCGCCTGAAGGCGAGACAGCCGCAGGTCTCCAGAGCCTTGCTCTGTCGCCGGAATCCGCACCAGGCCCTGCGGAACGCGATTGCACTGGGCTGTGCGGCGCTTCACCCTCACAAGTCCCTCCTCAGCCCATCGCTGATCAAGCGGGCCCATGCGGCAGGCCTTCGGGTGCACGTGTGGACGGTGAATCATGCCCATGAAGCTCGGCGGCTTCTCCGCCTGGGAGTCGATGGGATGGTGACGAACGTCCCGGACCGGATCCGTCGAATCGTCCGTTGGTCACCATCGGCGAGAGGCGTGACATGACCCCGTATGACCTCCGAGGACCACAGGACAAGCTGGCGATCTTAAAGAAGATCGCGTTGTTTACCTCCTGTACTGAAGAGCAGCTGCGACTCGTCGCAGAGCGATCCCGCCTGGTTGAGTACAAGAAGGGGGAGTGCGTCTACCACGAGGGTGACCTCGCGGACGCGCTCTACATCGTCGCCTCGGGTCGCCTGCAGGTCTACACCGTCGTCGATGGGCAAAAGCGCCTCTACGCCGTGCTGCATAACGGGGACACGTTCGGGGAAATCTCCTTGCTGACTGGTGAGACGCATTCGGCGACCGTGGAAGCCTTGAACGACACGCTCGTGCTGCAGCTCGAAAAACGGGATTTCGACGACCTGATCAACCGCATCCCCTCCTTAGTCCTCTACCTGAGCCGGTTGCTCTCCAAGCGGCTCCGCACCAAAGGCCAGCCGGGTGGAGAAGCCACGGTCGTGGCGATCTACAGCGCGGCCAAAGCGGTTGGCCGCACGCTGTTTTCGGTCGCGCTGGCGACGACGCTTCGACGAGAGACCAACCGCGAGGTCACCGTGGTCGATTTCAGCACCGCCCCGGGTGAGGTGAACCGGTTCTTGGGGATGCGCAGATCCGCTCACACGTTCCCCCTGACCGGCCAGAGCCTCTGGTCCGGCGAAATCCTTGAACACGAAATCCTCAACCACCCCCTGGCGTTTGACTTCCTCTATGCCGCGGACCTCACGGCCGGCGAGGAAGGGGAGTCCTTCGTCGCGCCGTTGGTGAGCGGGCTCACCAAGCGGTACAGTTACATCCTGATGGATTTACCGGCCGAGGTGGATGCGAAGGTCCTCAAGGCCCTCACGCAGGCAGACCTGATCTACCTCGTGACCGACTGCACAAAGGAAAACATCATCCGGACTAAGGCGCTGATGCACCAGGTCCGTGAAGCGGTGAACTTCAGGGATGAGCAGATCAAGGTCATCGTGAACCTCATGGAGTGTCCCGGCGCGAGCTTAAGCCTCCCTGAAGTCATCCAATCGCTGGGAGGTCCGGTGAGCTACACGCTGCCACGCATCGGATCTTCATCAGGGGACTTGACCGCAGAGGAACTGGCGCGGCTGTTGGAAAGTCGAGCCTCGCCCTATACCGCGTCCGTTCGACGAATCACCAGGGAGCTCGGGGGGCTGTTGGTCGGATTGGCCCTCGGCTCAGGAGCCGCGCTCGGCCTGGCCCACATCGGGGTGCTCAAGGTCCTTGAGCGTGAGAAGATCCCGATTGATCTCGTCGCGGGATCCAGCATCGGCGCGCTCATCGGCGCGCTCTGGGCTTCCGGCAAATCGGCAGACGAGCTGGAACGTCTCACCAGGCGGTTTCAAAATCCCTGGAGGGTGCGAATGTTGTTCTTCGACATGGGAATCCCGTTGTTCAGTGTCGCGGTGGGGCTTGCCGCTGGCTTTCTCGTCGGCAGGCTGGCCGGAGTGTGGACGGGTCTGTTGTTTGGGTCAATCGTGACCGTCGGGGTTGGTCTGGTCTTTGGTCCATTATCAGGCGGTCCCCTGCAAGGATCCCACATGATGGCGTTTCTCCAAAAGACGCTCGGGGACACCACGTTTGAAAACGCCTGGGTCCCCCTGAAGATCGTCGCGGCCAACCCGGTGCTCCGCGAAGAGGTGGTGTTTGACTCAGGGCGGCTGGCTGATGCGGTCCGGGCCTCGATCTCCATCCCGGGCATTTTCAAGCCCGTCAGGATGATGGGCAAGGTCTGCCTGGATGGGGGGGTGGTCAACCCGGTTCCTGTGAGCGTGCTGAAACAAGCCGGAGCCAAACGGATCATTGCGGTGAACGTCTTTCCAACCACCGAGGAGCTTGCCGTCTATGCCCAGGAATTTCAACACAAACGGACCCAGCGAGACGCGCAGCTGGCTTCGCGGAATCTGATCGTGAGGCTGTTCTGGCTTGCCCGTCGGGAGCTTGTGCGGTCGATGTCGCCGCTGATCTTTGACGTCATCATGCGCTCGATGCAGTCCATGGAACACCAGATCGCGGAGGTGGCCTGTCATGAAGCTGACCTGGTCCTGCGGCCGACCATTCCGGGATCCCACTGGCTTGAGTTCTATCACCCGGAGAAGTTCATCCAGCGCGGGGAAGAAGAGGCCTTGCGGCGCTTGCCAAGCCTGAAGCTGTTAACGGGCCTCATGGAACCGCATGCGTTGACAAGCTCTCAACCGCCCGCTACGATACCCACCTGATGGCACGTGACGTCGTGATCGTCGATGGTGTCAGGACCCCCCAGGGCGTCTTCGGAGGAGCCCTCAAGGAGTTCACGGCTCAACGCCTCGGGGAGCTCGTCGTCCGTGAGCTGCTCAAACGCACCACTCTCAAACCGGCTGACGTCGAGGAGGTCATCTTCGGCTGCGTGGGGCAGACCTCGGATGCCCCGAACGTGGCCCGGGTCATCGCGCTCATGGCCGGGATCCCGAAGCAGGTGCCGGCCTACACGGTCCAGCGAAACTGCGCCTCTGGTATGCAGGCGATCATCAATACGTACCACAACATCGTCTCGGGCGACCGCGACATCCAACTCGCGGGCGGAGTCGAATGCATGAGCGCGGCCCCCTACGTGAGCCGGGATCTTCGGTGGGGCAAGCGGCTCCGTCATTCGGAGATGATCGACACGGTCTGGGAAGGGTTGACCGATCCGATCTGTGGGCAGATCATGGGCCGCACCGCTGAGAATCTCGTCGAGGAGTCCGGCATCTCCCGGCAGGATCAGGATCGATTCGCCCTGCTGTCCCATCAACGCACGTTTCGGGCGACCCGCGAGGGGCGATTCAAGGATGAGCTCGTGACGGTCATGGTGCCGAAAAAAGCCTATGGGAAGGAGCTTCCGCCGGAGCCCTTCACGCAAGATGAGGGGATCAACCCTGCCTTAACCGAACAGCTGCTGAGCCAGTATCCTCCGGTGTTCAAAGAGGGGGGCTCGGTGACTTCGGGAAACAGCTGTTTCAATGCAGACGGGGCAGCCTGTGTCCTGGTCATGTCGGATGAAGCCGCCAAGGCCCTGGGTTATCAGCCCCTGGCGACGATTCGGGCTTACACAGTGGTGGGCCTTGAGCCAGAGCGGATGGGCCTTGGGCCAGCCCTCGCAGTGCCCGAAGTGCTCAAGAAAGCCAAGCTCACCCTGAAGGACATCCAGCTCATCGAGATCAACGAGGCGTTCGCCGCGACGTTTCTGGCGTGCGAGAAAGCTCTGGATCTCAACCGAGACATCACGAACGTCAACGGCGGGGCGATTGCGCTAGGCCACCCGGTCGGGCAGAGTGGCACAAGAATCGTCGTGACGCTCCTCCATGAGATGAAGCGACGCGGAGCCTCATTCGGCCTGGCAACGCTCTGCGTTGGAGGTGGCCAGGGCGCTGCCATGATTGTTGAACGGAAGTGATATGGAATTTACGATTGTCGATTTACGATTTTCGATTGAAGAGATCTGTTGTAGATTAACACCAACGCTGCTGTGCTTTTCCAATCGTCAATCTCACGGGTAGCTCAATGTATATCTACAAGACGGCGGTCGTTGGCGCTGGGGCCATGGGAGCCGAGATTGCCCAGACGATCACGTTCAGCGGGATCCCGGTCATCCTCAAGGACGTGGATCAGACTCGAGTCGAGAAGGGTCTTGAGGTGATCCGGAAGATCTACCAGCGCCGGGTCGATCGGGGGAAGATGACGCAGGAAGAACTAGAGCAGAAGATGGCGCTCGTGACCGGCGCCACGACCTATGAGCCGTTTCGCGACGTGGACCTCGTCATCGAGGCGGTGCCGGAACAGCTTGAGCTCAAGGCGCGGGTCTTCAAGGAACTCGACAGCGCGGTTCCCGACTCCTCGATCCTGGCCTCGAACACCTCCTCGCTGTCCATCTCGGCCCTCGGGGCAGCGACCACACGGCCCCACAAGGTCATCGGGATGCATTTCTTCTATCCTGCCCATGTCATGAAGCTCGTCGAGGTCATTCCTGGCCTTGAGACCTCTGAAGAGACGGTGTGTGATGTCACGGCGTTTGCTGAGGGCCTGCGCAAGCTTCCCATCCGGGTCAACGAATGTCCCGGGTTTCTCGTGAACCGGATCCTCATGCCGTATCTGAACGAGGCGGCCTTCTGTGTCCAAGAAGGCAGCGCCACACCCAGGCAGGTTGACGAGGCGATGGTCGCGTTTGGGTTCCCGATTGGGCCATTTAGCCTGGTTGACAATCTCGGCTTTGACATCTGCCGTGACGTCGTGAACGTGCTGGTCGATGCCTACGGCGACCGCATGCAGCCTGCGGCCTTGTGGGAACGCGTCTATACCTTAGGCCGATACGGCGTGAAGTCTGGCGCAGGATTCTACCTCTACGGCGAGCGGGCTGGACAGCCCGATCCAGAATTTGACGCGATCGTGAAGGAGCTCAAAGACCGCACCGACCCAACAGGGACTTTCTCGGTGAACCGTGTGATCCTGCCCATGGTCAATGAGGCGATCCGGTGCCTTGAGGAACAGGTCTGCACCGCCTCAGAGTTGGACCTGGCCGTCGTGGCAGGGCTTGGGTTTCCTCAATCAAAGGGCGGGATCTTGCATGACGCCGACGAGATCGGCCTGGACACTGTTCTAGAGGAACTCACACGCTTGGCGAAGCAACTGGGCAATCGGTTTTGGCCTTCCCCGTTGCTCAAGCGCAAGGTCGCGGCAGGCCATCTGGGCAAGAAAACTCAGAAGGGGTTTTTCGAGTACACATAAATTTTGCTTCGCAAAATTTATCAACATGGAGTGCCAATGAGCCAAGTCAGAAATTTTCCAAAGGAAAATTTCTCTGGGCAATTCGTGAAGGTCGCCATTGAGGATGGGATTGCCACCGTGACGATTGACCGGCCGCCGGTCAACGCGCTGAGCCGCCAGGCGGTGGAGGAGCTTGATCGCACACTCGAGGCGATCAAGGCTGACGAGGCGGTCAACGTCGTCATCATCACGGGCGGCGGCTCGTTTGCGTTTATCGCCGGGGCCGATATCAAGGAAATCGCCCAGTTGCAATCCGGCAAAGAGGCCACTGAGGTCGCGGCCCAGGGCCAGGCCGTGATCATGAAGATCCAACGGCTTGGCAAACCGGTCATCGCCGCAATCAACGGCGTCTGTCTTGGGGGAGGCAATGAGCTGGCCATGGCCTGCCACCTCCGGATCGCCGGGGACCGGGCTCGGTTTGGACAGCCAGAAATCAACCTCGGCATCATCCCGGGATTCGGGGGCACCCAGCGCTTGCCCCGGTTGATTGGCAAGGCCAAAGCGACTGAGTTGATCTTAACCGGCGATCTCATCACGGCGCAGGAAGCCCACCGGCTCGGACTGGTCAATCAGGTCGTCCCTCAGGATCAGGTCCTGAAGGCCGCCAAAGACCTGGCGCGGAAGATCGCCTCAAAAGGCCACGTGGCTGTGCGCGTGGCGCTCCACGCGATCGAGGAAGGCCTCGAACAACGTCTCGATGAGGGGTTGGTCAACGAGGCAAAAGCGTTTGGCACGGTTGCTGACACCGAAGATTGCAAAGAGGGCATCAAGGCATTCCTGGAAAAGCGACAGCCGCAGTTCAAAGACCGGTAAAATGATTACATGGATTTCAAAAGATGATTTCGCAGATTACCCTTCCTCTAGTGCAAATCTGCGTAATCGCCTTTCAAAATCTGTGTAATCGCTCCTTTGAAATGGCCGATCTTGTTCACGATCCAACACACCCATCCAAGGCACGTACCCTCCCAGAAGCTCTCGAAGTCGCCGAAGCGGCCCGTGAAGCGGAGTGGCGCTATCCCAGTTTTGTCGCTGAGCTGTTCATGGGACAGGTGCGCACGGATCTGGTCTTTCCGTACCCAGAGCAGAGTGAGGGAGACCGACGGATCGGTGACGAATATCTCGAGCGAGTCAAAGCCTTCCTGCGACAACACGTCGATCCGGATGCGATTGACCGAACCGGAGAAGTCCCCCCTCACGTCATCGAAGGCCTTGCACGGCTCGGCTGTTTCGGGATGAAGATCCCCAAGGAATACGGAGGCCTGGGACTGTCCCAGGTCAATTACAACCGGGTGATCTCACTCATCGCCAGTTACTGCGGATCAACCGCGGTCTGGCTCAGCGCGCATCAAAGCATCGGGGCCCCACAACCGCTCATGCTGTTTGGGACTGAGGAGCAAAAACGCCAGTATCTGCCCAGACTGGCCGCAGGGACCATCTCGGCCTTCGCCCTGACAGAGCCTGGCGTCGGGTCGGATCCGGCCAACATGGAGACGATCGCGACGCCGCTTGACGGTGGTGAGTCCTACCTCCTGAATGGAGAAAAACTCTGGTGCACGAATGGACCGGTCGCTGAGGTCGTCGTCGTGATGGCGAAGACCCCCTCGATGATCGTTGGAGGCAAAGAGCGCAAGCAGATCACCGCCTTCATTGTGGAACGCTCGATGTCCGGCTTTGAGGTGGTGCACCGGTGCGAGTTCATGGGGTTGAAAGGGATTCAGAACGGGGTGCTGCGATTCCGGAACGTCAAGGTCCCGAAATCCAACATCCTCTGGAGACTTGGCCAGGGACTCAAGCTCGCCCTCATGACGCTCAACACTGGGCGCATGACCCTGCCTGCCGCCTGCGTCGGGGTCGCCAAGCGCTGCCTCCAGATCTCCCGCGAGTGGGCCAGGGAGCGAAAGCAGTGGGGCGGTCCAATCGGCAAGCACGAGGCGATTGCCGCGAAGCTGGCGACCATGGCGTCGACGGTGTTTGCCATGGATGCGATGGTGTGGCTGGCGTCGGTGCTGGCGGATCGCAAGACCGTCGATATCCGCCTCGAAGCGGCCATCGCGAAGCTGGTTTGCTCTGAGGCCGGCTGGCGGATCGCGGATGACACGCTCCAGATCCGCGGGGGAAGAGGCTATGAGACGGCTGACTCCCTCCGGGCTCGCGGTGAAACGCCGTATCCGGTTGAGCGGATCGTGCGGGAGACTCGCATCAACCTCATCCTTGAAGGAACCAGCGAAATCATGCGACTGTTCATCGCCCGTGAGGCGCTTGATGCGCATATGCGGCTTGTCGCCAGGGCGCTCGATCCGCACCAGCCCACGCAAGCAAGGCTGCGGGCGCTCTTGCGCGCGACGAGTTACTACCTCCTCTGGTGGCCCCGTCAATGGCTTTCCTTGCTCTGGTCCGGTCGACCCCGCGGGCGTGGTCCACTCGCAAGCCATCTGGGCTTTGTGGAGCGCACGAGCCATCGCCTGGCGCTCGCCTTGTTTCACAGCGCCCTCCGGTACCAGACCCGCTTGGCTTCTCGGCAACAACTCCTGGGCCGCCTCGTCGACATTGGTGGCGATCTGTTTGCCGTGGTCGCGGCCTGTTCCAAGGCCCAGCGGCTGTGCGAGCGCAATCCCCATGACCCAAGTCCGTTGGAACTGGCCGATCTCTTCTGCCGGCAGGCTCGACGAAGAATCCGGACCGCGTTTCAACAGCTGAAAGACAACGATGACGCGCAGGCGTACCGGCTTGCCCAGGCTGTCCTGAACGAGCGGTACCGCTGGCTTGAGGACGGAATCCTGTGACGCACGCGCAGACCATCCCCGCCTTGTTCCTTGAGCAGGCCACGCGTCTGAGCCGCAAGCCCCTCTTCTGGGTCAAGCGAACTGGCCGCTACGAGCCCATCACGTGGGAGCAGACGCGCGACACTGTCAGTGCTTTGAGTGCCTGCTTCCTGAATCTGCAGGTCAACCCTGGCGACCGTGTGGTCGTGCTCTCCGAAAACCGTCCAGAGTGGGGCATAGCGGATCTGGCCATTCAGTCTGTCGGAGCATGGACTGTTCCAATCTACCCAAGTTTAACCGAGCAGGAGATCCTCCAGATCGTTCGCAACTGCGAACCAGTGATCTGTGTCGCCTCGACTGCTGAACAGGTGCAAAAACTCAGAGCGATCCGCCAGGAGGCGCCTTCGATCCGCCTGGTGGTCGTCATGGATCCTGCCACCCTGGATCGACAGGTTGAGCGGGCCTGGACAGAAGCGATCGAGCAGGGAAGGGAAGTCCGCGCGCGACTCCAAGAGCTCATCGACCGGCGGATCCAGCAGCTGAAGCCCGATGACACGGCGACGACCATCTACACCTCCGGGACGACCGGCGAGCCAAAGGGGGTGATGCTCTCGCACCACAACTTCCTCTCGAACGCCGCCGCATGCCTGAAGGTGATTCCCATCCGACCAGACGACACGCACCTGTCATTCCTCCCCTTGAGCCATGTGTTTGAGCGGATGGCCGGCTGGTACCTCATGCTCATGGTAGGGGCCTCAGTCGCCTATGCCGAGTCCATGGAGACGATTCCCCAGAACATGCTTGAGGTTCGCCCGACCATCATGCTGGGCGTGCCACGCTTTTTCGAGAAGCTCTACGCGCGGGTGCAAGAGGGAATCCACCACGCCCCACCGTCCAAACGGCGCATCATCCAGTGGGCCCTGGCTGTCGGTCAGCGTGCCAGTCATGTTCGGTTGAATCGTCAGCCGCTCCCTCTTGGTCTTCGACTTCGGTACAGCGTGGCCAATGGGTTGGTGTTCCGCAAGCTTAAACATCGGCTGGGCGGGCGGCTGCGGTTCTTCGTCTCTGGAAGTGCCCCGCTGGCCAAGGCGATCGGAGAGTTCTTCTACAGCGTCGGCGTCGTGATCCTCGAAGGCTATGGCCTCACCGAGACCTCCCCGGTCATTACGGTCAATCGGCTCCGTGCCCTGAAATTTGGTTCGGTGGGACTGCCGATCGAGGGCGTCGAGGTCCGGATCGCTGAAGATGACGAGATTCTCACCCGGGGGCCTCACATCATGCAGGGCTACTACCACAAGCCCCACGAAACGCACGCCGCGATCGTCGATGGGTGGTTCCACACGGGTGATATCGGCCATCGGGATGAGGATGGGTTTCTCTGGATCACCGACAGGAAGAAAGACCTGATCAAGACAGCTGGCGGGAAGTTTGTCGCTCCTCAGAAGCTGGAAAACCTCTTCGTCACCGACCCCTACATCGCGCAGGCCTTCGTCTATGGGGATCGGGAGCGCTACTGCGTGGCGTTGCTCGTTCCAAACTTCCAGCGAGTGACCGAGTACGCCAACGCCCAGGGCCTGTCGTTGGCCTCGCCTCGAGAACTCATCGAGGCTCCCAAGATCCATGCGTTCATCTGGGAGAGGATTCAGGTCCTCCAGCGGGAGCTGCCAAGCTTTGAGCAGGTCAAGGCCATTGCGCTCCTCGATCAGGAATTCACCCAGGCTGCTGGCGAGCTCACCCCCACGCTCAAGGCCAAGCGGGCTGCCATTGCGGCGCGCTATCAGGACGCGCTTCGTCGCTTGTACCAATAAATTTTGCTTCGCAAAATTTATGGGATCTTCACACGACATGATAAGAAATTTCCCATAGGGAAATTTCTATGGAGGCTGTGCAGGCCCACGAAGCGGTCTTTCAACATTCACCCAGTGGTCGGGCACTGTTTTACCGCCTCTGGCAATCTGAGAAGCCCAAGGGCCTTGTCGTCATCGTGCATGGGTTTGGCGAGCACGGTGGACGCTATGAGCCCCTGGCACACGCCCTTGCTGAAGCCGGGCTTACGGTGGCCTGTCCAGACCTCTGGGGGCACGGTCGGACCGCCGGACGCCGCGGCGATATTGACCGGTTCGATCGGTATCTGGACGACCTAGAGATCCTGACAAGCCAGGTCTTCATCGCGCAAACAGGACAACCTCGCTTTGGAGTCTTCGGCCACAGTTTCGGAGGGCTCGTGGCGATCCACTGGGCGTTGCGTCAGCCCTCATCGCTTCGATGCCTCATCCTGCAATCACCCCTTCTCGGCGTAGGATTCCCGCTGCCTCAGTGGAAGGAACGGCTTGCAGGGGCGCTGAGGAGGGTGTGGCCTCGGCTTTCACTACCCATTGGACTTGATCCAGCTTGGTTGAGCCATGATCCCGCCATCGCGCAACGCTATCAACAAGATCCGTTAGTCCATAATCGGATCAGCCTCCGCTGCTACCAGACCTTACAGGTCATGATGCCTCAGGCCCTCGAGCGCGCAAGGGGGATCATCACGCCCACGCTCGTGCTGTACGGCTCAGACGATCGGGTCGTGTCTGTGAAGGCCTGCCAGGAGTGTTTTGAGAAGCTTGCCTGTGAAAAACGCCTTGTGGGCTTTCCAGGCTGTTACCATGAACTCCACCATGAATCGGTCATGCCCTCCGTCGTAGAGGAAGTGCTTCAGTGGGTGCAGGCCCATGCGTAATGCTGTAGAGTCGACAGTCCACAGTCTCCGCCAGAGGCGGATCCGCCTTCGGCGGAGACAGTCCACAGACAAGTCGCTTGCCACTCTGTGGACGAT
>Ga0137796_10000969_pt1 | contig 17112 bp, 20 predicted proteins | sample OV2TP3_FD_97704 | JGI IMG/M metagenome (GOLD analysis project Ga0137796, IMG submission 97704) | reverse complement strand
CGCTATCGGAAGCACGCCATGATGGTGGCATTGATCGCTTTCGCGATCATCACGCCGGACGCGACGCTCTTCACGATGCTCTTGATGGCGGTCCCCCTCATCGTCTTGTACGAGATCGGGATTCTGGGGGCTCGGTTGTTCGGGCAGCGGGAGACCCGCAGCGGAAACGGGAAGAGTGACGAGTCCGAGGCAATGAACCTGGCAAAGCAGGTGCCGGTCGAAACGGCCGGTCACCGTGTCCGGTAAAAGAGCAATGCGGAATGCTGAACGCAGAATGCTGCACAGGCTCATCCTGACGGTCCTGGCCGCGGGATGTCTGGTCACGGGGCCGACGGTGTACGGGGAAGCCGCGGAAGCTCAAGCTCCTCGACAGCGTCCGCGGGGGCATGAATTCGAGATTCCGATGACCCAGTATCCCAGTATCCAGGCCATCACCGTGGCTAAGCAATCGGTCTACGCCGGCTCGTTCGGGAGCGGCATCTTCCGCAGCGATGATCGCGGGGCCACCTGGACCACGGTCAGCAGCGGCCTGACGGACCCGTTCGTCCTGTGCTTGGCCGTTGCGCCGGACGGTGCGGTCTATGCCGGCACGTTCCAGGGCGGGGTGTTTCGAAGCCGCGATGGGGGCAAGAGTTGGCAGGCTATGAACACCGGGCTCAAGCGGCTGGAAATCAAGGTCTTACTGATCGACGGCAAAGTGATCTACGCGGGGACCAGCGACGGCGTGTACCGGCTTTCAGAGGGCGAGGACCGTTGGACGGTCCTGACCAAAGGGCTGGATGAGACTCTGGTTCATTCGTTGGTCATGTCGGTGGATCGCACGATGTTTGCCGGAACCTCCGGGAAAGGGGTGTTCCGGCGCAGCGCTACGGAGCAGGGCTGGACCCGTTTATCCCAGGGACTCGTGGACCATGAAGGGTTGATCGAGAATTTCATTCGTGTGCTCGCGGTCGGGGAAGCCCAGGTAGTCTATGCCGGAACCTTCGATGGCGGCGTGTTTCGGAGCACCGACGGTGGCCACACCTGGCGGCCGATCAGTCGGGCCTTGCCGAACGATTCCATCCGGGGCATTGTCACCAACGATCAAGGACTCTTCGTGGCTACGGGACGAGGCATTTTCAAGAGTATGAACCAGGGGCAAAAGTGGACCCCGATCAATAACGGCCTCACCGAGCTCTCCGTCCAGGTGCTGATCGCATCGAGCGACGGGGCGCTGTATGCGGGAACCAGCTCGGGTGCGTTCCGAACCGACGACTGGGGTGGCCACTGGGTGAGCATCAGTGATGGGCTGGGTATGCCGGGCGAGAGGCAATAGGCAAGGGGTCATGTGCCGGCTAGCCGTACTGATAATGGGCGTTTTGTTGGCTGCCTGTGCCCTCCCACACGTTCCCTCACGCATCGTGTACGAGGACTCGACGAATTTTGTCCGGCTCGAGCTTGACGAGGAAGTCCTGCAGACTCAACCTGGGTCTCGACACAGTCACCCGCTGATACTTCCCGTCGAGCAGGTGTCGAACATCCTCCGTGGCCTGGCGATCCGGGAACATCGCATCTGGATCCAACAAACGATCTCCGGATCCGCCCCCATTGAGTCGGTGTTCAGCGACCATGAGATTTCGCTGATGGCGCCGCGGCTCGCCCAAGCGCTCGCCAAGGCGAACGCCGACGAGCGTGTCACCTTCTATCTCAGCCACCCGCAGACTTCGATCAAGCGTGAAATTACGTCCGGCGGCCTCTATGTCAAGGGGAACCAACTGCATTTCATCCTCGGAAACCACCGGCTTCTCTATGGCATTCCGGCTTACGGCATGGTCTACGACCGCCGTTATCCCATGATGCCGACCGTGCCGAAGGCGTTTGATCTGTACTTCTCTCCGCCGGAGGCGGTCGTGAAGCAGAACCCCAGCATCTGGAGCCGGTTGGCGGGGAGGACGAAGGATGAAATCGTGATCGATCTGCAGAAGGTCCCGGCTTACGGGACGGCCACTCCCTTACCCGGAGCAACGCCAAGCCCGGCATTGTAACATTTTCTAGCCCCTCCAGCTTTCAGACATCAGCCTGCAATCGAAGCTATCTGCCTTCAGCTTTCAGCTCTTGGCTGGACCATACGGCTGACCGCTGAATGCTGAGTGCTGCTGGCTGCCAGTGTAACTAATACTTGACATAATGTAATGTATTCTAATAAGCTCACCGCATGAGCGCTCAGCGCAGGACAGAGCCGGCCGCAACGGTCGAGAACCGTCTAAGAACGATTCGGACTTCCCGGGCCCTGTCCCAAGGCGCGTTGGCGACCATGGCCGGCATCACCCGGCAGGCTGTCTATGCTATCGAATCGGACCAGTACCTGCCTACCACCGGGGTCGCGCTGCGATTGGCCGAGGCCCTCAACTGCCGGGTCGAAGATCTCTTTGCATTGATGGCGGCGGGAGAAGAGCTGGAAGGCGAGCTGATCGGTCCTGTTGCCAGAAGTCAGGCGCCTTCCGTACGCGTGAAGGTGGCGCGGGTCGGGGACCGAGTCGTCGTCCGACCCGTGGCACAACTCGGTGAGGTGTTGAATTTCGCCGTTGCGGCGGACGGCTTGATCAGCCCGGAACGACCCTCCGGAGGCTCCTCACGAGGAGTGAAACGAGTACGAGTCCGGTTACTCCGGGATCGCCGCGAGATGGAACGCGCGATCGTGGTCGCGGGATGTGACCCGGCCATCTTCCTTGCCGGTGACCATCTAAGGCGACGTCTTGAGAAAGCGACCGTGGTGGGCTGGACCATGGGGAGCCGGGCGGCGTTGGAGGCCTTCAAGCGGCAAGAGGTGCACATGGCGGGTCTCCACCTCGTGGACGCCAGATCTGGTGAATGCAATCTTCCGTATCTCCGCCGGCACCTCAGAAGTCAGGACGTGACCGTGGTCACCTTTGCCTCTTGGGAACAGGGGCTGATGGTTCAACCCGGCAATCCCAAGGCCCTGCGCGGCATAGAGGATCTGGCCCGAAAGGATATCGTCCTCATAAACCGCGAGGAAGGCGCTGGCGCCCGTCTGCTGCTGGATCAGCGCCTCACCGCGTTGGGAATCAAGCCGCAACAGGTCAGAGGGTATGGCCGGATCGCCGCCTCTCACTTGGAAGTGGCCCGGCTCATCGCAGAGGGTCAGGCGGATGTCGGTATCGGGGTACGCTCGACCGCACAACTGTTGGGGCTGGAGTTTCTCCCGCTTCAAGAAGAGCGCTACGACTTGGTCATTCCTGCGCCCTATCTGTCAAGTCACTCCGGAATCACGTCATTTCTTGACATGATCGTAAGCCGTCCGTTTCGAAGCGAACTCGAAGCGCTCGGCGGGTATGACACCCGTGAGACCGGTAAGGTGCGGGAACTGTGGGGCGCTCATCGCCGCATTGGGGACGAAGGGCTGTGAATCTGTCATGAGTAGGTCTAGATCGGAGGAGATATGGGCGATCGTGGCCCCATCGCGTACGGGAACCAATCATACGTGTTCGTATGGATCATTTTCTTGGTCGTCGTTGTGTTCCAGCTCGATGGCATCAGGGTTGTGCTGGCCTGGGAGTGGGTACCTTCGGAGCAGGATATCAAGAAATACCGGCAGAGCTGGAACCCGTTTTCACACGGGCCCATGCTGTTACAGGCGGTGGATATTCAACCCAAAGGGCAGTTGAGTATCCGCCCGTTTATCTTCTCACAGGTCGGCGAGAAGAGTTATGGCAATCGGCTCACGCTGCCGACGGAACGGAAAGACGGACCGGTTCATCTGTATTCAGTGCAGCACCCGTTTCTGAACGCCACGTACGGGCTCACGGACCATATCGAACTCGGTATGGCAACGTCGGTTGCAAGCTTCTGGGCAAAGGACACGGAAGAGTTCAACAAAGGCAAGGGGGGGCCTTGGACAACCAATACCGGTTTGGGTGACACCTCTCTGGTGGTGAAATACCGACCGATCGTACAGGACCCGGAGGGTTGGCGTCCGTCCCTCACGTTCTATCACCAGCTCATCCTGCCGACCGGCACCTGGTTCACCGATACCAAGAAGCCCCCTGGCGGCTTTGCGCCGCTTGGGCGCTTTCCGGCCACCCAGTTCGGGGCATTGGGCCTCACCGAGGGCGTCATGTTCAGGAAGATCACGAAACCCTATCGGATCAGCACCGGTGTGTTCTATAGCTATGCTATGCCGGGACGAGAAGGGAGCACGACGACGTATGTGCCCGACCTCGTCAACACCCGTTTGATCTTTGAGCACATCCTGGACGATAAAAGAGGCCTCGGGTACAACATTGAGTTTATCGGCCTGCACGGGCTCACGTGGCGGGCCGACGGACACGCACTGAATCGAGGGAAACCGAACGGCTTCAACATCTTCGGTGTCGAACCGGCCATCCAGTGGCGGTTCGGTCAATCGAATTTCGTCGGTGGAGCAGGAGTGCTGTTCACGTTGGCGGGCCAGAATGCGCTGGACTCGATCTACCCAAATTTTTCAATCTTCTGGTATTGGAGCAAGACCGGAAAGGTGATCATGCGATGATGATGAGAAGTTGCTCGTCGCAGGTGTGAAGAGAATGGATGAGCGAAATTTCTGGAGGGTGCGAGCTTGGTTGGCCTGGTTGCTCGGAGCTGTTGTCCTGCTGTGTGTGCTTGGGGAAGCGGGGGTCGAATCGGCTCGGGCGGGAGAGGTCACCATCGCCGCGGCCGCAGATTTGAACTACGCATTCAAGGAGATCGTGGGGGGGTTCGAAAAGAACACCGGCATCCACGTGAAGCTTTCGCTCGGATCTTCGGGCAATTTCTTCTCACAGATCCAGAATGGAGCGCCCTTTGATCTGTATTTCTCGGCCGATGTCCGATATCCTCAAAAGCTGATCGAATCGGATCATGCCGTGGCGAGCTCGCTCTACCGGTATGCGATCGGGCGGATCGTCGTGTGGATCCCGAACGGCTCACCGCTCGCGGTCGAGCACCTCGGTATGGAGGCGCTTCTCGATCCGTCCGTCAAGAGGATCGCCATTGCCAATCCGAAGCATGCGCCGTATGGCCGGGCAGCGGTGGCGGCTATGCAGCACTTCCGCGTCTATGACCGCGTGAAAGACAGGCTCGTGTTCGGCGAGAATGTGTCGCAGGCCGCGCAGTTCGTCTCCTCCGGGGCGTCGGACGTCGGGATCGTGGCCCTCTCGTTAGCGCTCGCTCCCACGATGAAGTCGGCGGGGAAGTATTGGCAGATACCCGACTCGGCGCATCAGCCCATCGAGCAGGGAGCTGTGGTGCTGAAGGCTGCAAAGAATCCCGATGACGCGAAGGCGTTCCTGAACTTTTTGCGTGGTGCTGAGGCAAGACAGATCATGACTTGCTACGGGTTCGTGCTGCCGGAATGAACGGAGGAGGACCCATGCTTCCCACGTGTTGTCCCATGAGGAGGATACTTGTCCTAATCACGATGGTCTTGGGAGCCGCGCTGCCATGCCTTGCGGCGGATCCGCCTGCACTGCCCCACCACGGCGGCGAGGCGGCTCAAGGAGCCCAGGCCGGAGCCGAGCCCTGCGCACCGTTCCGCGTCCCCGGGGAGACCGGTTCGTCGCTCTTCGAGGGGATTCAGATCGAGACCTCCGATATTAAGCTGCACGAGATGTTTTTCGAGCAGATCCTGCGGGCTCCGATCGTTCAACGGATGGATCACCCTCAGGTCGATAGTCTGCGAGGGTACTGTTATCGCGGCGTCCTGATCGTGGTACGCCAGGATCTCCGGAGTCCGCGTCCGACGGGCTGGGCGCAGGTGAATTTTTCCGTGGCGGATGTCGCCGCCGTGCAGGCGGACTTGGAGCGGGCCTACCGGGAGTCACCGGTGTACGGACGCCCTGAGGCCGACAAGGTGCTCCGCATTCGGCTTAAACCGGACGTGAGGCGGGGGCATTGCCGGGCTGCTCGCCTGGAGGTCGGCGGGCCCGAGGGGTTCATGATCGGGTACGATCAATTCAAGGAAGGGAGTTGTGTCACAAAGTGACTGCATGAACAAGCGGCGAAGGACCATCTTGCCTATAGCCTCTCACCTCGGGCCACGAGCCTGAGCGTTTATGAACTGGATTGCAATCGGCCTCACGCTCCAACTGGCGACCCTCACCGCTCTGGTGCTGTTGGTGATCGGCCTGCCGCTGGCGTACTGGCTGAGCTTCTCCCGGTGGCGGTGGAAGTTCGCGATCGAATCGGTCGTCGCGCTGCCGCTGGTGTTGCCGCCGACCGTCCTGGGGTTCTACATTCTGGTGGCGATCGGGCCGCACAGCCCGGTCGGCCGATTCTACACGACGCTTGTGGGGCATCCGCTGCCCTTTACCTTTGAAGGGCTTTTGTTTGCTTCGATCCTGTACAGCCTGCCGTTCGCCGTGCAGCCCTTCGCCACGGCTTTCGATCAAGTCGATCGCCGTCTCGTCGAGGCGTCCTGGACCATGGGGCTGTCGCGGCTTCGCACGTTCGTCAAGCTCATCCTGCCGTTATCGACCACGGGCATCGTCACGGGGATCGTGTTGAGCTTTGCGCACACGCTGGGCGAGTTCGGGGTCGTCTTGATGGTCGGCGGCAATATCGAAGGCGAGACGCGCACCGTCTCCATCGATATTTATGACGAGGTCCAGGCCCTGAATTATGCGGGGGCTGCCAAGACGGCCCTGTTCCTGTTGGCGGTTTCGTACACCGTGTTGCTCCTGGTGTACGGCATGAACCGGTCGGTGCGCGAAGGCCGCCTCGCCCTCCTTTCTCTGCAGAGGTGACGGCCGAATGGCCTCCGAGCTGATCGTTGATCTGACGAAGACGTTTCCAGGCAGGATTACGATTGAGGTCAACTTCGCACTTCCACTCGACCCGCCCACCGTCCTCATCCTCTTTGGGCCGTCCGGTTCGGGAAAGACCACGGTGCTCCGGTGCCTGGCCGGCCTGGAATGGCCGGAGCGTGGGGTCATCCGGTTCAATGGCCAGCCGTGGGTGGATACGGCCAAAGGGGTGCGGGTCCCGCCACAGCAGCGACGCCTGGGCTACATGTTTCAGGACTACGCGCTGTTTCCGATGCACACCGTCGCGGGCAACATTGCGTTCGGACTGACCGATCTGCCGAGTGCCGAGCGCTCTAGTCGGGTGGGTGAGGCGGTGCGCTTGTTGCAATTACAGGGATTGGAGGGACTCCGGCCGAGCCAGCTCTCCGGCGGACAGCAGCAGCGTGTGGCGCTGGCGCGGGCAGTAGTTCGTCACCCGGGCCTGCTGCTGCTCGACGAGCCACTCTCGGCCCTGGATCTTCCCACCCGGGTGCGGTTGCGCACGGAGCTCCGCCGTCTCCTCCGTGATCTGGCGATTCCGTCCATCGTGGTAACCCATGATTGGGAGGAAGCGTTGGCCTTGGGCGATCACATGGTGGTCATGAAGGATGGACGGATGCTGCAAAAGGGCACCCCTCAGGCAGTGTTCAACGCCCCGACGAATGCCGAAGTAGCCACCATCGTGGGAATGGAAACGGTGCTTCCCGGTCGGATCGTTGAATCGGCAGGAGGGCTCGCTACCGTGGACGTAGCGGGCATTAAATTACTGGCAGTCAGCGAGGAGGAGGCGGGCAGCGAGGTGTTTGCCTGCATCCGGGCCGAAGATGTGATCCTGGAGCCATTGGGAGCCGGCGCCATCAGCGCCAGAAATCGTCTCGCCGGCACGGTTCGGACGATCACTTCTCTCGGCGCGTTGGTGCAGGTGGAGATTGATTGCGGCTTCGCGCTAGCGGCTGTGGTGACCCGTGCCGGGATGGAAGAATTAAGCTTGGGGCCGGGGAGGCCGGTCATCGCGGCGATCAAGGCGGGAGCGGTGCACCTGGTCCCTCGGAAGTGAAGGGAAACCGGCCACGAGGGACCTAATGGCTCAAAACTACTTGCAGCTCTTTCCGTCGAAGTGCTTGCACGTGGACTCGCCCGCAGCCACTTTCCACGTCTTCAACAGCGGAGGCTGAGATGGTCGCAGCTCCACGACAATGTCGATCATGCCGCCGATCGGCAGTTTGCCCATGTGGGGCTTGGCCGCGTCGGAGCCTTCCACGGCGATCACGGCGTTGTCCACGGACACGACCAGGAGGCCTTTTCCCGGATCGACGTGGATGATCGGACTGAAGATACTGCGCTCCTCCGCGACGGAAAGAGATGGTGACACCAGAGCAGCGGCGAGCATGCAAAGGAGAGTTACACCAGGATGAAGACGTGTTTGGGTAGCCATGGGTCACCTCCCGAGAGAGAAGGCCGACATTATGGCACTATTGACCGCCTCGAACAACTCGCTCAGACGGTTTTGAACTCCACAGGATAGCTGTGGTCTTTCACGATCCGATGCGCCTTGATGTCCGGAACAGGGCCCAACAGTGAGATGATCAGAAAGGTCAGATCGGGATAAAAGGCGAGCGGCGCTTGGGCCAGCTTGATGTCCGTATCGGATGGGTACGGTGGGCTGGCAGGATGAGAATGATAGACCACCAGCAGGTCCAACTCTTTCTGCTGCCAATCCCGCTGCGCGCGGGCCTGCTCCCTCGTGTCCATGAAATAGGCCACTTCCGCCCGTTGGCGCTCCGACAGCGCGTTCAGGTTTTTCGCGCTCATGTGCTCGAACAACTGTTCAGCCTGAGGCTCATGGGCCACCCGGTTGGTGATCCGGTACTGCTGCGTGACCACGCCGGCCGTGCCGGCCAACAGGCCGCAGCACTCGTACGGCTTCACCTCCCGCGCATGCGCCACCATGTCATCCAGGATGTGCGCCGGGATGGTCAGCATCGGCCTAGAGCGTGCAGGAAATGGTGTAGTCCTGCAGGTCGGTGATCGTGGGATGGGACCCGCAGAGCGGGCAGTGGGGGTCCCTGGGACGGCGGACCTTCCTGAATTTCATTTCGAGCGCGTCGTAGATCAGCAACTGATCCGCCAGAGTCTCGCCGATGCCCAGAATTTCCTTGATAGCCTCGGCGGCCTGTAAGGTGCCGATCGTGCCTGCCAGTACGCCGAGCACCCCGGCTTCCTGGCAATTCGGCACCAGGCCGGCCGGAGGAGGCTCGGGATAGAGGCACCGGTAGCAAGGATATCCCTGATGCGGCTTGATCGTGGCGAGCTGCCCCTCGAACCGGAAGATGCTGCCCGAGATGAGAGTTTTTCTAGCGAAATAGCACGCGTCGTTGACGACGAACCGCGTAGAGAAATTATCGGAGCCGTCCAGGACGATGTCGTACTCCATGAGCAAGCGCATGACGTTCTGCGCGCTGATGTTCTCTTGGTAGGTCTTGACCGTGACATCGGGGTTCAGAGCCGACAGAGTCTGAAGGCCGGACTGCACCTTCGGCTTGCCGAGGGATGCCGTGGAATGGAGGATCTGGCGCTGCAGGTTCGACAGATCCACCACGTCGCCATCGGCCAGGCCCAACGTGCCCACACCGGCTGCGGCAAGGTACATCGCGGCGGGGGAGCCCAAGCCGCCTGCTCCGATGATGAGCACCTTGGCTTGGCAGAGCTTCTTCTGCCCCTTGCCGCCGACTTCCGGCAGAATGATATGCCGGCTGTAGCGTTGGATCTGTGCGTCGGTGAAGTCCATGTTATTCGACGACGTTGAGTTCGATCGGATCGACCAGGACGCCTTTCTGCCTGAGTCCTGCGACAGCCCGCTCGATCTCAGCCGTCTCGCCGGTCAACTCCACGTCCATCCAGCCGGTGGTCTCCCGGACATCGGCCCGGCGGACGTTGGTCACAACCTTGTACTCGTGGCCGATCTGGTAAATGATCGGCTCCTTAATCTTGTCTTCCGGAAACCGGATATGAAAACGGAGGCTGGGCATGCTTACACCTGCTGGCCTCCTGCAATGGCCGGGATAATGGATACCTCGTCGCCATCCTTCAGAACCGTCTCCTTGCCCTTCAGGAACCGGATGTCCTCCTCATTCACATAGATGTTGACGAAGCGACGGATGTCCCCCTTCTCATCGCACAGCCGGTCCTTGAGCCCGGGATGCTTCGCGTTCAGGCTTTCGATCAGTTCGGCCACGCTGGCCCCGTTGCTCTGGACCTCCCCATGACCGCCCGTCATGGGCCGCAGGGGGGTGGGGATACGCACCCGGATCATGCCGCTCCCCCGTTTTTGCCCATCTTGAAGGTCCGCTCGAAGCTGACCAGGCTGGGCTGGATGCGAACCGGGCGCCCCACCGCGTTGATGACGGCTTCCTGGGTCTTCAGCCCGTTGCCGGTGATGTAGGCTACGGTGACGTCCTTTTTCTTGATGATCCCCTGCTTGACCAATTTCCGGAGGACCCCGACGGTGACCCCACCCGCAGTCTCGGCAAAAATCCCTTCGGTCTGAGCCAGCAATTGAATGCCTTCCACAACCTCGTCGTCGGACACCATGTCCATGTTGCCGCCGCTTTCGGCGGTGGCCTTCAAGGCGTAGTAGCCGTCGGCTGGGTTTCCAATGGCCAGCGATTTGGCGATGGTCTTGGGCTTCACCGGCCTGAAGAAATCCCGGCCTTCCTTATAGGCCGCCGCAATCGGGGAGCAGCCCTCCGCCTGCGCTCCGTTGATCTTCGTCTGCACGGCGTCGACCAGAGCCAGGGCATGCATTTCATGCAAGCCTTTCCAGATCTTCGTGAGCAGAGAGCCGGACGCTATCGGGATGACCACCTGGTCCGGCGCTCGCCACCCGAGTTGCTCCACCGTCTCGAAGGCCAATGTCTTGGACCCTTCAGCATAGTAGGGCCGAATATTGATGTTCACGAACGCCCAACGGTGCTCGGCCGCGATTTCGCTGCACAGGCGGTTCACGTCATCGTAGTTGCCCTCGATCTCCACGACGGTCGGACGGTAGATCAGATTGCCGAGCACTTTTGCCGCTTCCAGGTCGCCGGGAATGAACACATAGCACTGCATGCTGGCGGCGGCGGCATGAGCCGCGACCGAGTTGGCCAGGTTGCCGGTCGAGGCGCAGGCCACCGTCTCGAAGCCCAGCTCGCGGGCGCGCGTGAGCGCTACCGAGACGACCCGATCCTTGAAGGACAAGGTCGGATGGTTGACCGTATCGTTCTTCACGTAAAGCTCGTCCAGGCCGAGATAGGCGCCCAGGTTTCGTGCTCGGACCATCGGCGTGAACCCGGCATGCGGTCCGATCACCGTGGTGACCGCGCTCTCGACCGGAAGCAAGTCGATGTATCGCCACATGCTATGGGGGCCGCTCTCGATCTTCCGCCGGGAAATGACTTTCTTGATCTGGTCGTAGTTGTATTTCACCTCCAACGGGCCGAAACACAACTCGCAGACATGAATGGCCTTCACCGGGTACTCTTTCCCGCACTCCCGGCAGATGAGGGCTTTCATCTTGGTCATCGCATCACCATCACGCATCACTTCTTTACCGCGCAGGCCTCCTGCTCGTGCTCGAACAGCTCGCGAATCGTTGGCTGGTCCCCGCACAACGCGCAATTGGGATTGCGGCGGATCTTGATCTCCCTGAATGCCGTCCGGCGGAGGTCGAAGTCCAACATGCGATCGGTCAGCACGCGCCCGATCCCCAGGATCAGCTTCAGCGCCTCGGTGCCCTGGATCGTACCGATGATCCCCGCCAGCACGCCGAGCACGCCGGCTTCCTGGCAACTGGCCACCAGCCCGGGCGGCGGAGGCTCCTTGAACACGCACCGATAGCAGGCCGACTGGTGAGGGACGATCGTGAGCACCCGGCCGTCGAACCGGAGGATGCCGCCATGGACCAGCGGCTTTCCGGCAAAGAAGCAGGCGTCGTTGATCAGGAACTTGGTCGGAAAGTTATCCACGCCGTCGATCACGACGGCATAGTCCCGGACGATGTCCAACGCGTTCTTGGCCGACAATCGGTCCTCGTGCAACACGACCCGGACGTCGGGATTCAGCGCCTCAATTTTTTCCTTGGCGGAGCGCAGCTTGGATCGCCCCACGTCCGGGGTGTGGTGAAGGACTTGGCGCTGAAGATTCGACAGATCCACCACATCATGATCGATAAGTCCCAGCGTGCCGACTCCTGCGGCGGCGAGGTAGAGCCCTGCGGGAGAACCGAGCCCCCCGGCACCGACAATCAGGACGCTGGACTGGGCAATTTTTTTCTGGCCCTTGCCGCCGACCTCGGGCAGAAGGATGTGCCGGCTGTAGCGAGTGACCTGGTCGTCCGTAAACTGCATGTGAAGACGTTAGGCGTAAGTTGAGTTGATTAGATATTAAAATACTTCTCGATGCTGATGTACCGCTCCCCAGTGTCGGGAAGCACGGTGACCACCGTCTTTCCCGCACCCAGTTCCTCGGCCACCTTTTGGGCGGCAAAGACGTTGGCGCCGGCCGAGATGCCCACGAGCATGCCTTCCTTCTTGGCGATCAGTTTCGACGTCTGGTAAGCCTCGTCATCGGTCACGGTGATCACCCTGTCCAGCACCGACCGGTTCAAGACTTTGGGAATGAATCCCGCGCCGATGCCCTGAATCTTGTGCGGGCCGGGATCTCCGCCGGACAGGACCGGCGAGCCGGCCGGCTCCACCGCCACAATCTGCACGCGAGGATTCCGCTCTTTGAACACCTCACCGCAACCGGTGATCGTCCCGCCGGTACCGACTGCCGTTACGAAGGCGTCGAACGTGCCGTTGAGCGCCTCCCAGATCTCCAATGCCGTCGTCTGGCGATGGATCGCAGGATTCGCGGGATTGGAGAATTGATCCGGCATGAAATACGACGAATTCTGCGTCACCAGCCCTTCAGCCTCTTTAATGGAACCCTTCATGCCTTCCCAAGCGGGGGTCAGGACCAGTTGCGCTCCGTACGAGGACAAGAGACTCGCTCGTTCCATACTCATGCTTTCGGGCATCACGAGGATCAATTTGTACCCTCGCACCGCTGAGACCAACGCCAGACCGATCCCGGTGTTCCCGCTGGTGGGCTCGACGATCGTCGCGCCTGGCTTCAGGCGTCCTTGGCGCTCCGCCTCATTGAGCATGTTCAAGCAGATCCGATCCTTGACGCTCCCTCCTGGGTTAAAGAATTCGACTTTCGCATAGATGGTCGCCCCACCTGGAGGAGACAAGCGGCTCAGTCGTACCAACGGAGTCCGGCCGATTAATTCCGTGATCTCCTTGTACGCCGGCATGGTTACCGCCCGCCACCCATGTAGAACAGGAACTCGAGCTGATCTCCTTCCTTCACGCGCGTCGTAGCCAGCTCGTCGCGTTCCAACATGCGGCTGTTCAGTTCAATGGCCACCATATGGGGATCGAGGTTCTTCACCTTCAGCAAATCCAGGACGGTGCCCGCTTGGACATCCTCTGATTTTCCGTTGATTTTCACCAACATCGACTACTCCTCGGCCGCGGAGCCACGAGGTCAGGAGTTTGAAAACGGTAACAAACTACCGTAGGAATTGTCAAGGAAGCTCAGCGTGTAAGGGCTGGTCTTTTTTGTAGATTTCCCCTCCTTGACTTTCCCCTTGCTTCCCCTACAGTATGCCGACTCGCGCAATGGAAAGTCATTGAGTCATGGGTGATTGAGTGACTAGAAGCTGGAGAAGCTCGTGGCTTGCGCGGTAGCGCTGGGGGGTGGGCAACCTTGTGGCAGACCCCTCTATGACGGAGAGACCTGCATCTTCCACTCGACTCGTGTGGACAAGGACTGCGGCCTGTTTGAGAAAGAGTTTGCCGTCCTGCTCGATGAGGATCACCGGCATGATTGCTCGGGCTTCATCTTTCCGGAAAAGGTGCGCGCCCTCGATGGACAGGCATTTCCCGGAGACATCTCCTTTCGGCAGGCGATCTTTCTCGGCGCCGGCGTCTTCGTCAGGGTGCAGTTCGCCGGCAAGGCCGATTTCACCGGCGCACAGTTCAGCCGAGCCGATTTTACCGAAGTGCAGTTCGCCGGACCGGCCGTGTTCAGCCGGTGTCAGTTCATGGGCGAGGCGCGGTTCGTTGGGGCACGCTTCCAAGATACGGTGACCTTTCATGGCGCTCGTTTCGCCGGCCCGGCGAGCTTTGCGCAGGCGCGCGTGAGTGGTCGTGCGGACTTCAGCCGGTCCGAGTTTGCCGCGCCCGCCCAATTCACCGGAGCCCGATTCAGGGCCGGCGTGAATTTCACCTCCACCCAGTTTCATTTTAAGGTGACGTTCAGCCGAGCCCGGTTTGCAGACGAAGCATATTTTTCGGAAACCCGGTTTCCCAGTGTTGACGAGTGTCACAGCGAGACCGGCGGCGATATGACAGAGGTTTCATTTGAGCGTCCAGACAAGGTTCTCTTCTACCTGATCGATGCCGGGAGGATGTCCTTTTTGAAGACGCATCTCCGGCGTGTGGATTTCAAGGACGTCACATGGGGGAGACGGAAGAACGGCCGGACAGCGCTGTGGGATGAGCTCCGCCCGGAGCGAGTCAAGGACTATGCGGAATTGGCGCGGCTGTACGGCCAGCTCCGCAACAACTTCGAGAAGGAGGAGAACCATCGGGCAGCCGCCGATTTTCGCTACGGTCAAATGGAAATGCGGCGGCTCCGCGCAGGAACTGGTGGGGCCATCAGCCTCTTCTTGCAGCGGCACTGCTCGTTGCTGGCTTGCTACAAATGGCTGAGCGATTACGGCGAAAACCCTAAGCGCGCCGGGATGTGGATGTTTGGAGTCGTGATCGGATTTGCCGCTCTTTTCTCGGCCGGAGGCTTTGCCACTCCGGCCGGGTTTGCCGATTCGCTCCAAATGAGCGTGGCAGCCTTCATGCTTCAAGGAGAGTTGGTGGCGACACCCCTGAGCATATTCGGGCGCTGGCTGGTCCTTTTGGAAGGGATTCTGGGTCCTGTGTTGATTGTGGTCTGGGCCATGGCGGCCGCGCGTTCCTTGCGATGAGGCGAGAGGACTTCGGCGAGCTCGCCTCGGCCGAGCTCGTCGCGGGCAGTCGAGCCGCGCGAGGCAAGGGGCAATGGGTATGATGTGGAGCTGCAATTTCATGTTTCGGGCCCAAGACTCTACTCCCTTGGACCAAACGGAGGGCGAATTGTTTCACGAGAAAGACCCGGCGCTCGACAGCGCTGGGCTGCAGCTTGAAAAATTTATCTCGGTCTGGATCCAGGGGGAGGAAGAGAACGGCGTGCCGACGAATTACACAAATGTCTACGTGCGGACCGCCGCGCTCGACCTCGACAAGCGACAAGGGTTTCTTCAACCCCTCCAAGGCCGAACCCACCAGATCAAGCAGTTGTTGACGCCTGGTCAGAAGGCGTATCTCCGTCACTGGCTGAGTCAGAATGCTCCCCGCGCTTGGGACGCTGCTGAAGACCGTTTCAGAGAGCTGTTCGAAGAAAGTTGAGGGGCAGAGGCGCGGTGGGTCCCCGCTTTTCTGGCGAGATCGCTGGAGGTCATCACACCAGCGCAAAATGCATTGCAGGAGCACATGCGCAGAAGGAACGCAAAGCTTAATGCGATCATCGGGACTTTACTCATCACGTGGGTGGCCGTTCTTGCTCCTCCTGTTGAGGGGGCGACGATTGAGGTGTATTACGCGCCTGAGGATCTCCCGGGAGGCAAGCTGGTCGCGCTCTATGATCGCGCCCGGCAATACATCTATGTTGCGGTGTACGGCCTCACGTATCCACCGGCTGTCAAAGCGCTGGTCGCCGCAAAGAAACGGGGCGTGGACGTGCTGGTCATCACCGATCGCGAAAAGCTCAACGATCCTAAGCAGCGCGCCGCTCTGGAGACCTTGCGCCTGGCCGGCATCCCGATTCGGATCAACCTCCATGATGGCTTGATGCACATCAAGCAGGTGGTGGTCGATGACGCGATGAACACCTCAGGCTCGATGAACCATACGACGAGCGGGAACCAATACAACGACGAGCGGTTCGACGTCATTACCGATCCGGTCAGCAGTGCGAAGGCCCGTGAGAAATTCTTGAGCATGTGGAACGACCGCAGCCGATACGGTCCAATGGAATAGGCTAGGGGCGAGAGGCCAGGGGCCAATGGCCAATGGAACTGAAGACTGACGTCGTCATTGTGGGAGCGGGCGGCGGAGGAGCCGTCCTGGGCCTCGCGCTGGCCCGCAAGGGCATCAGCACGGTGATTCTGGAGCAGGCGCCCGGGCCGCCCACCGGTCTGCGCGGCGAGATCCTGCAGCCGAACGGGCAGCAGGTATTCGAGAGCCTTGGCCTGCTGGGACGGCTGCCGTCCCACGCCATCAGGTCTGTGCGCAAATTCCATTTTTGCCGGGTCGGCGGAGAACGGCTCTGCACCGTGGACTACGGGGTCTTACCCCAGCCGTACAATCAAGCCCTTGTCACGCTTCCAAACATTGCCCATCACGTCATCTTGGATGCGCTGGAGGCCTGCGCGCCCGGGTCCCTGAAGTATGCGACCGCCTTCAAGCGCCTGAAGCGGGAGAGGAACCGTGTAATCGGCGTTGAGGCAGAGTCGAAAGGACAGGCAGTGACCGTATCGGCGCAGGTCGTGGTCGGAGCGGATGGAGCGTTCTCGAAAGTCCGAGAAGCCCTCGGGACTCCTGCCCGGGTCCATCGCTATCGCGACGAATATCTGATTACGATCCTCGACGGTGCGTCCGACCTCACGGAAGCCCGATACTTTGTCGGCCGACGGACCATCCTGGGGATATTTCCAGCGGCGGCAGGCAAGGCGTACCTCTTCTATATGATCCCTGCCGGATCGTTGCCGGAGCTGAAAGCGCAAGGGCTGCCGATCCTACGGGACCGTTGGGTGGCGATCGATTCGAGCCTCGGCGGCATTGCCCAGCACCTGCGTGATTGGGGCCAGACGGCCTGCATGCCGACCGGCCGTGTCGAGGCCGCATGGTGGGTCACCGACGGCGCGGTGCTGATCGGTGATGCGGCGCACGCGATGAACCCTCATGCCTCGCAGGGCAGGATGCAGGCCATGATGGATGCCATGGCGCTCGCGGACCTGTTGCCGTCCTGTCTGGAGCGTGGCGACTGTTCCGCGCCTGCGCTGGCTGCCTTCGAGCACGCCCGCCGGCCGCACGTGGAGATGCTGCAACGGGTGGCGGACGAGCAGGTGCTGTTTTGGAACACCGGCAATCCACTCCTGGCTTCCTTGCGCGACCGCGTGTTCCGGACGCTG
>Ga0137796_10000967_pt1 | contig 17147 bp, 18 predicted proteins | sample OV2TP3_FD_97704 | JGI IMG/M metagenome (GOLD analysis project Ga0137796, IMG submission 97704) | reverse complement strand
ATTCCTGGAACTAATGCAACAGAATTATGCAAAAAAATAAAAGAGAGATTTAACATTGGAATTAATTGTAATCAGCATATGGGCGGGTTTAGAATTCCTTCGTTACCTTTCTATCGAACAAAAATAGCATCAATTGAAGAAGGACAATCATCCCGAGTTATACAAATTGATTATATTACTGAATAAAAAATAAAATCTACTAAACCCACAATGTATATAAACATTTTATTACCTCCAATAAGTATCATGGCTGCTCAAAAGGACGATATAATAATAGGCGTTGACTTTGACAACACAATTGTCTGCTATGATAAAGTGTTTCATAGCATTGCAGTAAAGAAAGGCTGTATACCAATTAATGTGCCGCAAGCTAAAGAAGAGGTAAGGAATTACTTGCGCGAGCATGGGAAAGAAGAGATATGGGTAGAACTGCAGGGCATGGCTTATGGCCCTGAAATATTAAATGCAAAGCCTTTTGATGGAGTAATGGATTTTTTTATGGACTGCAAAAAGCATAAAATTATAGTTTACATCATAAGCCACAAAACCCTTTATCCTTTTCTGGGCTTGAAGCACAGCCTTCATGAATATGCACAGCTTTGGCTGGAAAGGCAGGGGTTTTACAACTCAAAAAAAATCGGCTTAACTAAAGATGAGGTTTTTTTTGAGCTGACAAAAGAAGAAAAGCTGAAGAGGATTATTAAGCAGGGATGCACTCATTTTGTTGACGATTTGCCCGAATTCCTGTCTGAAAAGGGTTTTCCAAAACAGACAAGCCCAATACTTTTTGATCCCAATGGAAAATGCAAAAGTCCAAATAAAAATACAAATAATTTTGAGTGTGTTTCATCATGGAATGAAATGAGCAAAAAAATAATATGAAAATAATATGATCCAAAATAAAGCGATGCAAGAGCAAAGATATTTTGATTTGTATGCTGATTCTGGAGGATTTAGCAAAGCTGTCTCTAACTTAGTCTTAAAAGCCGGATTTCCTTCAAAATTTAAGCTAATGCCTCTGGAAGGGGGAAGAAATAATAAAGTTTTTTGCATTGAGCATGGAAACATAAAAGCTCTGCTAAAGGCATACTTTCAGCATCCAGAAGATAAAAGGGAGCGGCTAAAGGCAGAATACTCATTTTTAAATTTTGCACATTCAAACAAAATTAGCTGCCTGCCCAAGCCAATTGCAGCAGATCTTCAAAACAATTTAGGATTGTATCAGTTTATAGAAGGAAGAAAATTAGGCATCTCTGAAGTAGACCAGGAAAAAATAAGCTCAGCATTAAATTTTTTTATTGATGTTAATAAATATAAAAACACTTCTGAAGCAAAAAGCCTGCCAATTGCCTCTGATGCATGCTTCAGCATAAAAGAGCATATTGCCCATGTTGAAAAGCGCCTTGAAAGATTAAAGGAAATCAAAAATGACTCTGAAGCAAATAAAAACGCCATAATATTTATCAAAAATAAATTATTGCCTGAATTGAATAAGGCAATGAAAAACGTAAATAAATTCATTGATGATTTCAAAATTAAGGCTAATGAAAAAATCCCGAATGATGCGGCATGCATTTCACCATCGGATTTTGGCTATCATAATACCCTGTTAGACAAATCAAATAATCTTATCTTTATAGACTTTGAATATGCTGGCTGGGATGATCCAGCTAAAATGGTTTGCGACTTTTTCTCTCAGCCGGAAGTTAGTGTGTCATTAAACTATTATGATTACTTTATTAGAAAGGTTGCTGATAACATCGCAAATCCTGAAGAATTCAAAAAAAGAGTTACTGCTCTGCTTCCTCTTTACAAAGTTAAATGGTGTTGCATCTTATTAAATGATTTTTTAGAGCCAGATGCTGAAAGGCGCAATTTTGCGTGTGGATTTACGCATGGGAATGAAAACTTAAACAGGCAAAAAACTGCCCAGTTGGAAAAAGCAGGAAGATATTTGGAGAATATGGAATTTTAATTTAAGTATTTATTTATTTTGTAAAATAATTAGATTTTTTTACTTTCAGAAAATTCAAAAGGCAAAGATTTATATAGGAGTTTTGTTATTCAGTAGTAACAAATAAAGGTTTTTATAGATTTTTGATAAAATGACCTACATCAAAGTCATAGGGTTTGATTGGGGAGGGGTCTTAAATGACTACACAAAGCATACCGAGCTAATGGCCCAGCATATAGGAATTTCTATTGAAGATTTTAAAAAGGCTGTATCAAATCATGTACACAGTTTTCATCTAGGGCTTCCTGAAATGGAGTTCTGGAGCAGAGTTTGCTCAGATGCAGGCATTGAGAAACCATCAGCACCCTTTTGGATAAAATCAGCTGAACTTGGAATTAAAATAAATGAAGAATTATTTGAAGTAGTGAGACGCGTTAGAAATAGTGATTATAAAACTGCAATGATTTCTAATGCAGAATTGCCAAACATGGATTACATCAACAAACATATTAAGGGTACTTCTTATGATTTGTTTGACCATTATATTTTGTCATGTGAGATTGGAGCGGTAAAACAAGATCGCGAGTTCTTCTACCATACTGGTCAATTGTTTGGTATGCCCCCAGAGCAACTAAATCAACTGGTTGTTATTGATGACAACCCACTCAATATTCAAGGGGCAATTGGTGCAGGAGCACAAGCAATACTTCATATCACAAACCAACAGACAACAAAAGAACTTAGCGACCTACTAAAAACAAGTCTTGTTTAGCATTATAATAAAATGGCAGCAGAAACGCCCCAAAGGGAAATTCCATTAGAACAAGGAGTAATGCAAGAATTTACAATAGATCCTAGTACTCCAATTCCAGAAACTGTCAAGAGAGCAACTGGTGAAGGGCAATCCATTGCGTTTTTTCAACAAACTTACTATAATGAGATATTGATTGAGGGCAGGTTTCCATTAATTGATTATGGCGGATTTAAGGGATTAGAGCAAATATCAATTGATTTTAGACATGTTCCGTATGAAATTCCTGATAGATTCAGTTTATTTGCAAAAAAGATTTTGCAAGAAAGAAAAGGCGATGCTTGGGATGGCCCTATTATTAGCACTTGTGATATCTCAATTACTGATGTCTTAACACCAAGACTTGTTATTAGACCTGCATCATATTTCAATTTGATTCAAACCAATCTTGCTCAGGATGTTGATATGTCAAAATATGATGATATTTTTAACTCCGTTACAACGTGGAGATCTCTGGAAGTCAAAGATGGGAAAACAATTCCACTATCAATGTCAAAAATGGTGAACCAGCTTTGCCTAAGCTATATCATTTTGACTGAGGATGAAAAACATATGATTTCTGGAATGCGTAGAAGCAATCTCGCTGTCGAGGGAGGGACAACAGGTTTATTAGGCTCGACGCCACGTTTTTCAGAAGATTACCTTAAAGGAACTGAAAGATTTGGAGATTGTATTGGACATCACATTCAGGGGCAATTAGCGAGAGAACTATGTGTTGAACCAGAGGAATATCTATTAAAGGAAGGGTTTGCAATGCGAGACTTAATGAGGGGTAGTAATCTGTTCATGGTATATATGCTACGAGGGGTTAAACATGAAATGCTTGCAGAGCGTTGCAGAGTAAGCAAAGAAGCAAAAAAAGAGCACGCACGCCTTTATGTAGCGCCATTCACGCTGGAAGCGATAGCATCGTTAGAGAAAGGTTCAAGTGGTTATTCAATGAATCTTGGCACTTTAGGTGGATGTTATTATGCGCTAAAAGCAAAGTAATTAAATATATAGCAAGAGTTGAGTTGGAGCAGACATTGCGGTACTTAAGAGAATTACAAAAACCTGTGTAATGCTATTCTTATCCTATCATTCAATTTTATAAAATTCTGCTTGCTCATTCTTCTGCGCTTCCATACTTCAATCTTGATATTGTCCCCTTTATCTCTTGGTATAACGTGAAAATGCACATGCATAATGTGCTGTCCTGCGCTTGCCCCATCATTAATCAGAATATTGCATCCTTGATGTGTTTTTCTTAAAACTTTTGAGATTAGGGCAGCATGATCTGCTAATTCATGCAGTATATTTTTGGGCAAATCCTCTATGTATGTAAAGTGCTTTTTAGGGATGACTAGCAAATGCCCATCTTCTGTTGCAGGGATGTCAATTGCCATGAAAGAAAGGGTATTTTTAGTCTCATTAAGTGGCTTGAAAGGCTGTCTGCCAAGATGGTTTTTTCTTTTTCCAGTTACAAAATCACAAAATAGGCAATTCATATGTAAAATAATCAGCAATAAATTATTAAATCTTTAGTTTTTGCGTAGTATCATGGGCAGACTATTAAGCATAATAACCCCTTTGCATAAAAAAACAAGCAGGGACTACATAGGAAGAATGAATGATGATAAAGTTGAGTGCATGAAAATAGCAAGAAAGTATGACAAGGAATATTGGGATGGCGACAGAAGGCATGGGTATGGCGGCTATAAGTATGATGGAAGATGGGAAGCTGTTGCAAAAAATCTCATTGATACTTATAAGCTGGCTCAAAATGCAAAAATACTCGATGTTGGATGCGGCAAGGGCTATTTGCTGTTTGAGCTTAATAAGCTGCTTCCTTGCTCAACAGTGGCAGGGTTTGATGTTTCAGAATATGCTATTGACAATGCAAAGGAGGAAATAAGAGAGAATGTTTTTGTGCATAAAGCTCAAGAGCCATATCCCTTCAAAGATAAGGAGTTTGATTTGGTAATTTCTATAATGACATTGCATAACCTAAAAATACGCGATTTTCAGTCTGCATTGAAGGAAATTGAAAGGGTGGGGAAAAATAAGTATATTGCTGTGGAGAGTTATAGAAACGAGCAAGAGCTATTCAACCTTGAATGCTGGGCATTGACGGGGCAGGCTTTTTTCTCTGTAGAAGAATGGGCATGGCTTTTGAATCATTTTGGATATAGCGGCGATTATGAATTAATTTATTTTGAATAGAATTTTAAGAATTTTGAATAGAGGAAAATATGAAAAGGTCAGTCAGCGTTGTAATACCTGCTTATAATGAGGGAGAAGAATTAAAAACAACCATAGCAGATGTTGATATGATTGTAAAGAGATCATTTGATGATTATGAATTGCTGATTTTTGACGATTGCAGCACGGATAAAACCGGCGAATTGGCAGATGAGTTAGCCAAGAAAAATCCGAGAGTAAGGGTTTTTCACAATAAAGAGAATATGAATATGGGATATAATTTCAGGATGGGCATTAAAAATGCAGCAAAAAACTATGTAGTGCTGCTCTCAGGCCCTGACAGCGTTTCATTAAATTCTATTGAAACATTTATGGGCAAAGTTGGAGAGACTTGCGTGCTTTCATCTTATATCGCAAATCAGGAAACAAGGCCGAGGCATAGAAGAATCATCTCTTTTTTGGTTACAAATACATTAAACCTTTTGTTTGGCTTAAAGCTCGGCTATTACTTTGGCATGCAGGCTTACGAAACAAAAATAGCAAAAAAGCTAAAGACTACAACAAACAGCTTTGCCTTGCTCGCTGAAGCGCTTATACGCTCAATTAAAAAAGGCTATCCTCACAAAGAGATTCCATATTATGTAAGAAAAACAAAAGGAACTTCAACAACTGCCTTTCGCATGAGAAATGTTGCCGGAATAATTGCTTTGGCTTTAAGATTATTTTTTGATGTCAATTTTGGCAAGGGCAGAAAATAATAAAATAATAAAAATTTCAACCCGAGTCAAAGCTGAATTTTTTAATTTATTCTACATCCTTGATTCCTGTTTCATCGACATAGAAGCCTGCCTCTCCTTCAGGCTGGCTGGGGCTGTCTACCAGTTTGGCAACTCTCGTTCCTTTCTTGCCTTTGCGCAGATATATGCGGAAAGTTGATGCATGCGCCACTATATGCCCGCCTATTGCCTGAGTTGGGTCTCCAAAGAACATGTCAGGCTTTGCCATGACCTGGTTTGTGACATAGACAGATAAGTTGTACATATCCGCCAATTTAAGCAAGACGTGCATGTGCTTGTTTAGCTTTTGCTGCCTGTCTGCCAAAGTTCCCCTGCCAATAAACTCTGCCCTAAAGTGCGCTGTCAATGAGTCAACAACTACAAACTTTACATTCAATCCTTGCTTCTTGATCAAGTCTTCGACTTTCTCTGCCAGGAGCATTTGATGGTCTGAGTTGTAAGCCCTTGCCACTTTAATGTTTTTTAGCGCTTGCTCTTCATCCAACCCCATCCCTTTAGCAAGCTGGATTATTCTTTCTGGTCTGAAAGTATTTTCTGTGTCTATATAGACAGCAACAGCATCCTTGTCTATAGACTGGCATGTGACTGCTAAAGCATGCGCTATTTGGGTTTTTCCAGAGCCGAACTCGCCAAAGCATTCAACAATTGCTCCTGTTTCAAAGCCGCCGCCAATCAAAGAGTCAAATGATTTGCTGCCCGTCTTTATCTTGAGAACCTTTTCCCTTCTCCTTAACAGCTCTTCTCCAGACTCAAAGCCCATCTCCAAAGATGATCTTGCTACCGCAATTATCTTCTTTGCAACAGCATCGCTCATGCCCGTTGCATCTATTAACTCTGCTGGAGATGCCACTGCAATGCTCATCAAGTCGCTAAATCCAACGGCTATAAGCTTCTCAGCGGTTGCTGCCCCTACGCCAGGTAGATCGTAAAGCGTCTTTTCTGCCTTCTCCATCTTCAAATCTTTTCTCTTTCTTTTTGTTTCTGCTTCTTTTACCTCAAATTCTTGAGAGTTCAACATTAATTCTTGTTCCATTATCATCACCTTGCTTATTTATATTTTTTGTTAGAAAGAGGTTAAATAACCTCTTCTATTAATTCTTCATTGGCATAGTTAACGCCTTCTCGGGCTTCCCTAAGAACCAGGTACTCATATGCTTTATGAAGCACTAATGTAGCTTTTGGCAGGTCATTAAGCCTTAATGATGATGCGCTTTGCCATGCTCCATTTTTATCTTTGTATCTTCTCTGCAGAGAAATAGTCCTAAAGCCAACCACCTCTCCATTCCTGCTTCTGCCTTGATTCTGCCAGACGGTAGCAGTTATAACGCCTGTGCTAAACTTTTTTTCTGGTATGTTTTTTTCCATTTGTATCACCCATTGCTATTCGCATTTATTTCAAAGTCTCCTCAAATTATGAATGTGTTGCCAGTTTACGAGCATTTTCAGCCATTTACTGGGCACATTCCAGAGACCGGGTAAAGCTGTTTTGCAACAACTTCAGAAAGTATAATGTAAGAGTTAGTTTATATATTTTAGGCAGGGATGTCCAGTGTCCAGTGCTTGTTTTCTATATGGAAAGGAAATTGTATGGGGGGAAGTTCGCTTAAAATAACAAGATTAAACAAAAATTCTCTTGTAGTCCATAAAGTTTCAAAACTCTTTAGCTTTAAATTTGTTTTTACAATTAAAGATAGATTTATTAGTTAATTCATTTTTCCAAATTTTATGATTGTATGTTTAACCTCGCAATTTATATTGAGTAAGGATATAAAAACAAGTGAGGTGAATAAAACATGCAAGAATACAGACAATTTGTAGGTTTAGATGTACACAAGAAATTTGTGTATGGTGTAGTTAAGGACAAGGATGGCAACTCCATCTATAAGAAAAAATTTAATACAGAACCGCAGGAGATGGATTTATTCCTGCTTAATGTGATTAAGGATGATTCGATAGTTGCTATCGAATCAGCCTTTATTGCAAAGATATAAAAATATAGCGAGGTTAAACATAGATGGAAGGACAAGCTTTAAGCGATGCTCAATCAATGGCAACTCAATCAGTAGCAACGCCTCAGATAGCTATTGCAGCAGAGGCTTTGAGAGTCACAAGAATAAAAAGAATGGTTATGCAGGGCTTTAAGTCATTTGCTAAGCACACAGAAATATTGTTTGGAGGCAACTTTAACTGCGTTCTTGGCCCTAATGGCTCTGGCAAATCAAATATCCTGGACAGCTTATGCTTTGTCCTTGGCAAATCCTCTTCAAGGGACTTAAGGGCAGAAAGATCAGCAAACCTTATCTACAATGGCGGGAAAACAAAAAAGGCAGCTAAACAGGGAGAGGTAAGCGTCTATTTTGATAATTCAGGCAAATTATTCCCAACAGAAGACAACGAAGTCAAAATATCAAGAATTGTAAGGCAGAACGGCCAGTCAATATATAAAATCAATGATAAGGCTATGACAAGACAGCAAGTCACAAATCTGCTTTCTCTGGCAAAAATAGACCCTGATGGCTATAACATAATCCTGCAGGGAGACATTGTAAGATTTGTGGAAATGCACCCTGAAGAGAGAAGGATTTTGATAGAAGATATTGCCGGAATTTCGGTTTATGAAGAAAAAAAGCACAAGGCAATGCTCGAGCTGGAAAAGGTTGAGCAGCATTTAAGGGAGACGGAGCTTATACTGACTGAAAGGAATACTTACCTTAAAGAGCTGAAGAAAGACAGGGATGAGGCATTAAAGTATAAAGAAATGAGCGACAAGATAAGGCAGAATAAAGCCTCTTACCTTAAAATACAGCTCGGCAAAAAGGAAAAGGAAAGAAGCGATATAAAAGAAAAGATAGAATCTGGAAATAATGACTTGGCAGATTTAAGGCAGAGAATAAATAGCCTCAAAGCTGAAAATGAAGATAGAAAGAGTCAGATAGAAGCCATCTCAAGAGAGATTGAGCAAAAAGGGGAGGTAGAGCAAATAAGCCTTAACAGGGAAATAGAGGTGTTAAAGATAGAGCTAACAAGGCATAATTCAAGAATAGAGACGTGCAAAAATGAGCTGAATAAGATAAAGCAAAGGAGAAATGATTTAGGAGAAGGCATAAAAGATATAGAAAAAAGAATAGGGCAGCTAAACAATGAAAAAAAAGAGAGTGAATCTCAGATAGGCTCAAAAAATAAGGATAGGGATATCATCAATAGCAGGATATTGGAATTTAAAGAGAAGAACAAGCTCGATAGCATAGCAGACATAGAAAAGAACGTTGAGGAGATTGAGAAGAAAGCAGATGAAATACAAAGAGAAATAACCGCATTAAGGGAAAACCAGCATAATTTAATAAGGGAAAAAGACAGGATAAGCCATGAAATAAGCCTTATAGAAGACAGGATAAGAAAAGTTATCGATGTTGAGAATGAATACGGACAGCAGATGTCTGCTTTGAAAGACAAGAGGCAAACATTCAAAACATTGACTTTAGAGCTAAACAAGCGGCTTGATGAAGACTCTTCTTTGGCAGTCCGGCTTTCTGAAGCCAGGAGAAAGCTAAACACAGTAAATGAGGAAACTGCAAAGCTTAGGGCGAAAGACATAACGCTCAAGGAATTTGCAAGGGGGGATTTGGCTGTTAAGAAGATTCTCGAGCTGAAGAGCAGAAGGCAGGGAATATACGGGACAATTGCAGATCTGGGTAATGTAAGTTCTAAATACGCTGTTGCATTGGAAGTTGCGGCAGGCCCAAGGATAAAAAGCATTGTTGTTGAAAGCGACAAGCTGGCTGCCGAATTGATTGAATACCTCAAGCAGAATAGGCTTGGCACAGCTACATTTCTGCCTTTAAACAAGATAAGCCCAAAAGAAACAAGCGAGTCAGCTAAAAAATTGCTCGGAGCAAAAGGCGTTCATGAGCTTGCAATTAATCTTGTCTCTTTCGAGCCTAAATTCAAAAAAATATTTTCCTATGTATTCTCTGACACAGTTATTGTTGACAGCATACATACTGCTACGCGCCTTGGCGTAGGAAAAGCCAAATTTGTAGCATTAGATGGGGACGTTGCAGAGCTTAGCGGCGCGATGCATGGCGGCTTCAGGGAAAGAAAGAAAGAGGCATTTGGCTTTAAGGAAAGGGAAGTAGCCGAAAGCCTTGAAGAAAATGAGAAAAAGGCATCTGAGCTTTCAGGCCTTATTGACGCTCTTGAAAAAAGAAGAAATGAAAATGAAGCTGATATAACCGAGTTCAGAGAGCAAAAGGCAATGCTTGAAGGAGAAATAATAAAATCAGAAACCTCTATGAAGATTGAACCCAGCGACATGGAATCATTAAGGCAGGAGCAAAAGAGGCTTTCAGCAAAAGAAAAGGAAATAGACAAAGAGATAAGCGGCATAAGCAGCAAAATTGCAGGATACAACAAAGAGCTTACCAATTTAAAGCAAGAAAAACAAAAGCTAAGGGGAGTGATAGCGCAGGTTAATGATCCTGCTTTGCTTGCAGAGCTAAACACATTCGGGCAAAAATTTAAAGAGCTTAGCGAAGAGATTATAAGGGCCAGCTCTGAAATAAAGAATATTGATTCCCAGATAATAAACATATTCATTCCGGATAAAGAAAAGACAGAAAAAATATTGAAGCAATTGGACAAAGATGAGGAAGAGTTTAACAGCGAGCTTAAAAAGATTCAGGAAACTATCATCCAAAAAGAATCAATGCTTAAAGGGAAAGAAACTCTTGCAAAGGACTTCTATGCAAGGTTTAAGTCTCTATTTGCAAAGCAGGGCAAAATCAAGGAAGACATCCAGAAAAACGAGTTCGCTGCTGAAAAATTAATAGAGGAAAGCAGGCAGATAGAGATAAAAGTAAATTTCAGCTCTCTGAAGAATGCTGAAATTGCAGCCTCTTTGGCAGCCTTAAGCCAGGAATTCCAGCAGTATGAAGGAGTCAAGCTTGATTTGGAAAAAGATGAGCAGGAATTAAAAAATGAGATAGCAAAGTTTGAAAGAATGAGGGAAGATATAGGCTCTGTAAATATGCGCGCGCTTGATGTCTATGATGAGGCTGAAAAGCAGTATAATGATTTCCTTGAGAAAAAGGAAAAATTGGGCAGAGAAAAGGAAGATGTCATGGCTATGATGAAGGAGATAGAAGGCAGGAAAAAAGAGCTGTTTATGAGGACTTTTGAGGTTGTCAACAGTAATTTCAAGAATTTCTTTGGAATGCTTACATCCAAAGGCGCAGAGGCAAACTTAGTGCTTGAAAATGAGGAAAACCCGTTTGAGGCAGGCATCAGAATTAATGTCAAGATAACGGGCTCAAAGTTCCTTGATATAAGGAGCTTGTCAGGCGGAGAAAAAACCCTGACAGCGCTTGCTTTTATTTTTGCGATACAGGAGCATGAGCCCGCTTCCTTTTATATTCTTGACGAGGTTGATGCAGCTCTTGACAAGCACAACAGCGAGAAATTAGCTAAATTAATAAGGAAATATGCAGAGAAAGCGCAATATATAATGATAAGCCATAATGACAATGTAGTTTCAGAAGCAGATATACTTTATGGAATATCTATGAATGAAGATGGAATTTCTCAAGTTGTGGGGCTGAAGATTTGATAACAACACTTGCAGAAACCGAATACGGCAAATTCGTGAGGCTTTATGCCTCACTTGATTAAGGTGTCAACTGACTTCGCAGTTGGACGAATCAAGGAATGCAACAGCTCGAACGTGAAAAATTGTAAAGATTGGTTGCAGACTTGCAGAACCCGAATAGACGAATTAAGGAATGCAACATAATTAGAAGACTAACAATCAATTTTTGTTCAATTTCTTTCTTAGTTGATAAATCCCAAATTCTTGACCTCTAAGTACTATAATATCTTCATAATTTTCTGAATATACTTTTCCTACTAATTTAAAATCATAATTTTCATTTAAAGCCCTTACAGTCTTTTCTAATTCCTCCTTTTTCCCGTAAAGAAAACACTTATCACTAATATATACTGATTTGTTACTTTCTAATGCTTCATTTATCAATTCTATCTTAGCTTTAAACTCTTCTTCTTTGCTTATGTAGGGACAACTATTCACATTACGTTTGACATAATAATCATAGAATATTACGTCATCTCCCCAATCAAATACTAGAGAATTGTTCTCAGTTAAATTTTCAACATATTTTACAACCTCTTTACCAGATGAGTAATTATGCCTAAAAGCTAAAGCTGGTTTTACAAATATAAACATAATAACTAAAACCAGAATCAAGAATAACGGTGAGAGTAAACGAAATTTTTGTTTAATTACATTTAAACCGTAGGCCATCAGGATGGAACTAGGAATAACTAATGTGACAAGAAACCTTAATTTTGTTGAATAGAAAGAAGAATAAAAAATCAAAATAGACAGAAACCATATCAAAAATAATATCGCCGAATATTTTTTCCTATTCAAAATATAAAATAAACCATACACCATTAAAAATGATCCAAGTGAAGTTGAAGCAATAGCAGTAATTAAAAATATGTCAAATAAATCTGGAAAGGGATTTAAAAATCTGTTTGAATGTCCCAATTCAAAAAAATTATTAATATACAATGATAAATAAACAGATAAAAAAATTAGAAAGGGAATCAACACCAAAAGCAAGTTTCGCACTCCGAATCTCTTATTTAATTTGATACTGTTATCTTCTTCAATAAATTTATTAGGGAGCAGGTAAACGCCGAAGAGGGGTATAATGACAATAATGTCTGAAGGCCTGACAAATAATAAAATTCCCATTGATAAACCAAAGAGTATTTTAAATAACGATGAATTCGTTTTTATCAGTTTAAGCAAAGAATAAGCCGCTAAAATAATAAAGAAAATAGAGTGAGAATGGTCCTTTGTGTAAGTTGTAACTGAAAGAAATATCGGATTTAACGAAAATAGCAAAGCAGCAGAAATCGAGATGTGCCGATTATTGAGAAATTCTTGCGTAAATAAGTACAAAACAACTACACTAAACGAGGCAAAAAGGACAGTTATGATATTGATTACAAATTCAGATGATTTTATCCCAAAAATAAAGTAGGGAATAAAATAACCCACCACATTAATTATAACCAGCCCATACCTTTCCCCTACGACTGGTTCCAACTTTCCATTTTCCAATGTTTTTTCAGTTGCTATGGCATACTGCACTGAGTCGTGGTGTAGCAATCCCGGATCGAGATAATTCAACCGCAATATGAACGAAATTAAAAATAAGAATATTAAAATATAAATTGTTTTTATGTTTATCATCGTTTCAAAGAAAGAATCAATTTTTTGAAAGAGAATAATTCTACTATAACTTAACTTGTTAAAAATTTGTATAAACATAAAAGAGAGGGTAAATAAAGCTAAAATGGAAAGTAAAAATAAGGTAATGGATAAAAATAAAGTTATAATATTATAATCTCCTGTTAGTACTTTTTTAAAATAAAAAACCAGCCAGAAAACAAGAGGAGCCCCCTCTTTTTCAATAAAATCGTAGAGCAATGGAATCCTTCCACTGCCTATTTGGCTACTTATGGAAAATAATTGAAATTTCTTGAGAGGTATCCCAAAAAACATTAAAAAAAACAAAATCCAAAATAGATTAAAAAATTTCTTCCTATTAATAGATATCATAATACAGATACATATAGAGTAATGTTATAAAAACTTAACGCATTATAGATAGATAGTCTAACCTTTATGATGTATTTGTTTTTACTAAAGAATTTCCTTACTCTCGCTTCCTTATGATGATATATTGCTTTGTTTGTTGTTCAAACTTCCGCTTAATCTCAGTCTGCAAATGTTTACTTTTTACTTCCAGCCATTTCCCATTGAGCTTTCTAAGTCTTGTTCCAATCAACATAAACGGGTGAAGGCATTTTATTGGATGGATTGAAACAATTTCCTGAGTTTTGCCGTCATCTCTGCCAAGTCCCAATGTCATTAGGGATAAAAGGAGAAGATCGTTACTAGGATTATTATGCGTATCTTTGCTTAAACCATTCGCACTTGTCAATTGCAAATAATCTCCCTTTTGATGTTAATTCATAAGTATCTGCTCTATGTTTCTTTAATAGTTCTAACTGAACAAACAATTTTAATATTATCAAATCTTTTTTGTGATTTTCGGAGCCAATAAATCTTAACAAAGCTTTAAAGGTCAGATGACCTTTCTTAACTATAGTCTTAGCAATTTTACAAAATACATCCATATCATATTCTGTAAATTCATGCATTTTTATACCATTTTAGAATGCAGTAATGCTTTAATATACCCTCTAACTATTGACTCGCCATTCCTTGTGACTATTAATCTTTTATCCTGTCTCTTTAACAGCCCCATGGGGTCTCTAAACAATTTTCTCACAGCTTTTTTTTCTGTCTTGCTCATTGAATTTTCATCAAATTCCGGGTTAATGTGGATATTTACTAGGGTTATCCATTCTATCTTGTTAAAGTCTCCTTCTTCCTTCATTTTCTTTACCAAAACATCGCCATAGGTCTTTACCTGCATGCTGTTCTTTATCTTTTCCCTTGCCGCTTCCCTTACAAGATCGCTTCGGGAAATATACATACCCCTCTGCACTAACTTGTCCATCATCCTGACATCCAGCTCAGGGAATTTTATTGGAATAGTTTCTGTAAGCGCCATTTTAGTAATATAAATGTAATACTATTTATATACTTTTTGTTTTTTAATCTTATTGTTTAGATTTTATTATTTTTGTGCCAAACCTCCGCAAGCGGTGGGGTGAATTCAGTTAAATTTATATTGTCCATTTCAATTTGAGCCTGTTATGAAGTTCAGAAAATACATTCTTGACCATTTTTTTTCTTCAGTAACATTGTTTGGAACTCCTGTTTTTTACATTATTGTTCTACTGCTGATTATTAGGATATATCCTTCATTTGCAAAAATGTTAATATTAGCCTTGTTTTTTACAGAGGCAGTGTGCGGGATCATCAAGCTTGCATATCCGAAAAACAGGCCAATACCCAGACCGAATAAGGGGATTTTTGAAAGATATGACGCTTCAAGCTTCCCAAGCATTCACAGCGCCAGAATTACTGTATTAGCGATAATGATTAATTTTTTCTACCATGACATTTTGTTGCTCTTCATTGGCGCAGCGCTTGTTGTTTTTGTTGGCTATTCCAGAATATACCTAAAGTGCCATTATCTTAAAGATGTAGCTGGCGGCATTGCGATAGGCGCAATAATCGGCGTTTTGCTGGCATGAAGTAAGGCGGGGTTAAGGGATCATTTTAGTCTGATAAGTTTCATTTGTTATACCTCAGATTATACTTAAAAACATCGCTTCTTATTTCTCCAAAAAATAATCTGTAAAATGCTGATAGCAAAAGCTTAAATCCAAGCTTAAGCCTTCCTTCTTTTTCAAACCTCCTCATTGCAACATAGCTTCTTGCGCTTTTCAGAATTCTGAATTTGCCATATTTGCCGCATCTTCTGACATAATCCATATCTTCGCTTAACTTTATAGTTTCGTCAAACCCTCTTACTTTTTCATGCAGCCATTTTTTGCAGAAAATGCCGCTTCCAGACGCATTAGGATAAAAGAATTGATTTATAAAAATCCACAAGTTAAAAATCGAAAAGAAAATTTTGTCAGTAATATTGCCGCTTAAAGGCATTATATAGCACCCTGCGGCATCTAATCTCCTTTTTTCCATTTCACTTATAGAATTCTTCAAAAAATCCTTGTTAAACTGCGCATCAGCATCCAAAAACAATAAAATATCGCCTTTTGCCGCTTCTGCTCCATTGTTTCTGCCGACAGCAGGCAATCCGCCTCTTACAACCGCACATCCACACTTTTTCGCTATCTCTCTTGTCCTATCTTTGGAGCCAGCATCTGCTACTATAATTTCATAATCTTTGTAAGATTGCCTTTTAATGCAGCTTAGTAATTTAGGCAAATAGCCTTCTTCGTTGTAAGCAGGGGTTATTATGCTTATCATGCTCAATAGAAAATACATAATATTTAAATAATATATGCCTTCACCATTTTTAAGTGGTATACAATGGGGTTAAGAAAAGATTTTTTGGCTCATAAGGAAAAAACTGTGGAATCGTTTGGATTTGTCAGGGGAGACATATCCAGTATTCGCAATGAGATTGAAAGCATTAAGTCCATTATCACTTCAATAGGGCCGAAAATCTCAATATTGGACACTGAGATTGAAGGATTGAAAAGCTCAATTGCCAAAATTTCTTCTGATCTTGGCATCCAGCAAGGCAATAGCATAAGCCTTATATCAAAAATTGAAAATATAAACAGCTCTATAGAAGAAATAATGCCAAGAATAAGCTCTTTTAAAGATACAACTAATGCCCTATCTTCTAAAAATAAGAGCATTTCCAGGGATATGTCAAATCAAAACAAGCTCGTTAAAGGAGTGATTATGAGCTCAAAAAAGCAATCATTAAGGGTAAAGCAGTTAAATTCCCTATTAAAAAGCCAGCAAAGGATCATTGCGCAGCTGAAGAGAAAAATAGAGAGAAAAACAGAAGGCAAAAAAGCAGTAAAAATGATGCCGACTAAAAAAATAATTCCAACTAAAAAGAAGAGCGGCGCTAAGAAGATAACCAAAAGGACAATAACCCCAAAAAAGATCGTCACTGAAACAATAACGCCGGCGGGAATGACTATAACGGAAGTCAAAAAATAAGAAATTTAAAAGCATGCGTCGGCCGGGAGTTGCGATGTGTATCTTGCCTGATTCCACAATTCGAATTTCCGAATGCCTTTGCAGCTAAAAGCATTTCCCGGATACCGAGCTTGGAAGGCTCGAGTCATAGCCATAGTCCCATCTTTGATGTTTAGACCACCGACGCACAAAGTGAAGTTTTCTATTTATATTTATAAAAGTAGTGATTTGGGGTAGTTATTCAGCTTTCTGAAGTTCACCGACGAGCAACTTCAGAAAGCTAAAGTATTACGATTTGGGGAATTAAGGAATGCGACAAATAAACTAAACCTTAATTTCCTCCCAGTATACTTCTTTGTTTTCTACCAAATTTTTTATTTTTTCTTGTTTATTATTAAGCCTTGAGCTTCCTGTTTTTATTTCCACAAACACAATTTTATTATCATTGAATACTATGCCATCAACAGGAGCGCCGATAAATTTGAAGTTTCTATAATCATATAGAAAATTTTTTGAGAAGGGTATCAGCTCTTCTATGTTCTGGCCGTGTATTACTGATATAGATTTCTTTTCGGATTTGAGCTTGGCTATTTCTTTCCAAAATCTCATCAAAATGTATAGAAGGGTGAGTATAATTACAATTAAGGTTATTGGATGCAGTAACATTCCAATTAAAGTTGGCATTTTTTATTTTTAAAGATTCTTTATAAAACCGTT
>Ga0137796_10000467_pt2 | contig 17182 bp, 18 predicted proteins | sample OV2TP3_FD_97704 | JGI IMG/M metagenome (GOLD analysis project Ga0137796, IMG submission 97704) | reverse complement strand
CGACAAGGGAAAGGGCGCGCGCGTTGGTCACCGGGGAGAGTCTCGGCCAGGTCGCCTCTCAAACCCTGGAAAACCTGGAGGTGATCGAAAAAGCGACTACCTTGACGATCCTAAGACCACTCGTGGGCATGGACAAACAAGAGATCATAGATCAGGCGCGAAGGATAGGCACCTTTGACACCTCCGCCATCCCCGATCAGGACTGCTGCCAGCTCTTCGTGCCGCGCCATCCTGCGACGAAGGCCAGGCTCACGGATGTAGAAGAGGCGGAATCCCGGCTCGACCTGGTAGCCTTGACTCGACTTGGAGTGGAGAACGCAGAGATCGAAGAGTTCAGGTTTCCGGCGTGATAATAACGAACGATCCCGGCGGGACTTCTTTTATATAGGAGCGGGCCTGGGGCAAAACCGCCACCCTGTCGCTGTAATCGGAATAGAAGATAAAGCCTTTGGCTTGAAGCGAGTGGAGTCTCGATTCCAGGCTGTCAGCATTCTCGCCCGTGTGGATCTCCGCGAGAGACTTGGAGCCTCCCGCCGCGAGGGCAGCGAGCAATTCCATCTCATCAGGGGACAGCCCCCGGTCTTCTCCCCCGACTTTCGATTCCTGACGGCGGGCGGCCGCAGAACCATCCTCAGAGCCGGCTCTCGCCGCTTGACCTTTGCGGACGCCGACATGGCCCCTCAGGGTAAGAAGCAAATCCCACTGGGCCCTTTGGTTGCGCTGCTCGAGATCATGCAGAGCGCGAAAGAACTCATGCAGAAACCTCTGCTGCTGGTGCATCCAATGTCTGTTGCTCCTAAGGAGCAACAGACAGAAGATCACTCCCTCCAGGACAACGATCACGGCAGTCCCGAGCAGAAGAGAAGAGACCTCACGAGGATTCACTGAGCCCGTCGCCTCGACAAAGAGATCGCGCACCCCTCCCCTGCCGAATAGAGCAAGGGCCGCTCCCACACCCCCCATGAACCCCACACCGACCCACGCGAAGCTTGCCACCCACCTCCTGCGGCGCGAGAGAGGCGGCGCCTGCGACAAAAGAAATAGTCTCTCGTGCGGGCTGGAGTCAGAGACCCGTCCCTCTTTTTGGGCCCTCCGCAGGGCGTCGACAATCAGGCTCATGCGCTGCCTCCGTCGAGGCTATCACCACGTAGATAGGAAAGAGAACAATCTAGGAAGAATTGTACAGCCCTCTCCGTCTTTCGGTCAAATATTTTCTGAGATTTTAGAACCCGGAGGAGAAGCGACAAGAATCGAAACAGCTCAGCGTGAGCCCTATTACAGATAACGCTGTATCTCCTGCAGGCTCGCCGGGAAGAAGAGATCCTCGATCTCGGGCTTCTTTTTTATCATGCCCTGGTCGTATTCGTAGCGGACGACTGCCTCCAGCGCCTTGCGGTTGTCTCTGAGATTATATGGCCACGGGTCGGCGCCGAAAATGGACTCCTGTTCTTTCATAAGCTCTTTAACCCATACTAACGCGAACGTCCGTGGGTCCGTCATCCGCTCATAGCAGACCTCTTTGGCCCTCTGAAAGGCCTGCAAAACGCTCACGGCCGCCCAAGGGTTCTCCTCCAAAACCTCATTTTTGATGACGACGGTATGCATGATCGGAAAGATGCCGCTCTGATTATAATAATCGATCTCGGCCTGCTTCGGATCAGGGAACAGCAAGCCCACCTTTGGAGAATGGTTTCTTATCGAGGGCAGCGTCTCGGGATAGAGCGCCCCTTCCAGCTCCCCATCCAGAAGCATCTGATCGATGTCCTTTCCCTCTGGGACGCGCCGGACCCTCATCCATGGGGCCGGCTCAAAGGGGACATCCTCCTCCTCCTGGCACCACCACTCGATGCTCTTAAGGTCCACCCCGTAGTGGTCTTGCAGGATGCCGCGCATCCATAGCCCGGCCGAGTTCTGCAGGGTGTCCAACCCCACCCTCTTGCCGTTCAGATCCGCGGGTCTCTCGATACCGCAATTGGTTCGCTTGGCCATATAGCCGTGGCGGAAGCGACGGTGGGGGAATGCTGGAATCGCTGTGAATGATCTGCCCCGGTCCCGCGCCACCAGATAGGAAGCCAGCGAGAGCTCGCAGACATCGAACTCCTCAAACCTGAGCATCCGCCCGTGCCTTTCAGGGGAGGCCATCGTGAGGATGTTGAGGTCGATGCCATCGGGCGCAACCGCTCCTTCGATCAATGGCCTGAGAAGATCGTAATAACCACAGGCCAAACATAGTTTGAGCCTTGACATTCATTCCCTCCCTACATGTTGACGGTACTCCTCGGGGGTGTCGATATCGACAATGACGCCCCGATCTTCTGTCGCGATCTCCAATGTCTCGTCTCGATGGGCGCGGACCACCGCCTTGGCCCCTTGATCCGGAGGCGCGCCGAGAAGCTCTGCGAAGAGCCGGCTCGAGAAGATGACCGGGTGACCCCGCCGACCTCGGTAGCGCGGAACGACGATCAGCTTCTTTGACTCGTAAAATCGATCAATCATTTCGTCGACCAGCGCCGGGTTGAGGAAAGGATGATCCACGAGATGAACCAATGCGCCTTCAGTCTTCTCCGGATCAAGAATCCCAAGCGCGAGGGTCAGAGAGGAGAGCTGGCCCCGGGCATAGTCCTTATTGACGACCACGGTGACCGGGAGATGGCTGATCTTTGGTTTTATCTCGTCGGCATCGTGACCCAGGACAACAATGATCTCGCCTACTTTCGTCTCCTTTAGAGCCGAGACGATCTTCTCTAGAAAGATCTTCCCTTGTATGGGGAGAAGGGCCTTAGGCTGACCCATCCGACTCGATTCCCCGGCAGATAAGACAATGGCAACGATCATTGGGCTGCGGCGCCTCTACCTCTCCTCTACAATAAACTTCCCCAACCGTCAAAGCGATCCAGGCCTGCTTGACAGCCAGCGGGAGCAGTTCTATGGTGGGGCAAACTTGTGCCCGGTGCGAGGAGAGATCCTATGGTTGAAGGGCTGAAAGATAAAGTGGCCATTGTGACCGGCGGTGGACACGGGATCGGCAAGGCGTATTGCCTGGCTTTCGGCCGGGCTGGCACCAGGGTCGTCGTCGCAGACATCGACGGCCCGGCGGCCCAGCAGGTAGCCGCGCAGATGGATAGAGAGGGGGCCAAGGCGCTAGGCCTCCGAGTGGACGTCGCCGATGAAGAGTCCACGCGCCGCATGGCGGCGGTGACCCTCGAGCACTTCGGCCGGATCGACGTCCTGGTCAACAACGCAGCCATCTTCGCCACGATCCCGATGAACCGCGGCGGCATCGAGACCATCGATCCCGCCGAATGGGATCGCATGATGGCTGTGAATCTGAAGGGCGTCTTTTTTTGTGCGCGCGCCGTCCTGCCGACCATGCGGGCGCAGAAGTCCGGAAAGATCATCAACATAGCTTCCGGCACGGTGCTCTACGGGAGCGCCGGCCGGATTCACTATGTTACGTCAAAGGCGGGAGTCATTGGCTTCACCCGGACGCTCGCACGCGAGGTTGGGGACGACAACATCCAGGTCAACTGCATCGCGCCAGGCTCGACTCTTTCGGAGGAGAACCCGACCGAGGCGGTCATCCACATGCGGCAGGCCGCGGTTCAGGCGCGGGCGCTGAAGCGCATTCAGAAGCCCGAGGACCTGGTCGGCACTATGCTGTTCCTCGCTTCCCCGCTCAGCGATTTCATGACCGGCCAGACAGTTTCCGTGGACGGCGGTCAGAATTTTCTCTAAGAGCGCGGCCATCATGACCTCCGTCTGAGGGCCAGATGGCCCGTTTCGGCTGGCTTCGGCGAGCTCAGTCGAGTCGAGCTCAGGCCGAAGCCTTTTTTCAACGGACTGGAAAGGAGGCACAATGGATACGGGCTACCCGATCATCGACGCTGACGGGCACGTTATGGAGAAGGACGCCGAGCTCCACGAGTTCCTCGAGGGACGTTACCGCGGGATGCCCCGGTTTGAGACCTACAGCTTCTTCCCTTCGCTCGACGGCTGGCACCGCGGCTCGAGCATTCCGGGCAAGGAGGCCGACGTTCCGGCATCCCGCTGGCTCGACTTTTTAGAAGAGCTCGGCATTGAGATGAGCGTTCTCTATCCCACCGCGGGCCTGGCATTGGGCCTCTGCCAGGATCCTGAATGGGCCTGCGCCATCGCCCGCGCCTACAACAGCTGGGTGTGCGAGAAGTTCACACGCGTGAGCCCTCGCCTCAAAGCCGTAGCGCTCTTGCCTGTTCAGGAACCCAAGGAAGCAGCCAAAGAGCTGCGCCGCGCCAAAACGGAGCTGGGCTTAGTTGCAGGCTTGCTGCCCGCAGTGACCTTCTTGCACAAGGGTTACGGGCATGGCGACTTTGACCCCATCTATAAGGAGGCTGAAGAGCAGGATATGCCGCTGGCGGTCCACGGCGCGCCCAGCCGTGGAATGGGCTTCGATTTCTTCGATAAATTCATCCAGGTTCATACCCTGGAGCATCCCTTCGCGATCCTCATCCAGTTTACGCACATGGTCTTCGAGGGAATCTTCGAGCGCTTCCCTCGGCTGCGGATCGCCTTTCTTGAAGCCGGCTCCGGCTGGCTCCCCTACATGATGGATCGGATGGACGAGGAGTTTGAAAAGCCCCAGCGGAGGCAAGCCCCGCTCGTAAAGAAAAAACCCAGCGAGTATATCCGCTCCGGCCAGATCTGGACTACTTGTGAGGTCGAGGAGCAGGCTCTACCGCAAGTGCTCAGGCAGTTTAATCCTCGGTGCGTGATGTGGCCGTCCGATTACCCCCACGAGCGGCTTCCGGAGATGTTTAAGCGGGATGTTCCGGAATTCTTGGGACGCCGGGACTTAAGCGACGAAGAGAAGCGACTCATCCTTTATGATAACCCCAGGCGTTTCTATCACCTGGAAATCTGAACTGGAGATTGAAGATAGAGGATGGAGGATCGATCATCGATTCTCTATCTTCGATCCTCGGTGTTGAATGAGCCCGTACCGCCACCGAACGATCCATGTCGGAGACATTCAGACCCACTACCTGGAGGCCGGTGAAGGCCCGTGCCTGATTCTCCTCCACGGAGGCGAATACGGCGCCTGCGCCGAGGCGACCTGGAGATGGAACATCGCCGGTCTGAGTCACACCTTCCGTGTGATAGCGCCGGACATGCTGGGCTATGGAGGGACGGACAAGATCTACAGCTTCTCAGATCCCGCCGGTTTCCGGATCAACCACCTCAAAAGATTTCTGCAAGCCCTAGGGCTGCGGGGCGCTTGTTTTATCGGAAGCTCGGCCGGCGGAGGGACCCTGCTTCGCGCCGCGGTGATCGAACCGCCGCCCTTCGAGATGAAAAAGATGGTGACGGTCTGCAGCAACGCCAGCCTCTTCAAAACCGATGCCCAGGAACTGATCGAATCCTACACGCCGAGCACGCAGGGTATGGCGAAGATCATGGGAATACTGTTTCACGATAAAAAGTGGCTCGCCGAGGAACATGTCCGTGAGCGCTACGAAAATTCCCTGATACCCGGCTCGTGGGAGACTATAGCCGCTGCCAGACTCAGGAGGCCCGGCCACCGAAGTCGCGCCAACACCGAAGAGTTTGTCCGAAAACTCTCCTCTGTCCGAATTCCCTGTCTCATCATCTCCTGCGACCACGATCCCTTAAACCAAGAGGACTGGGATGCAAGACTGCAGAAGATACTGCACGGGTCACGGATTCACCGCTTCAGGCATTCCGCGCACGAGCCGCAGATCGAAGAGGCGGAGGAGTTCAACCGGGTCGTGACCGAGTTTCTTCTCCAATGAGCACTCAACCTCGTCTTGCGGCGCCTATTTTTGTCCTTGACGCCTGTTTGCGATTTCGATTAGCCTTGACCCAACTTAAGGCGGAGCCCTTCCGCGTCGTGCCCTTGGTTTGTTCTTCATCGACCGGACGGCCTGGCCGCCAGCGAGGTGCAACATGAAAAGAGCTCTGTTTCCTTTGCTTTGCTTGCTGTTGTGGAGCTTCGATGCGCATGCCCAGGCCCCCTTCTATCAGGGGAAAACGATCAGGGTCATCGTAGGGACCCCTCCGGGAAACCTCTATGACCTATGGGCTCGCCTCGTCGTCGCCCACATGGGAAGGCATATTCCAGGAAACCCCGATTTCATCGTCCAGAATATGCCCGGCGCGGGACACGTGATCGCGGCGAACCACCTTTATTCGGTCGCCAAACCGGATGGCTTGACTCTGATCGGCTCCATCATCCCGTCTCTCTACCTCAACCAGTTGGTGGGAAGAAAAGAGATCCAGTTTGACTGGGCTAAATTTAGCTGGATCGGCTCCCCGGCCCGCGGTGATTCCCAGATGTACATGCGCGCCGACACTCCGCATAAGACGATCGAAGATGTCCGGACCGCCAAAGAGCCGCCCAAATGCGGCGCTACGGGGGTGACCGGGCCTGATTCTTTTCTGCCCAAGCTGGTGCAGGAGACCGTAGGTGCAAAATTCACCATCGTCACAGGCTATCCGGGAGGACAGGATATCGACCTCGCCGTCGAGAGAGGCGAGATTCACTGCCGCGCCTTCACCATCGAGGCCTTTTTCGGACGCGAGCCTTATCACACTTGGCGCAAGAAGGGATTTGTTCGGCACCTCTTCCAGACCGGTGCCAAGAGGGACGCGCGACTGCCCGACACTCCGACCATTGCCGAGCTCATGGATCGGTATAAAACGTCCGAGGCCGGCAGACGCCTCGCCGCGGTGCTGCTCGCGGCCGGCAATATGGGGCGACCTATGCTCGGGCCTCCCGGCGTTCCGGTGGACCGGCTAAAGATCCTCCGCGAGGCCTACGCAAAGACGATGAACGACCCGCAGTTCCAGGAGGAAGTGAAGAAGAGAAACTACGAGTTCGATCCGGTAAACGGTGAAGGGCTTGAGGGAATAGCCAGAGAAATCACGAGCCAACCGCCGGAGATCATCGATCGCTTGAAAAGGGTGCTAGGAAACTAGCGCAGGCAACAGGAGCATCATTCCCGCTTATAGACTTTGTCGATGAAGCCGCTTTTTTCCAACTCCCGCACGATGCTTTCATCCACCATATCTTCGTAGCGCAGACGCGCGCCGGGCCTGCGGCTCACCGCTTCTTTGATTTGAGTCTCAACGCCGGGTCTGGTCACCAGCGGTACCCGGTCATAGAGTTTCGCGGTCGCAGTGTAGGCGGCTTCCAGATAGGCCCCATTGGTTTGCCTGCTGTTTTTGGAAACGATTTTTATGCTCTCTTCCTTGTGGGTCTTGAAAAAATGGGTGGCCTCGATGTGCGCCATGAGAACTCTTTTCACCGTCTCCCTCTGGCGTGAGAGATAGCTCCGCGTTGTGGTGGCGCAGATATAGGGAAAGTCAAACCGTTGCTGAAAATCGGCCGTGCTGATGAGGATTCTGAAGGGCATGCCTTTAGTCAGGTGAACGACCCCCGGAGGCGACGGAAAGCCGGCGATTCTGCCGGTGCGAAATGCCGCCGCCCTTTCCGACGGCCCGCCGACCTGGATGATGGGGACTTGCTTATCGGGTTCCAACCCCAATCCTTTGATCAGGGCACGAGCCGCCACGTCGGACGCGCTGCCGACCCGGCTTATGCCGATGCTTTTCCCTTTCAGATCCTCCGCTGATTTAACGGACTCGTGCACCACCAACTCATAGGGAAGGGAGTTGAGATAGCATGCGACCATCACGAGATCAGCCCCTGCGACTACCGCGCTGGCTACCCCTCCACCCGATGCGTTGCCCAATTGCACGTCCCCGGCCAAAAGACTGGTGACGCTGGTGGTGGTGCTGGGGATGAAGACCAAGTCTACGTTTAATCCGTTCTTCTTATAGAAACCGCGCTCTTGAGCCAGATACCAGACGGCGTTGTTGCTCTCCAGAGCGCTGTAAGAGGCCTTGATCTTTTCCTGACCCCAAGTGTCCCTCAAAAGAAGGCAATAAAAAAGCGCCAGCAGTCCGCTGAAAAACGAAGATCCCTTGGGAAGTTTCATAATACCTCCTTGAGATGCGACGCTGAACGGCTATCTTACTAGAGGAATTTGAAGAATCAAATGAAAAATCGTGGCTCGGGCCCATCCTTGATCCCTTCTCCTTTATCCTTCGCATTGGTATATTAGGCCCATGCAGCTCCCGCCTGTTGCGACAACCACCGTCGGTAGTTTTCCGCGGCCCGGCTGGCTAGCGGAGGCGGAGCGGGGCCAGGTTAAATTCCGCCTGGACGGAGCGCTGCTGCGCGAGGCCCTGGATAACGCCACGCTGCTCAGCCTGCGCCAGCAGGAAGAGATTGGTCTCGACTTGCTCACCGACGGCGAGCAGCGCCGGCCTCACTTCATCAACCATGTCCTGGCCGCATGGGACGGTGTCGATGTCGCCAACCAGGGTATCAAGCCGCTCTATCGTCGGCGAGTCCAGCAGCGCCTGGTCCCCAGAATCGTGGGAAAAGTGAGGCGCCGGACTGCCGCCGTTGTGGAAGATCTGCGCTTCGTCAAAGCGCACACGCTCCATCCCCTCAAGATGGCCGTGCCTGGACCTCTGACAGTCGTGGACAGCACACTGGATGAAGCTTATGGCGATGAAGGGTCTCTCGCCATGGATGTCGCTTCGGCCATCAATGCGGAGCTGCTGGATCTTCAGGCGGCAGGGTGCGACGTACTGCAGATCGACGAACCCGCCATGACGCGCTATCACGAGAAGGTCGCGGCCTATGGGGCCGCGGCGCTCGAACGCTGCCTCGAGGAAGTCCGCGTTCCAACCATCGTTCACCTCTGCTATGGCTACCCGGGCAGCGCCGGGCATCAGCACGAATACGAATACCCGGAGCTGCTGGAGCGGCTGATGAAAACGAGGATCGGAGGATTCGCGCTGGAATTTGCCAGAAGCAACTATGATCCCGCCCTGCTGAGCATCTGTCAGGGCCGGCTCGTGATGTTCGGATGTGTCGATCCGGGGGATTCGCCTCTACCGCCGCTGGGGGCCGTCGTGGGTCGGGTGCGCGCGGCGCTCAGGTATGTGGAGCCGGCGAGGCTTCTTTTGGCTCCGGATTGCGGGCTCATGACCATCAGCCCTGAGCTGGCCAGGGTGAAGGCCCGCTTCGTCGTCGAAGTCGCCCAAGGTTTACGACGAAGCCTCTAGGCCTCCGCCCGAACGTCGAGCTCCATCTTGCCGATCTTCTCTATGCTCCCCTTGAGGCGGTCGCCGTCGCTCAGCTTGCGCACCCCCGCGGGCGTACCGGTAGTGATGAGATCGCCCGGCCGCAGCGTCAGCACGCTGGTAAGGAACCGCATGTGCTCTCTCAGCCCGCAGATCATGTCGCTGGTGTGCGCGCTCATGGCGGGCTTCCCGTTCTGCTCCACCATGATGGAAAGGTTCTGCGGCTCATCAATCTCGTCTTTGGTCACGATCCAGGGGCCAAGGCCCGTGAAGGTGTCAAAGCCCTTGCGGATGTTGCGGGTATTGTGCCTGCCGCGTCCCCATGGGTCTCGCTGGCTGATGTCCCAGCAAATCGTATAGCCGAATACGCAGTCCAACGCCCTATCCTCGGTCACATGCCTCGCCCTTCTCCCGATCACCGCGCAGAGCTCGCACTCAAAGTCGACGTCCTGCGAGATCCGGGGAAGAATGACGGTTCCTCCCGGGCCGATGATGGACGAGGTCGGCTTGAGAAAGAACTCGGCCATCAGCTCGTCTTTGCTGAGCGCGGAGCGATCAGAGCTTCCCATCCTGCCTCGCATCTCTTGTTGATGCGCCTTATAATTCGCCGCCGCAGCCCACAACGAGGGCGGATTCAAGACCGGCGCCAGGAGCTTGACGGAGCTTAAAGGTACGGACGAGCCCGAGCGCAGCGAATCGCGCGCGCACTGCATCGCGGCAGGCTGATTGGCCAGCACGTCGATCACCTCGACCATCGTGTAATCGCTCTTCAAATGGCCGGCTCTGACCAGGGCCTGCCCGATCGGATGGACCCGGTCCCCCACCACGCCTCCCGCCTGATTCGAATCGTAATGGCAGATTTTCATTCTCGGACCTCCTCGCGCGCCATTCACCCTCCTTGGCAGTCCAGGTCATAATCAACCTCCCCTAGCCCCTCCTTGGCAAGGAGGGGAACAGTAAACACAAGAAAGGCTGTTTTCACTCCCCCTCCTTTCAAAGGAGGGGGTCAGGGGGAGGTAGCCCTCATTTCATGTCTTCATATGGTTTTCATGCAATTTTTGACAATACTCGCCCAATCAAACCGGTTCAGGCTTCCCGTCAGCGCCCGGCTTCGAGAAAGCCCAGACGCTCCGCCATCGGGGTGGTCGGAAATACGTAGCCGCAGCTTTTGCAGGTGCGCATGCTTGAGTCGGCGTTGAAGGCCTTGTAGATCTTCGTTACCTGCTGCGCGATGTCCCCCTGGACAACGGTCCGGGACAGCACCTCCGCATCACATTTCTCGCAGAACCAGACGAACTCTTCGTCCTCCCCGGGCCTGCGTTTGCGCTCGATCACGAGACCCCAGGTGTCCTCCCCGCGTCTCGGCGAGTGGGGAACGCCGCCGGGGCAGAGAAAAATCTCCCCCTGCCGGATCCCTACGACCTGCCTTCTCTCGCCGGGAGGCTTAAGGTGAAGCTCGATATCGCCCTCGATCTGGTAGAAAAACTCATCCCCTGGCTCGACGTGGAAATCGAGGCGGACATTGGGTCCCCGCAGGATCATCACGAGAAAATCTCTGTGATGGATGAGAAGGCGATTGGTCTTGTGGGGGGGCGAGAAGAGATTCTTGTTTTCTTCTATCCAGCGCTTGAGGTGAAAAGTAGAAAGGAGATCCATAAAACCCCTCGCCCCTACTTTAATCTCTGGCACGCGCGCGCGACACCGTCGGTGAGCGCCCACCAAATCCCAAGGCCTTTTCTCAAGGCCTTCAACACTTTCATCTGCACATCCTTCGTAGTCGCGAACCGCTCGACCAGCTCGTAACCGATATTGCTATGCTCGGTATCCGCAACGCCGTGCTCGGCGAAAAACTCGATGTCGTGCTCCTTGAGCCCGTAACGGTCCCTGAAGGTCCGAAAAAAGCGCCCTCCGGTAAGCTGGTTGGAATATTCATTACAGCAGTTGGTCGCTGCTACCTGCTCAAGGATGCTGCCGCTTCGGAGCGCGATATCGAGCCAGGCGATGCGCGCGACGACCGTGGTAGGTAGAAAATCGTCTTCCCGCTCGCAACGTTCCAGCTCCTCCCTCGAGATGCCGACGCTCTCACCAAACCGGAGAAAGAGCGAGCGGTGTCCCGGCACGGGTCGAGGGCTTCCCTGGAAGTGCTCGTAGCCCACCTCCGACATGATGATATCCACAAACTCCTTGTGGATCTCAGGATCATGGATGCCCGATAGCTGGCAGCGCACCAGCTTCGCCGTATTGATCGCCACGTTGAGGCAAAAAATTCCCCACGCCTCTCGCGCCCAGATCCGGATTTCGTCCATGGTGAGCTTTCCGTCGTAAAGGGCAAGATAGAACGGATGGTGCAGCCTCGCGTGACGATCCCTCACCTCATCCATGAGAAGCTGGCAAAATTCCTTGGGGGGGAGCGGGTATCTATTTTCCATAGAGTTGGCTGACAAAGCCGCTCTCTTCCAGTTCCTTCAAGAAGCGAGACTCAACGAACCTTTTGGGATCGGCGCCCCGAGCCTTGGGATTCGTCTTGGCGAGATCCTCCAGTATGGCCTCCACGCCCTTGAGCGCGGGATAGGGAACCCGGGCCATGAATTTCACCGCGTAAGCGTTGTAGGCCTCCTCCAAAGCCTCCGAGTCGTCGGTCTTCATGAGCTTGGCAATGGTCTTGAGGCTCGCCTGCTTGTTGGTTTTGTAAAAATGGATTCCTTCCACAAAGGCCCTGACCACCCGCCGCACCAGTTCTTCCTTTTGGCTGATGACAGAACGGGTGGTCCCGAAGGAGGTCCCTACATAGTCTAGCCCCAGATCTACAAGGGCGGCCAGCCTGTTAAAGCCCGCCTTCTGGGCTCTGACGGTCAACGGCGGTTGGAGCAAAATCGCGTCCACCCGCCCGGCCTGCAAGGCAAGATAGCGGTCCGGAGGGCCGCCGATGCTGATGAGACTCACCTCCTTATCGGGTTCTAGCCCCCATTTCTTGAGAGCTACCGTCGCACCGTAGTGATCCGAAGATCCCGGCCTGGCGATGCCGATCCGCTTTCCCCTAAGATCGTCCGGCTTTTTGATCGAGGCGTGAGCGAAGACGGAATGCTCCAGGGTATTGACGAAACTCATCAGGATGGCGGTATCGGCCCCTCCTAGGTTGGCGGAGACCGAAGCGGGGCCCGCAAAGATGGAGAAATCGACGCTCCCCGATATGAGCGCGGCGGTGTTGGTCGGCCCGCCCACAATGTAGATAATTTGGGGGTCGAGATTATACTTGCGGAAGATCCCCGCGTCCCTGGTCACAAAGAGGATCGCCTGGGAAGCGGTGAGGGCGCTGTGGGCGAGAGGAAACCTGTCCAGTGGCCAACCCTTCTCGGAGAAAAAGAGAAGCGAGAGAAGAATGAAAAAGGAAAATCTAGCCGCCATGGGTCTCGTCAGTTTGCTCCCTTGGGCGCGCCCCTCTTAAACTTGTTGCGATTGCAGGCGACCTCGACCCGGTTGCCGTCCGGATCGAGAAAGCTGATCGAGCGGTTCCGCGCCACTTCGAGGATCTCCGGCCCGCTCACGATGGGGATGCGTCTCCTCTTCAGGACCGGGTAGAGGGCGTCGACCTCTTTATCGGTCCCGACATAAACCGAGAAGTGGTGCAACCTGGGGACGCCTTTCCCCGCGATCCGCTTCGCCTGGGAGGGAAGCTCCATCAGCGCGATGTCGTGGTGCTCGCGACCGAAGCTCAGAAAAGACATTTTGGTTCTGCGGTTCCTCCCGGAAACCGCCATGCCGAGAATGTCGCGGTAAAAGCGCTCCGACTTCTTGAGATCTCTGACGTTCAACACCACGTGGCCCAGCGTCTTGCGCCTCAGCGCCATAGCGCTTTCCTTTTTAGACGTTACCGGTCCCAGTGTCAAGAAACGGGCGGGTTTGAATCCGCCAGGGTGTTGTGTCTGCTGCAGGTTGAAATTACCATCGAGTGCAATTACCATAACCGCCGGCCTTGGGTATCTTGAGGGTCGAGCTGAAAGGGGACAGTCCCTCTAAAAGAAAAGGGACTGTCCCCCTCTTTCGCTGTAAAGCTTGACTGTTGGCACCCACCACCTGTTACACTAGGGCGTTATTCGAGGCCGAGGAGGAGCGGACGGCGATGGCCATTCCCGGAGAAAAAGCGATTCAGATGGCTATGACCCGCGCGAGGCGCCGGGCATCGGCGGCCAGGTGCCGGTGCAGAACGGGCTGTTCGTCACCTTCGTTCTCAGCGCCTGGATCAGGGAGTTGGGTTTTCGCGCTAAAGCGTCGGCGGACCCCAATGCCGAGAAGCTCGCCGCGGCCGCGGGGCTGGGCAAGCTCAACCCGGACGGGAGGCTGCTGACTCCGAAATACGGGACCCGCATCCATGTGGCGGACGTGATTCGGACCGACTTGCCGCTGGCGCCGGACCAGCCCTAAGGGATTACAGATCTCAAATCTCAGATCGCAAATTTGGAATTTGAAATCTGAGATTCCGAGCGTGGCGAGGACATGATGACCTACGTTATCACTAGCCTGTGTACGAACGATGGGGCGTGCGTGGACGTCTGCCCGGTAGGCTGCATTCACACCATCCCGGGCGCCCCGCAGTTCTACATCGACCCTGAAGTGTGCATCGACTGCGAGCAGTGCGAGATCGTCTGCCCGGTCGACGCGATCTTCCCCGATTCCGACGTCCCCGCCGAGCATCAGGCCTCCATCGAGGTCAACGCCGCCTTTTTCCGCAAGAACAAGGCGCCGGTCAGGCCGGTTCCCTTCGAAAAGGCATGGGAGATGGTGCACGCAGCGCACCTCTACGCTGAGAGAGCGGGGATGGCGGTAACGGCCGTGGTCGTGGATGAAGCCTGCTCTCCCATCGCCGTCGGACGGATGGATGGGGCCGGGCCCAACACGGCGGAACTCGCCTTCAATAAGGCTTACACGGCAGCTACCTTTCACCTGGCCACGGCTGAGTTGGCGTCTCAAGCCCGGCGACCCTGGCTTCGGAGCCTCATCATCTCCCACCGCGGTCGCATCATGCCCGAAGGCGGCGCTATCACGATCGTGGACAGCAGTGTGATCATCGGCGCCATCGGGGTGGCCGGCGGCAGCCGGGCCGAGCAGGATATTCTCTGCTGCCAGGCTGGCCTCGCCGTATTGGAGAGTCCCAGCGGCTGACGCCTTTATTGCCCACGGTCTTCTTCGAGTCGGACGTGAAAAACACCAAAGCCCGCACCTCGACGCTCTGCCGCGGTCGCGAAGAGCCTCCCTTTGGTTTCATCCGTGTGAGGTTGAACTAGCACCCCCTTATCGGATATTTGAGACTATAGAATGAGGCTGGTCAAAAAAGTCCCAGACGCGAGATGGACTCTTTTCAACAGCCGGATGGAGGAGACCGATGCCTTTAGCAAATGTGCGCGGTGTCAATATCAACTATAAAGTCATCGGCGATCACGGCCCTTGGGTGGCGCTTTCTGCCGGCGGCCGGCGCGGCCTTGAAGGCGTCGAGCCGCTGGCCCGACGGCTGGCCGATGGCGGCCATCGCGTCGTGATCTTCGACCGGCGCAACTGCGGCGCGTCCGATGTCGTCATCGCCGGCGAGGATTCGGAGTATGAGATTGGGGCCGATGATCTTCACGAGCTACTCTCACAACTGGGCGCCCTCCCCGCCTACGTCGGCGGCAGCTCCTCCGGTTGCCGGACGTCGCTCCTTTTCGCCCTGCGGCACCCCGAGGCCGTTCGCGGCCTCATGCTCTGGCGCGTGACCGGCGGCCGCTCCGCGTGTGAGCGTCTGGCGCAAGAATATTACGGCCAGTACATGGCTGCGGCAAAGCAAGGCGGAATGGCGGCGGTGTGTGAGACGGAGCACTGGAAAGAGCGAATCGAAGCAAGAGCTGAGAACCGCGACGCATTGATAAAGATGGACCCCGCTCGCTTCATCGCCGTCATGTCCCACTGGCGCGAGTACTTCGTCCGGGGCGCCGACCTGCCCGTCATTGGCGCGACCGAGGAGGAGCTCAAGTCAATTAGGGTCCCCGCCTGCATCATTCCAGGTAACGACAACACCCATTCGCGCCAAACCGGTGAGAACTTAGGCCGCATCCTTTCCAACACCGAGGTGCATGTCTTGTTTCCGAAGCACTACGACATGGACTTGAGCCCGCGAGAAGAATGGGATGAAAAGGCAGGCGAGATGGCAGCGCTGTTCGGCGATTTCATCAAGCGGGTGGCGCTGTCCGCCGCCGCGTAGCTGGTTTCCCGGCTCGCGGTGCAGCCGAACTTCGGCAAAGGTTCGATTCAATAACAAATGCCCGACCGGATCCTCGATCATCTTTGCGATTATGCGCTGAGGCTGTCGTATCGCGACCTGCCCCGGGAAGTGATACGCCGGACCAAACACATTGTCACGGATACCGTGGGGTGCGCGCTCGGGGGAGCCGAAAGTCCTCCGGCCAAGATCGCTAGAGCCGCCGCATCCGAGGTAACCTCGGCCGTCCCGTCCACCGTTTTGGTTAGCGGCCAGAAAACCTCGCCCGACCTCGCAGCTTTCGCCAATGGTGTGATGATCCGATATCTCGATTTTAATGACACCTACGCTGGTTCACCTACCTGCCACCCAAGCGACCTCCTCGCGCCGGTGTTGGCCGTGGTGGACGTAAGAAACGGGAACGGCAAAGACGTAATCCTCGCAGCGGTTCTGGGTTATGAGGTGCTTTGTGGACTCATCGACGCCGGATCGAAAGAGCGCGGGCGTATCTGGGATCAGTCGACTTACGGCGTCATCGCCGCTGCGGTAGTGGCGGCGAAATTGTTCGGCCTTGCGAAAGAGCAGATGGCTAATGCGATCAGCTTGGCGGTCGCGTCTCATATCAGCCTCGAGCAAGTTAGAAGAGGTCAGATTTCCCATTGGAAGGGATGCGCGTTAGCCAACGCCTCGAGGAACGCTGTCTTTTGCGCCATGCTGGCCGCCAAAGGGATGACAGGACCGCAGCAAGTATTCGAAGGTAAGGCCGGATTCTTGAGGTGCACGGGAATCCGCTTCGAGTTGAGGCCATTCGCGGACTCCGCCGATACCTATCGCATCATGAAAGCACGGTTGAAAGCATTTCCTGCGGGATATTTTTCACAAAGCGCGATAGAGGCGATTCTTAACTTGCGATCCCAAATCCCCGATCTCGACGACATTAAAGAGATTCGCCTGCAGACTTTTCCCTCGGGGTACGAGATCATGGGTTCAGGGGAAGCGAATTGGAAGCCGGAAACGAGGGAGAGTGCCGATCACAGTCTGCCCTTCGTGATGGCTGTTGCGCTGATGGAGGGCAACCTGGAGATTCGCCACTATGACCAGATGTACTACAAGCGCCCCGATGTGCGGGCGCTCATGCAAAAGATCAAGGTGCGGATCGGTGAAGAGCCTGTCGCCGCGTGGCCGGAAGTTCCCTTGAACATTGTAGATGTAGAGCTAAAGTCAGGAAAGGTTCTGTCGGCAAAAGTGGCCTACCACCTTGGCCATTACAAACGGTTGATGACCGATGAGGAGCAGGAGCGTAAATTTCGCCCGCTGGCGGAGCCGCTGCTCCCAAAGAGGCAAATTGACGATCTTCTGGCCTGCTTGCGCCGGTTGGACGAAGTCGAGCAGATCGGCGAATTGATTTCCTTAACGGTAGCGCCGAATTTACCTAAATGACCACAACGAGGTAAGCACAGTCATTCATAGTCCCCCCGGGCCCCAACGCCAAGGGAATGAATAGCCGGAAAAATCCGAAACTCAAAAATCCCAAATTCGAAACAAATCCAAATGATCAAATAGTACAAATTTCCAAACAAGCTCGTTTCGGATTTCTGTTTTGAGTGTTTCGGTTTGTTTCGGATTTCGAGCTTCGAATTTCGCATTTTGATTGCTTAGCTTATCTGCGTGGCGGCAAGGGATCCACTCCGGCGATTTTTTTAAAAACCCCGACGACCTCAGCATCGCGCGGGAGCTCCTCGATAAGTCCCTGCTGGTCTTCCGGCATCAGTGGCGTTGGATCAACTCCAAGAAGTT
>Ga0137796_10000963_pt1 | contig 17212 bp, 11 predicted proteins | sample OV2TP3_FD_97704 | JGI IMG/M metagenome (GOLD analysis project Ga0137796, IMG submission 97704) | reverse complement strand
TGTTCGTCGTCCCCGTGATCGGCACCCGGCTGATCTTCCCGCTGACGATGTTGGCCGCCAGCGCCCCCGTCATCCCGATCCAGTTCTTGTCCCCCTCCGCCGTTGTCCCCAAGAGCGTCCCCGAAGACTCCTGATCCCACGTCTCGGAGAAGATGATCGGGTTGGTCGGGGTCGGCGTCGGCGTGGGGGTCGCGGTGGGCGTCGGCGTGGCCGTATTCACACCCGTGACCAGGGCCGGAGAGGAGATGAAGATGCGGGCGAGCTTACCGGTGGTCGTCGCGTAAGCCCCGTTGGCCGCATTGCCGTAAAAACCGATCGTCGTCAAGGTCGCCCCGGCCGGGGTGGTGGTGGAAAAGCCGGGCCCGGCCAGAAGCGTCGTCCAGGTCCCGGCTGAAGTGGAGAGGGAGAATGTCCCGTTGGCCGCCCGCGTCAGCGTCACTTCGGCCGCCGTGCCTAAGTGATTGGCGTCCTCGTTGCGCTGAACGGCGGGCATATCGCCCTCGGTTCCGCGCCCACTGGAGGCGTAGCCGGTGATGCCGTCGCCCGTCGTGTTGCCGGTGAAGCCGAGCCGGATGAAACTGGTCGTGCCGTCGCCGTCGTTGAAAACCAGCACGACGCCGAAGCCGGAGCCGGTAAACCCGCCGAATTGCGGCGGCACCGTGTTGCTCGCGCTGTTGCGCAGCGTGACGACGAACTCCGCCGAGCCGATTTCATTGGTGATGCTGGCCGGCCCCAGGTTGGAAACGAGGTTAAAGAAAGTGGCCGTCCCACCCGTAATCGTGGCGTTGGAGGCCACGCGATAGCCGTCGGCCTCGGCCGTAACGGTGAACGTCGCGCCACCGACGGCCTGAACGGCGTCGCCGGACCCCTGGAAAATGGCCTCGCCGGCCTGCGCGCCCAGCCCCGCCAGCATCACGACGAACGCACAGACCGTCGTCCACAAACCATTGAATCGTCGCATGAACCCATGTCCTCCTTGGTCTGGTGGGAGTCCCGGTTCCCTCGCTTCGCGGTCGCCAGGGTCATCGGTCGTCGCACGCCCCGTGCAACGGACCCCGTGCTCGAACACCACCCGCAACGGGCCGAGCATGAACCGGAGTTCCAGGAGCCCCCCTGACATGGGCCGTGGCGGGAGCTCGCCTCAGTCAAGGGAGCCACTTAAACCGCCCGGACCCGGATAGGCGTCGGTTCGGCGCCCCATCTCAGGCGTTCGAATCTGTCGCGCCAGTCAAAATCCACTGCTTATCCCGCGCGGGACGTTCCGTCGCCTCCCGCGAGAGATTGGCCGCTCAAGCCTCCTTTCCCGGTCGAGACCGTGGCCCGCGGGACCGGGGCGAGGCCGCCCGCGGCTCGCGAAGGCACGCGAGCCTCCGTCGCCGGGCCCCCGACTGGCCTTCGATGCAATTTATACGGACTTCATCGCCTCCGCCGCGCTAAACGCTCCAGGGCTTCGAGCGACCCTGATACTCCCCGAGGGACGACTTGTCAATGCCCGAATGCCCCCGAGGTCGTTTTTTTCTTTCCGCAAAAGTTTATCGCGTTAAAAGTTCGTGAACGCGGCGGCCCGGCGGCTCAGCCCCTGGCGACCAGGTCGATCACCTCGGCCTGAGCCTCGTCGCCCGCGGCGAGAATCTCGCGCAGGCAGGGGTCGGTCTCGGTTTTCCATCGGGCGAGTTCGCGCCGGGCGATCACCATCTTGTGAACCTCGTCGGGCCCGTCGGCCAGCCGCATGGAGCGCCCCTCGCGCCACATCCGGGCCAAGGGAATGTCGTCGGTGGCCCCCAGGGCCCCGAAGGTCTGAATGGCCCGATCGAGGACGTTCATGAGCATGTTGGCCGCCACGACCTTGATCATCGAAATTTCCTGCCGGGCATGTTCCTTGCCCAAGGTGTCCATCTTCCAGGCGGCGTGGAAGACGAGCAGGCGCGCCTGATCGATCTCCATCCGGGACAGCGCGATCCACTCCTGGATAATCCCCTTCTCCCCCAGATAACCCCCATGGGCGAATCGGCGATTGGCCCGCTGGCACATCATTTCGAGGGCCCGCTCGGCTCCGCCGATGCAACGCATGCAATGGTGAATCCGCCCCGGCCCCAGGCGGGCTTGGGCGATCATGAAGCCGGAGTGCTCCTCCCCGAGCCGGTTGGCCACCGGGACGCGGCAATCCTCGTAGCGGACCTCGCAGTGGCCGCCGCCGTGGGAGGGCCCCATGTAGGGGACCCCGCGGATGATCCGGAAGCCGGGGGCGTCGGTGGGGACAATGATCTGGCTGGTGCGGCGGTGCTTGGGGCCGTTGGGGTTGGTGACGGCCATGACGATGGCGAGGGCGGCCCCGAAGCCGCCGGAGGTGTACCATTTGTGCCCGTTGATGACGTAGTGATCGCCGTCGCGGTCGGCGCGCGTCCGCAGGAGCGTCGGGTCGGAGCCAGCCACCTCGGGCTCGGTCATGGAGAAACAGCTTCGGATACGACCTTCGAGCAGCGGCCGGAGCCAGCGCTCCTTCTGCTCCTCGGTGCCGAACTCGGCCAGAATCTCCATATTGCCGGTATCCGGGGCGGCGCAGTTGAAGGCGCGCGGGGCGATCCGGCTGCGGCCCATGATCTCGCACAGGGGGGCGTATTCGAGGTTGGTAAGCCCGGCCCCATAGCGCGGGTCGGGGAGGAAGAGATTCCAGAGCCCCTCGGCGCGGGCGCGTTCCTGAAGCTTGCGGAGGACGGGCGGCTCGTGATGCGGATCGCCGGCGGCGTGGATTTCCTCCTCGGCGGTCCGCTCGGCCTCATAGACGTGCTCGTCCATGAAGCGCAGGAGCCGGCGTTGCAGGTCCTGGACTTTGGGGGAGAACTCGAAATTCATGATGGCCTCCTCATCCCTTTGCCGACGCTCGGCCCGGTCGGCCGCCTCCGACGGATCGAACCCCTCGGACGCGTCGGATCGCGCCGACCCTCGCCGCAGGCGGACGGCCCAGCGCCCTGGCCGGGCCGCTCCGGCGCGATTCGACACCAGGCCCTCTACGGTAAGAAGCCCCGCCCGGCCCTGCAATGGGATTTCCGGAACCTCCGCGCGGGAAGGCGCCCCGGCCCGCTCGCCGCGACGGCATTCACGTCCTGATCCTCTCGGCGATAGAGTGGAAGACCAAGCCGACGGGGCCCTGGAAGCCTTCCTCGTCCCCCGTCCCGGAGGAGAGATCAATACGGAATGATATCGATCTCGACGCGGCGGTTGCGGACGCGCCCGGATTCGGTGCTGTTATCGGCCACCGGGTCCGAGGAGCCGAGCCCGACGGCCGTGATCCGATTCGGGTCCACGCCGTAACTGATCAGATAATTCCTCACGATGTCGGCCCGGCGCTGGGAAAGCTCGACGTTCACGGCGTCGGACCCTTCGCTGCTGGCGTGGCCCCGCACCATCACGCGCGACTCCGGATACTCGCGCAGGACCTCGGCGACCCGGCTCAGGCGCTCGACCCCGGCGCGCGACAGGTCCGAACGGCCCTGCTCAAACAGCAGTTCGCCCGGGATAACGGCCCGCAGCGCCTCGCGCTGGACGGGCTGAGGGGGGGCTTGCGGCGGCGCGCCCGGCTGTGGCTCGTGCGGCGGGGGCGGGTATGTGACGGCTTGGGTCTGCACGCCTTCGATCCGATCCAGGCGCTCTCTCTGCCGTTGGAGGGCATGGCCGACCAGCCCCCCGGCGGCGGCCCCGATCGCCCCGCCGATCAGCGCCCCGCGGGCGCTCTTGTCGTCGATCAAGGCCCCGGCGGCCGCCCCCAGCAAACCGCCGGCGACGGCCCCCGTGGCCGTCGGATGCTCTCCGGCCGTACGCCGCGCGGAAGCACACCCGGCGACCCCCAGCGATGAAACGAGCAACGCGCCGATCAAGCCGACGCCGACGCAGCCTCGAATAGAATTCATCCTTTGTTCTCCTTTAACGAGGACCGGGGGGCCCGCGGTTTGCGCTGCCTTACGTTTACCATAGACCGCTTAAGCAGGCCAAAGGTTCCGGGCGCTCGGGCTCGTTTCGTCGATGCCCGAGGCCGATTTGGAGCGGGGGCGTCCCGGTCGCTCTCCGCCAGGGGGGCCTCGAAGATCTCGGATTGGTCGGGGTCACGCAGCCGCCGCCGGGCGTAATCCAGGTAAGCGGGCTCGATCTCAAACCCGATGAACGGGACGCCCAGCCGAGCGGCCGCCTCGGCGCTGGCGCCGAGACCCAGAAAAGGGTCCATCGCCCGGCGGAGGCGCGCCAGGCCGTGCAGACGAAGGCACATCTCGGGCAGCCGCGCGGGAAACGTCGCCGGGTGGGGCCGATCCCGGTGACGCCATTGAATGGTCGGATAGGGGATGAACCAGACGTTCCCCCGGCAGTGGAGACCCTGGCCGGCCGCGGACCACCGGCCGACGTTGGAGACATCCTCATAGGGGACGCCGATCGCCAGCCGATCCAGCTCGACGTCGCCGCCGACGGTGAAGTGGAAGATGTACTCGTGGGCGTCGTTCAGGAATCGGGGGCTGTTGATCGGCTTATAGTGCCCCACGGTGATGTCGCGGCTAAGACCGGGGGACCGACCGGCATCGCGCCGCGCGATCGAGATCGACTTGACCCAATGGATGACGTTCTGGAGCCGGAACCGTCGCCCGAGGGCGCGGGCGACCTCCCAAGGCCAGGCCGGATCGCTCGGGCGACTCCCCAGATTGACAAAAAGCGACCCCCGGGGAGTCAGCGCGCGCCGAGCTTCGGCTCCCCAGCGATCGGTCCATTCCAGATATTGCCGGGGCGAAAGGTCATCCTGGTAAGAGGCGTAGGCGACGCCCAGGTTATAGGGAGGGGAGGTGACAATGGCGTCGACGGAACCGGCGGCGACGCGCCGAGGGCCCTCGACGAGAAAATCCCCCTCCACGAGTTCCATCGACGGACGGCCGCGACCCATCTCAGTTGAGTCGCTCCTCGGTCGCCGGATCGAAACCGTGAAGTCGTTCGGGGTCGTACCCGACCGAAACGGCTTGATCGACGGCGGGGGCCGTCTGACCGGGGGTCCGGGCCCGCAGCCGCAGGGGCCCGACGGCCAGCGTGAGAATCGTCTCCGCCCCCAACAATTCCCGATCCTCGACCTGGCCGAGCAGGCGGACCGGCGGGCGGGGACCTTCGCCGTCGCCGACGGTCAGGTCCTCCGGCCTGAGCCCGATGACGATCTCCTCCAGCCTCTGGGCCGCGAGCCTCGCGGCCAGCGCCGGGCCGATCGGGAGGCCGACCCCCTCGGCGACGACGGCCAACCCGTCGCCCAGCGGCTGAACTTTGCCGCGGACAAAATTCATCGGCGGGGAACCGATGAAACTGGCCACAAAGAGGTTGCGCGGCTCGCGGTAAACCACCTCCGGGGCGTCGAACTGACGGAGCCGCCCCCGGTTCATCACGGCGATCCGGTCCCCCAACGTCATGGCTTCGACCTGATCGTGCGTCACGTAGATCATCGTCGCGCCGAGCCGCCGGTGCAGGGCCTTGATCTCGCCGCGGACGCTCAGGCGCAGGCGGGCGTCCAGATTGGAAAGCGGCTCATCGAAGAGAAACACGGCCGGTTCGCGGACGATCGCTCGCCCGACGGCCACGCGCTGGCGCTCGCCGCCGGAAAGCGCCCGGGGTTTGCGATTGAGCAGCGAAGTCAGGCCGAGCGTTTCGGCGGTCGCCCGGACGCGCCCGTCGATCTCCGCCCGCGGGAATTTCCGCATCCGCAACCCGAAGGCCAGGTTCTGATAGACGGTCATATGGGGATACAGCGCGTAGTTCTGGAAGATCATGGCCACGTCGCGGTCCTTGGGGGCGAGCGCGTTGACCGGCCGCTCGTCGATCCAGACCTCCCCCTCCGTCGGGTCCTCCAGACCGGCGATCAAGCGTAGCGTCGTGGACTTGCCGCAGCCGGACGGGCCGACCAGCACGACGAACTCGCCGTGGCGCGCCTCAAGCGTCAGCGCCTCGACCGCCGCCTCGGCGGCCCCGGCAAATCGCTTGGTGAGGTTGCGCAAGACGACGCGAGCCATCGGCAGGAAGAGAAATAAACCGCGCGATCGGGAGTCTAGCCAACCCCTTTCCACCTCCGCAAGCCGATTCCCGACGCCGCGGGCCCCAAGGCCTCAAAGGCCAGAATCCGGAACCACCCAGGCGCGAAGACACGAAGAAGGGCCGAGGCGGGCTCACGCTGCCTTCGCCGCGGGGAGCCTTCGGGTCCTCTGACCTTGATCTCTTTCCGGCTTTGTGTCTTCGTGGTGAGTCGATGTCTTCCGCGCCTCTCGCGTCGCGCCTTGCCCTCCGATGAGTGACCCCGGCGGTTTGGAATCGGCCAAGCCCGCCTCAGAGCGCCGGTCGCGGCTGGTCTTGATCCTCGCGGGGCTGATGATCTCGGCGGCGTTCGTGGGGATCGCGCGCTTCCACGGCGAAGGGGGTCGCCCCGCGCCTCCTCTCCATGACGCGCTCCTCTTTCATCAATATGGCCGCGCCTGGGCCGAGGGACGGCCCTATCGATTCAGCCCCGGGGCCGAACGCACCACCGGCAGCACGAGCCATCTCTATCCGGCGCTCCTTGGATTGCTACATGCGGCGGGGGCGCGGGGAGACGCCCTTACGACGGCGGCCTTCCTGCTGAACATCGTCGGTTTCCTGATCTTCCTGGTGGCCATGCGGGCGTTGGCCCAGGCTCTGCATCCCCCGGCGGCAAACCTGGCGACGGGGCTCGTCGTCTTGAGCGGCCACGCGGCGATCGGCGCCCTCAGCCTGACCGATATGGGGCTCTTCATGGCCGTCTCGGCCGCGGCGCTCGCGGCGGCTGCCACGGCACGTTGGGGCTGGCTGACGGGGCTTTTGGTTCTCGCCCCGTGGGTCAGGCCCGAAGGAGGGCTTCTGGCGCTGGCGCTCGCCGCGGCGGCGATCGCGCCGGTCGGACCCCAGGGAAGGATCGAGCGGGTGAAGCTCGTGGCGGCCGGTCTTGCGGGCCTCCTCTCGCTGGCCGGCACGCTGGCCCTCAATTACGCGCTCACGGGAAGCCCGATCTACCATTCGATGATGGGCAAAGGGCTGCACGTGAGTTATCCCCTCGCGGGCTGGCTGCGGCTGACGGCCGAAGGAGTCGTCGATCTGATCCGGGAAGGCGTGTTCGGGATCGGGACGAACGTCCGGCGGTTTTTTGTGTTGCCGGTCCTCGGCGGGACGTTAGCGATCGTGGGGCTGGCCTCGCGTCGGTGGAGCACGGCCCCGACGGCCCCGGCCGAGCTGGGCGGGCTGATCTCGGCGCTTCTGGTCGCGCCGATGATCGCGCTCAGCGGCTGGAGCGGCGCGCAGCATGACCGCTATCTGGCCTGGCTGCTCCCGCTGGGTTTGGTTTACGTCGCGATAGGAGCGGCTTGGGTCGCCGAACGGTTGGGATCACCGAAACGGCTGGCCCTGGTCAGCGCCCCGCTGCTCGCCTTTCAAGGCTTGACGCTCCTCTTCTTCGCGGCCCTCTACGCCGACGGATGCGCCTGGGTGGCGGCCAATGCCGGCTTCGCTCGGCTGGCCGACCGGCTGCTGCCCGACGGTTCGCGGGTGGGGTTTGTGGGGGGCGCGGGCCTGAGTTATTACCTGCCCGGCAAGACGATCGTCGGGCTGAATGGGATCGTCAGCCCCCCGCTTTCGACGGGCGACTGCGTCCCGTGCGCGCTGGAGACGCTGAAGCATCGGCCGGCCCGCCGCTTCGAGGCCTGGATGCTCTTGGCCCCGCAGATCGAAGGGCAGTGGTTCTCTTCGCTGATCGGCGGACCGATCGCCGTCGAGACGCCCGCCCTGGGGGCGCACAACGCCTTCACGCTCCATCAGGCCCGGTGGGACAAGATCGACGGGGCGGAGGAACCTCTCTCCCCCAACGCGCTCGCGGCCATCGGCGGGCTGAGGCTGATAGACCGGCTGGATGTCGGCCATACCGAGGATGAGCGCCGATGCGCTTACCGGACCGTCTCGCGGCTGGCGGGAGCGCGATTGCAGCCGGTCGTCCAGCTCGGCCGGGCCGGCGCCAGAGATATCCTCGAGGTCGGGCGGCTCGTTCTGGGCGAGGAACGGTTCACCGTGGCCGCGCGGCCGGGTCTGCCGCTGCGGGTGGTGCTCCGAACGGGGCTGCTGGCCGTGCCGACGGTCTATATCCCCGGCGATGGCCTGAGCCCTCAGGGCGTGGAGTTTGTCTCGCCCATCACCGTTCACGTCACGGCCAGCTCACGCGGGGAGGGAGCCTCGGCGGGCAGAGCCTTCGTCGCCCCCTTCAGGTTCGAGTTGCCGCCGGCGCAAGAGGGCTTTGCCGAAGTCGTCTTCGACATCCCGGCCGAGTGGATTGACGGCGAAGCCGTCGAGCTCGTCGTGGCGGGGGATCACGTGGCCTTCGCCTATTGGTTTTATCAGGCTGACTCGGCCCGGGAAAACGGGAGCTGAGGCGAACCCGGACGCCTGAGCCTGGCCGGGACCGCAATTCTCCACATGACGGCATCCCCCTCTCCGCCCTCCATCCCCGATTTCGAAGCCTGTCTGCAACGTCTTTACGAGCGGCTTCTGGCGCCCGGCGATATCGCCATCGACGCCGGGGCGCACACGGGCCGGCACGCCCTGCCGATGGCGCGGCGGGTCCATCCCGGCGGGCGGGTCCACGCCTTTGAGCCGCTCCCCTTTTGCCGGGCGGAACTGCTCCGGGCGATCGGGACGGAGACGCCGGGGCTGCGCTCGACGCTGGTTGTTCATCCCGAAGCCCTGGGTGAGCGGGACGATGAGGCTGACTTTGTGGTGGCCGTCGATCTGCCCGGCTATAGCGGCTTGCGTCCGCGGACGTATGACGCTCCGACCCGGATCGAACGCCTGCCGGTCCCGGTGCGCCGCCTGGACGGACTGCTGGCCGATCTGACGGCGCTGACGTACATCAAGATCGACGTTGAGGGAGGCGAGCTGGGCGTGCTGCGCGGCGCGACGGAATTGATCGGACGATTCCGGCCGGTCGTCTCCTTCGAGTTTGGCCTGGCCGCCATCGGGCATTATTCGATCACGCCCGCTGACATGGCTCGCTTCTGGGCGGAGCGGGATTACCGGTTGTTCGACGTCCTGGGTCGGGAATTGCCGACCGAGGAGGGCTTCATCGAGAGCGCCACCCGACAGGAAGTCTGGGATTACGTGGCCCTCCCCCGCCGACGGCCCGAACTTGTTCCCCGCCTCCTTCCCCCTTCGCAAAAGTAATCACGCGAACAAAGGTAACACCGCCAACGTCATCCTCCGGTTACAGTCACACTTTACGACCAGGCTTCCGGCGGGTATAACCCGGCGTCCGGGGGGTTAACGTTGATTGCGTCGGCTGACGCGGCCGGCGATCGCCTCGGCTCAGACGAGCAGGCCCAGCGATCGCTCGACCCAGGCCGCTTCCTCAGCCAGGCCCTGGTCGAGATCATATTGGGGGTTGAACTGGAGGTCCCGCCGCGCGCGCGTCGTATCGGCGTAGGTGTGCCGCACGTCGCCGCGTTGGGCCTCCCGGCGCTCGACGCGCACCGGTCGGCCGACGACGGCCTCGATCCGCGCGATGGCCTCGCGGAGCGTCAATCGGCTGCCGCCGCCGATGTTATAAACGGCCCCCGGCGGGGCCATCCGAGCGGCGGCCAGGTTGGCTTCGACGGCGTCCTCGACGAACGTGAAATCGCGCGTCTGCTCGCCGTCCCCGTAGACGACGATGGGAAGGCCCTGGAAGGCCGCCTTGATGAAGCGATGGAAGGCCATGTCCGGCCGCTGGCGTGGGCCGTAGACGGTGAAATACCGCAGCGCCACGATCGGCACGCCGAAATTGCGCCAATAGAGACCGCACAAATGTTCGGCGGCGAGCTTCGTCACTCCGTACGGAGAATGAGGACAGGGCAGATCAGTTTCAGCCATCGGGAGCTTCGGAGTATCCCCGTAGACCGAGGAGCTGGAGGCGTAAACCATGCGGATCCCGGAGCCTTTCAAGGCTTCGAGCAACGTTTGCGTGGCCAGGACGTTCAGGTTGGTATATTCGGCGAAGTTGCGGCCCCAACTGGCCCGAACGCCGGCCTGAGCCGCCTGATGAAAAACCGTCGTGGTCCCCTCCAGGAGCGGCCGCCAGTCCAGCTCCAGGATGTCGCGCTCGATCAACGTGAACCCGGCGAAGTCGCCTAAGGGCTCGACGTTAGCGCGCTTGATCCGCGGGGAATAGTAATCCGTGAAACAATCGACGCCGATCACCTGGTCGCCGCGTTCGAGCAACCGTTGGGCGAGCCAGGAACCGATGAACCCGGCGGCGCCGGTAACGATGAATTTCTGGGTCATGAGCGGCGAACGCGGAACGATCTGGAACCGGCGGCCCCTCTCGCCGGGAGGGGTCGCGCTGAACGGGAGCGCCTCAGAGAGGCAACGCCGCCGCGACGCGGCCGGAATCCGGAGCCGCGCGACGCTCCAAAGTCGCGCCCGGCCGGCGGCTCCTCGGGCGAAGCCGCGCCCGAAGCCTCTCCACCTTATTATCAATTCCCTCCGGAGGATTCAACAGCGGCCGTCGGGTCGGCTCGTCTTTTTTGAGCCGACGGATCGCCGCCGTGGTCTTCCCGTTGCGCTGCCGCTAACATGGCCTCGCCCGTGGATCGCCGGCCCCCGGAGGGCCGGTCCACGGCGAATGGGAGCGGAGCGATGTTGGAAAGCGTGGATCGGATCCAGGTGGCTGTTCCTCGCGCCGAGGAGGCCGCGCGCACGTTCCAGCGATATTTCGACGCTTCGGAGATGGGACGGGACGTTCCGGTCAGGCTGGGGGCCGCTCGCCGAACGCTGCGTCTGGGCCGGGGCGTCGTCGAAGTCCTGGAGCCGAAGGGGCCAGGCGCGGTGCAGCAGTTCGTCGAATCCTGCGGCGGGGGCTTGTTCGCAGCCGGCTTCAGTTGCGCCGACCCCGTCGGGCTCAAGGCCAGCCTTGCGGCCGCAGGGGTGCCCTGGCTGGAGGCGGGCGACCAACTCTTCATCGGCCCGACGCCCATCGGCGGCTTAAGGGCCGTTATCTCGCCCCCGCAGCGCGACCCGGTCAGCGACGGCGAGGGCCTCCTCAGGTTCTATGAAGTGACCAACCCCGTGGGGGATCTGCGGCGGGCCGAGGCCTTCTACGGGCGCGCCTTCGGCCTGGAGACCGGGCGCTTTCAACCGATCCGGAGCGACCTCTATGGCTATATCGGGACGCTCACGCTGTTCGCGCCGGGGCGGCTCGATCGGATCGAGATCACCCAGCCGACGGACCCTGCCCGGCCCATGGGACGGTTTCACGCTCGGCGCGGCGACGGGCTTTACATGTGCTTCGGCGAGACGGACGACTTTGACCGCCTCCGAGATCGCCTGGAACGCGAAGGGGCCCGGTTCGCGCTCCGTCCGCCGGAAGACGGCGGGCCGAACGTCCTCTTCATCCACCCCAAATCGCTCCACGGGTTGTTCATGGGGATCAGTCTGACCGGGGTGGCCTGGGAGTGGTCGTCCGGACCTCGAGGCGGCTAAGCGCCTTGGTGATCGTGGTCCGGCTTAGCGCGGAGGAATTTCCGTTGCTCCCATCAAAACGGCGGCGGAGGATCGTCGTCGCCCCGCGGCCGGGCGCGGCATGATCCGGGACGGCCGGCCGCTGGTTAGAACGCGCGCCCGTTCGGTCTTCCCGGAACAGGGGGCCGATAGGATGAGCGAGGCCAAGCCTTCCAGGGGGAGCCCAGTCATCCTTGTGGACTACGATCCGGAGTGGCCGCGTCGGTTCGAGACCGAGCGAGATCGGCTGGCGGCGGCGCTCGGCCAGGCGATCGAAGCCATCGAGCATATCGGCTCGACGGCGGTGCCGGGCCTGCCGTCCAAACCGGTCATCGACCTGATGATGGGAGTCAAGGACGTGCGGAGCGCCGACGCGCTCGTGCCGCGCGTTGAAGCCCTGGACTATGAGTACGTGCCGGAGTTCGAGTCGATCCTTCCCGAGCGGCGGTTCTTTCGCCAGGGGCCTCCCGAGCGCCGCCGGTTCCATCTTCATCTGGTGCCGCGCCGGAGCGATTTCTGGGAGGCGCACCTTCGCTTCCGCGACTTCCTGCGCCGGAAGCCGGAGATCGCTGAACGTTACCACCGCCTGAAGGTCGAGCTGGCCGCGCGGTTTCCCGACGATAGCCAGGCTTACTCCGAAGCCAAGACGCCGTTCATCGAGGACGTTCTGCGGCGGGCCGCCGCCGAGCTGCTCTGAAGACGGGCTCTCTTCGCCTCCGTGCCCATCCCCGCCCGCCCGTATTCCGCCGAGCTTGACCGCCTGGCCCGCCTTTACGGGGTCATCACGGCCTTCACCGACGTGACGGGCCGGCGCCGCCGCGCCTCGACGGAGACGCTCCTGGCCGTTCTGCGGGCTCTGGGAGCCCCGATCCTCCGGCCGGAGGACGCCGCCGAAGCCCGGCGGGTCCGGCAAATTCAGGAGTGGCGCCGGCGGCTGCCGCCGGTGGTCGTGGCTTGGACGGGTCGACCGGCGGCCGTCCCCGTGCGCCTGCCCGCCCACGGTCAGCCGAGCCAGGCTGAAACCGCTATCCGATTGGAATCCGGCGAACGACGCGCCTGGACGATCCGATGGGGGCAACTGACGCCGCGGGAGGGCGCCTCTATCGACGGTCGCCCATTTTCCCTCTTCGATCTCGATCTCCCCCACGATCTTCCCCCCGGCTACCATCGGTTCACGCTGGAGCAGCGGGGTCGGCGCGAGAAGACGCTGATTGTATCAGCCCCGCCTCGGGCCTGGCTGACTCCTCGCCCCCGCCAACGCCAGCGCTGGGGCCTCTTCCTGCCGCTCTATGCCTTGCGCACGGCGGGCGATTGGGGGGTGGGCGACTACGTCGGCCTGGCCGAGCTGGCCGAGTGGATCGGCGCACGAGGGGGGAGCTTCGTCTCGACGCTCCCCTTCCTGGCCGCCTTCCTTGAGGAGCCGTTCGACCCCAGTCCCTATGCCCCCGTCAGTCGGCTCTTCTGGAACGAAGGCTTCGTCGATGTGACGCAGGCCGAGGAGCTGGCCTGTTGCCCCACCGCTCGCGACCTGATCGCCTCCAGTGAGTTTCGGGGCGAGATCGCCCGGCTCAAGGCAGAGGAGTGGGTTGATTACCGGTCGGTCATGCGGCTCAAACGGCAGGCGCTCGAACTGCTGGCCGAGGCTTTCTTCGCCGCCGGCGGGCCCGATCGGCCCGCCTTCAGGCGGTTTCTCGCCGAGCATCCCGACGCCGATCGCTACGCCCGGTTCCGCGCCGCCGGCCAACGGCAACGACGCCCCTGGCCGGAGTGGCCCGCGCGCGCGCGCGACGGCCGCCTGGGCGGCGACGACTTCGAGGAGACCTCGCGCCGCTATCACCTCTACGTTCAGTGGCTGGCCGACGGGCAGGTCCGCGCGGCCGCCGAACGGGCCCGTCGCCACGGACCGGGGCTCTATCTCGATCTACCGCTGGGGAGCCATCCCGACGGCTTCGATACGTGGCGCCATGCCGAAGCTCACGCCCTGGGCGTCTCGGCGGGGGCGCCTCCCGACGGCTTCTTCGTCGAGGGCCAGCGCTGGGGGTTCCCCCCGTTGCATCCGGAAGGGCTCCGACGGACCGGCCATCAGCTCCTGATCAAAATCCTGCGCCATCAGATGCGGCGCGCGGGGCTTCTCCGGATCGATCACGTGATGTGGTTGCACCGGCTATACTGGATTCCCGAAGGCCTCAAGGCCACCGAGGGGGCTTACGTCCGCTACCCGACCGAGGAGCTTTATGCGCTGCTGACGCTGGAATCTCACCGGGCGGGGACGGTCCTGGTGGGCGAGGACCTGGGAACGGTGCCCCCGGGCGTCCGTTCGACGTTGCGCCGGCGAGGGCTGCACCGCCTCTATATCCTCCCCTTCGAGCTGCCGACCCGTCGCGGGCGTCGGCTGCGGCCTCCGCCCCGGGCCAGCGTGGCCGGCCTGAACACGCATGACGTCCCCCCTTTCGCCGGCTTGTGGCAGGGGGAGGACATCGCCTGGAGCCTCGCCCAGGGAAGGATCGACGCCGCCGAGGCGAACCGCCAACGCGAGGGCCGCGCGGCTTTTCGGCGCGCCCTGGTGGACTTTCTCCGGCAGGAGACTATACTGAACCCCGGGGCCAGGCCCGAGGCGCTCTCCCCCGCCGAGGTCCTGGAAGCCTGTTTACGTTATCTGCGGGACTCGCCCGCCCGGTTCGTGCTGATCAATCTGGAAGACCTCTGGCTGGAAACGCGCAGCCAGAACATCCCCGGCACCGAGGAGGAATTCCCCAACTGGCGGCGAAAGGCGCGTCTCGACTGGGACGCCCTCCGGTCCGACGCCGACCTCGATGCCCTTCTTCGACGCCTGAACCGACTGCGCTGACGCTCTCCCGTTTCCCCTAACCCGCTCCGGCAAGCCCCGCCTCTCACGTATGCCGCGTTACCTCTGCATCCACGGTCATTTCTATCAACCGCCTCGCGAGAATCCGTGGCTTGAAGAGGTCGAGCTTCAGGACTCCGCTCACCCCTACCACGACTGGAACGAGCGGGTCTGTGTCGAATGCTACGGCCCGAACGCCGCTTCGCGCATCCTCGACGACCGCGACCGGATCGTCGATATCGTCAATAACTACGCCCGCATCAGTTTCGACATCGGCCCCACGCTCCTTTCCTGGCTCGAAGATCACGCCCCCGCCGTTTACGCCGCCCTCCTGGAGGCCGATCGGGAAAGCGCCGCCCGCTTCGGCGGTCACGGCTCGGCCCTGGCCCAGCCCTACAACCACATGATCATGCCGCTGGCGCGGGCCGACGATCAGCGGACGCAGGTTCTCTGGGGCATTCGGGATTTCGCGCGTCGGTTCCGGCGGCGGCCCGAGGGCATGTGGCTGCCGGAAACGGCCGTCGATCTGCCGACGTTGGAACTTCTGGCCGAGCAAGACGTCCAATTCACCATCCTGGCCCCTCATCAGGCCGCCCGAGTCCGCCTCGGCAACGGGGCATGGAACGACGTGACCGGCGGGCGCGTGGACCCGCGGCGCGCCTATCGGCTGCAGCTCCCGTCCGGCCGCGCGATCGCTCTGTTCTTCTACGACGGGCCGATTTCGCGCGCCGTGGCGTTCGAACGGTTGCTCAACCGCGGAGAAAACTTCGCCCATCGGCTGCTGGGCGGCTTCTCCGGCGGAGCCGACGGCGACAACGAGCTGGTTCACGCCACCACCGACGGCGAGACCTACGGGCACCACCATCGCTTCGGCGACATGGCGCTGGCCTACGCCGTCCGCTTCATTGAGAGCCAGGGGCTGGCCCACTGGACGAACTACGGCCAATACCTGGAGCGGCACCCGCCGACCTGGGAGGTCCAGATCGTCGAGCATACGTCGTGGAGCTGCGTCCACGGCCTGGAACGCTGGCGGGCTGACTGCGGCTGCAATTCCGGCGCTCATCCGGGCTGGAGCCAGGCCTGGCGCCGTCCGCTGCGGATGGCGCTGGACGACCTCAGAGATGAAGCGGCCCGACTCTATGCCGACCGGGCGGGGCGGCTCCTGCGGGACCCCGCGGCCGCCCGGAACGAATACATTGACGTCATCCTGGACCGCTCGCCTCAGTCCCGGGCGGCGTTCCTGGAACGTCAGGCCGTCGCGCCGCTGACCGATGACGAACGCGTCGAGGTTCTGAAGCTCCTGGAGATGCAGCGCCACGCGATGCTCATGTACACCAGTTGCGGCTGGTTCTTCGACGATCTGGGGGGCATCGAGACGGTCCAGATTCTCCGCTACGCCGGCCGCGTCGCCCAGTTGGCCCGCGAACTCTTTGGGGATCACGTCGAAGAGCGCTTCGTCGAACGTCTGGCCGAGGCCCGCAGCAATCAGCCCGTCCTCGGCACCGGCCGCGCCATCTACGACAGGCTCGTCCGCCCGACGGCCCTGGATCCGCTGCGGGTCGCCGCTCACTTCGTCGTCAGCTCGCTCTTCGACCCCGTCGATCAGGTCCGCCGCATCACCAGCTACGAGATTGACGTCGGCGAGCACCGCGCCTGGGAAGAGGGGGGGGCCCAACTCGTCGCCGGCTGGGGCCGCATCAGTTCCCGCATCACCACCGAATCCCGCCTGGTCAGCTTCGCGGCCCTGTACCTCGGCGACCATACGATCAACGCCGCCGTCCAGGATTTCCCCGGCGAGCAAACCCACAAGGCCGCCGTCGACGAAGCCCTCGCGGCCTTCTCCCGCGCCGACGTCCCCGAACTGATCCGTATCCTGGACCGCCGCTTCGGCAGCGCCGCCTATTCCGTCCGCTCGCTCTTTCGCGACGCCCAGCGCCGCATCCTGGACCGCATCCTCGCCCGCAAGCTGCGGGAGGTCGAGGCCGGCTATGAACGCGTCTATCGCGAAAACCTCCCCCTGATCCGCTATCTGGCTGATCTGGGGCTTCCTCAGCCCAGGGCTTTCCGCCTGGCCGCCGAGCACGTCCTGAACGCCAGTCTACGCCGAGCCCTGGAGGCTCCGACGCTGGAGCCGTCCCGCGTTCGGCACCACCTTCAGGAAGCCCGCGAGGGCAACATCGCGCTCGACGCGCGGGAACTGGCGCGCGCCGTGGAATTGGCCCTCGGCCGCGTGGCCGAGGCCTTCCGCCAACGCCCGACCGAGCCCGCCGTGATGGCCGAGCTGGAAGCCGGCGTCGAAGTGGCGCTCGACATGCCCTTCGGGGTCGATCTCTCGCAGGCGCAGAACGCCTTCTTCAGCGTCATGAAAGCCATGCACGCCTCCATGGGCCAGCGCGCCGCCGAGGGGCACGAGGCCGCCCTCGGCTGGCTCCGCGCCTTCGAAGCCTTGGGCGAGAAGCTCGCCGTCAAGGTCCCCGCGGCCCCTCTGCCCCGCCCCGACCCTGCCCGTGTCTAGCCGCCCTCGGCGACCTTCTCCAGCCTCCCCCGCCGCCCACGCCGATCGAGCAACTTCCAAGCCCACCCCGCGACCACAGCGGCCGGGTCATTCATACAGCCGCCAGGCCCGCCGCGCGGCGGAGTCATGGATCGCCAGGTTGGGATACCAGACGAGGCGCGAGCGCCCCCCCATCGCGCCGTCACGCAGCTCAACGATCAGGTCCAGATCTCCATCCAGATCGAGGTCCACCGCGCGCACGCGCTGGGGCACCAAGCCGGGCTCCACCTCAAGGAGAAGCTCCGGCTGGAAGCCCGGCGGACGCCCGCCGTCGTTCT
>Ga0137796_10000962_pt1 | contig 17238 bp, 18 predicted proteins | sample OV2TP3_FD_97704 | JGI IMG/M metagenome (GOLD analysis project Ga0137796, IMG submission 97704) | reverse complement strand
CGATGGTGGCGCTGGTCACCCCGTTTCGGCACGACGCGATCGACGAGGCAGCGCTCACACGGCTCGTGGAGCTGCACGCGACGTCCGGCACGAGCGCGATCGTCCCGTGCGGCACAACCGGTGAGTCGGCCACCCTGTCGTTCGAGGAGCACGAGCGGGTCATTGAGCTCACCGTGCAGGCGGCGCGCGGGCGGCTGCCGGTCATCGCGGGCACGGGCTCCAACAACACCCGCGAGGCGATCCGGCTGACGGCGCACGCCAAGCAGGCCGGGGCCGATGCGGCCCTCTTGATCTCGCCGTATTACAACCGGCCGACCCAGCAGGGCCTCTACCTCCACTTCAAGGCGATCGCCGAGGCGGTGGACCTGCCGCTGGTGCTCTACAACATCCAGTCCCGCACCGGCGTCAACATCGAGCCGGAGACCTTCGCGCGCCTGGCCCAGATCCGGACGATCATCGGCGTCAAGGAGGCGAGCGGCAGCCTGGAGCAGATGGGCCGGATCCTCCAGATGACCGATGGCAGGCTCGCGCTGTTGTCCGGCGACGACGCGCTCACGCTGCCCGTGCTGTCGATCGGCGGCACCGGCGTGATCTCGGTGGCCGCCAATCTGGTGCCCCGCGACGTGGCGGCCATGGTGGACGCCTTCCGCGCCGGCCGGCACGAGGAGGCCCTCGAGTGGCACCGGCGGCTGGCGCCCTTGATCAAAGCGCTGTTTCTCGAGACCAATCCGATCCCGGTGAAAACGGCGATGGGGCTGTTGGGGATGATCGAGCCGGAGCTGCGTCTGCCGCTGTGCGCGATGTCGGAAGCGAACGAGCAACGGCTGCGCCAGGCGCTAGGAGGCTACGGGTTGCTTGGTGCGGGCGCATGTCCCGGGACCGGTTCCATGTTTCCCCGGTCGGACCGATTGGAAACATAGGACCGGGTCCCTCATTTGAATGGCGATCAAGCTCGTGATCTCAGGCTGTTGCGGGCGGATGGGGCGCAGCATCGCGTCGCTGGCGCTGCAGGACCCGCGGTTCGCCATCGGCGCGGCGCTGGAGCGCGCCGGACATGAGGCGATCGGCCACGACCTGGGGACCGTGCTCGGGCGCCCGTCGGCGGTCGGGGTGCCGGTGAGCGACGACGCGAAGGCCGGCATCAGCCGGGGCGATGTCCTCATCGAGTTTACGGCCCCGGAGGTCACCGTCGCCCATGCGCAGTTCGCCCAGCAGGCGCGCACGCCGATCGTCATCGGCACCACGGGGCTGTCGGAGACCCAGCGAGAGGCGCTCCAGGCGGCGTCGAGCGCGATCCCGATCGTGCTCAGCCCCAACATGAGCGTGGGGGTCAACGTCCTGTTTGAGCTGGCGCGCGCGGCCGCCGAGCGGCTGGGCCCCGGCTACGACGTGGAAGTCGTGGAAAGCCATCATCGGCAGAAGCAAGACGCGCCGAGCGGGACCGCCAAACGGCTCGCGGAGCTGTTGGCGTCGGTCCGTCACCAGCCGTCGGTGCCGGTGCACGCGATTCGGGCCGGTGACATCGTCGGCGATCACACGGTGATCCTGGCCGGTCCCAGCGAGCGGCTTGAGCTCACGCACCGCGCGCACAGCCGGGAGGTCTTCGCCCAGGGGGCGTTGCGGGCGGCCCGGTTCGTCGTCACGCAGCCGCCGGGCCTCTATGACATGGCGCACGTGCTGGCCCATCGGGGATAAGCCGCATGGCCGAAGCCGTGCAGGCGCCGGGCGCGTTCAGGAAGGCGAGCCGGCTTGAGCAGCTTCCTCCGTACCTCTTCGTCGAGATCGACCGGGCCAAGCGGAAGCTCGTGGAGGCGGGCCACGACATTATCGATCTTGGCGTGGGGGATCCGGATCTGCCGACGCCAGCCCCGATCCTGGAGCGGCTCACGCAGGCCGCGTCAGATCCGGCGAACCATCGCTACAGCTTCACCGAGGGCCTCCGGGAGCTGCGGGAGGCCATCGCCCGCTGGTACCAGCGCCGGTTCGGCGTGACGCTGGATCCCCAGACCGAGATCCTGCCGCTGCTGGGCTCAAAAGAAGGCATCGCCCATCTGCCGTGGGCGGTGGCCAACCCCGGCGACGTGGTGCTGGTGCCGGATCCCTGCTATCCGCCCTACCGCAGCGGCGCGATCCTGGCCGGCGCCGAAGCGGTGTCGATGCCGCTCTTGGAGGAGAACGGGTTCTTCCCGGATCTCGGCGGGATCAGCCAGAAGGCGGCGCGTCGGGCAAAGCTGCTCCTGTTGAACTACCCGAACAACCCCACAGCGGCGGTGGCCGGCGCCGAGCAGTTCCAAGAAGCGGTCGAGCTCGCCAAGGCCTTCGGCTTCATCGTGGCGCATGACGCGGCGTATTCGCAGATCAGCTTCGACCGCGTCCAGCCGATCAGCTTCTTGCAGGTGCCCGACGCCAAGGCGGTGGGGGTGGAGTTCCATAGCCTCTCGAAGACGTACAACATGACCGGCTGGCGCATCGGCTGGGTCTGCGGCAACCCGGCCGTGATCGCCGCGCTGACGCAGCTGAAGACCCACCTCGATTCCGGCATCTTCCAGCCGATCCAATGGGCCGGCATCGCCGCGCTGGACAGCGAGCCGTCGCTGCTGGCGCCGATTGTCGCCACCTACCAGCAGCGCCGTGATCTGTTGGTCGATGGGTTGGCGAAGGCGGGCTGGGCCGTGGCCAAGCCGACCGCCAGCTTCTACGTGTGGGCAAAGGTGCCCGCCCAGGAGTCCTCCATGGCGTTCGCGTCCCGTCTGCTGGAGACTGCGCACGTCGTGGTGACCCCGGGCGTCGGCTTCGGCCCGTCGGGCGAGGGCTACGTCCGCCTGTCGCTCACACTGCCCACCGAGCGGATCCAAGAGGCGGTCGACCGCCTCTCGAAAACCTAAAAGGTGTCAGACTGCTCTGTCGAACAGCCGCGGTTCCAGAGCAAAAGTGTCAGACACATTTCCCGCTGCGAGACGACAGGTCAAAAGGCGTCTGACACCTGTTGCGGTCGTCCCGGCAGCTTTTCGACAGAGCAGTCTGACACCATGCTGGGTGATGAGCCGGGTATTCATCGGGATCGGCTCCAACGAGGGCGAACGCCTGCGGCACATCTCCCGGGCCCTTGCGGCCCTAGGGACGACGCCGGGGCTTCGCGTCGTGCAGCTGGCCACGCTCATGGAGAGCGAGCCGGTGGGCGGGCCGCCGCAAGGAGCCTACCTCAATACCGTCGCCGAGCTCGACACCTCGATGGCGCCCGGAGGGCTGTTGGCGACGCTGAAGGCCATCGAGCGCACGCTGGGACGGCTGCCCTCCACCCAGCGTTGGGGGCCGCGCCCCATCGATCTCGACCTGCTCCTCTATGACGATCGGGTCGTCAACGAGCCGGACCTCTCCATCCCTCACCCCCGCCTGCACGAACGGCGCTTCGTGCTCCAGCCGCTGGCCCAGCTCGCGCCCGAGGTGATCCATCCCGTCTTGCGCAAGACGGTGACGGAGCTCTTGGCGACACTTCCCGCATGACGTTCTCTCGAAGTGTCGCTCGGCAGCGGGTCTTGCCAGACCGGCCCCCCGCTGCCTCGCTCCCGCTCGCCATCTCCCCCGCCAGGCGGGGGAGTCACCTGCCGCTGCGCATCCCACGGCCGTCCTCGCAACAGGTGTCAGACACCTGTCGAGCGGTCGTCTCGCATCGGGAAAGGTGTCTGACACCTGTTGCCTTGGAGCCGTCGCGTTTCGACAGAGCAAATCGCCTGGTTTCGACACTCACATGAAGCTGGTCCGGTCCGCGCGGCAGATGGCGCGGCTGTCTCTCCGGTGGCAGCGCCGGGGCACGCGCATCGGGTTCGTGCCGACGATGGGGGCCTTGCACGCGGGGCACCTGTCCCTCGTACGGGCCGCCGTTGCGCAGAACGATCTCGCTGTCGTGTCGATCTTCGTCAACCCGCTGCAGTTCGGCCCCGCCGAAGATTTCCGCCGGTACCCGCGCCCGTTCCGCCAGGACCTGCGGCTCGCCAGGGCGGCCGGCGCTGCGCTGGTCTTCGCGCCTTCCGCCGCGCAGCTGTACCCGCCGGGGTTCCAGACGCGGGTGCAGCTCGGCGCGCTCGCCCGACGCTGGGAAGGGCAGAGCCGCCCCGGGCATTTCGAGGGCGTCGCCACCGTCGTCACGCTGCTCTTCGAGCTGGTCCGGCCGGCGAACGCCTATGTCGGCCAGAAGGATTACCAGCAGGCGCTCCTCGTCGAGCGGCTCGTGGCCGACTTGCGCCTGCCGGTGCGCATCCACCGCCTGCCGACGGTCCGCGAGCCCGACGGGCTGGCGCTCAGCTCGCGCAATGCCTCCCTGAGCCCCTCGGAGCGGGCGCAGGCCGTCGTCCTGTCGTCAGCGCTCATCCATGGGGCCACGCGCATCCGCGCGGGCGAGCGGAACGCCGCTCGGCTGATTGATGGGATGCGGCGCCTCATCAGCGAAGCCCCCGCGAGCCGCATCGACTACGTGGCGATCGTGGAGGCCAGGACGCTGGAGCCGGTCTGGCGGCTGCGCGGACGGGTGGCGCTGCTCGTCGCGGCATGGATCGGCCGCACGCGGCTGATTGACAATCTTCTCGTCGACGTGCCATAATACTCCGTCGACCATGCTGCGGACGATCTGCAAGTCCAAGCTCCATCGCGCGACGGTGACCGATGCCAACCTGGAGTATCCGGGCAGCATCACGCTGGACGCGCAGCTCATGCGGGCGGCGGACCTCGCGCCGTACGAGCAGGTGCATGTCCTCGACGTGGCCAACGGCGCTCGGATCGTGACGTACTGCATCGAGGGGCCCGCGGGTTCCGGCACCGTCTGCATCAACGGGGCGGCCGCGCGGCTGATCGCCTCCGGCGACCAGGTCATCATCATCTCCTATGCGCAGGTGACGCCGGCTGAGCTCGAGACGTTCGCCCCGAAGATCGTGCTGCTCGGCGAGCGCAATCGCATCCAGGAGGTCACGAGCGCCACGTGCCAGCTCACGGAGGGGTCCGAGGTTGGGACGTCGTTCGAGATCCCCTGACGCGGATGCTTCGCGTCGGCCTCATCGGCTGCGGCACCATCGGCACGCAGCTCGCGCGGGCGCTGGAGCAGCGCTACGCCAGGTCGGTTCGGTTGACCGCCCTTCATGACAGCGACCGCAGCCATGCGGAAGCCCTGCGTCGTCAGCTTCGTCGCCCCCCGCCCATCGTCTCGCTTCCCCAGGTCATTCGTCGAAGCCACCTGGTGGTCGAGGCCGCGTCGGTGTCTATCGCCGCTGACGTGGCCACCCGCGCGTTGCGCGCCAACCGCCAGGTCATCATCATGAGCGTGGGCGGCCTGTTGCGCAACCGGCGCTGGCGCGCGGCCGCCAGCCGCTCGCGGGGACGGCTCTTCATCCCCAGCGGCGCCTTGGCCGGGCTCGACGGGGTCAAGGCGCTGGCGGTCGGGCGGATCCGCGCCGTGTCCTTGACGACGCGCAAGCCTCCGCGCGCCTTGCAGGGCGCTCCCGGGCTTGCCCGCAGGGGCCGGCGACTGTTGCGGCTCGCCAAGCCGACGGTGGTGTTCCGCGGCTCTCCCCGCGCCGTCGTGAAAGCCTTCCCCCAGAATACGAACATCGCCGCCGCGGTCACCCTGGCGAGCGGCCTGCCCGACACCGTCCCCCGCATCCGCGTCGTGGCGGATCCTGCCGCGACGCGCAACACCCATGAGCTCGAGGTGGTGGGGGACTGCGGGCGTCTCCGATGCCTGATCACCAGCCGGCCCAGCGCGAATCCCAAGACCAGCGAGGTCGCGGTGCGCTCCGCCATTGCGATGATCGGCCGGCTCGTCGACCCCATCGTCATCGGCACCTAGGTCGACATCCGCTGCCGCAACCCGGAGCGGCAGCGACGGAACAACCAGCGAAACGGCAGGGAGAGGAGGTGAGTTCTCGTGGCAGAGAAGGTCGCAAAGGTCGGTATCAGGAAGCAGCCCGGCTACCTCTACTTCGTGGACAAGCAGGGCGACATTTCCAGAGCCCGCATGGCTCGAGGCGGGCAGCGCCGCCGCAGTCGCCGCAGTCGGCGCCGCTAACCGCGTCGACCGGTGTGCACTTCCCAGTGCCTGGCTGCTCTGTCGAAAAGCCGCTGGGACGACCGCAACAGGTGTCAGACCCCTTTCGACCTGTCGTCTCGCAGCGGGAAACGTGGCTGACACTTTTTGCCATGGAACCTGAGCTTTTCGATAGAGCCGCCAGGCACTTTTATGGACCGGGGCTGGTATAATCAAGAGACGCAACCGATGTCGTCCAATTCATCCATCGTCATCCGGGGGGCGCGCGAGCACAACCTGAAGTCGATCGACCTCACCTTGCCCCGCAACCGGCTCATCGTCATCACCGGGCTGTCGGGCTCCGGGAAATCCTCCCTGGCCTTCGACACGCTCTACGCCGAGGGGCAGCGGCGCTATGTCGAGAGCCTCTCCGCCTATGCCCGGCAGTTTCTCGAGCGGCTGGAGAAGCCTGAGGTCGACGCGATCGAGGGCTTGTCGCCGGCGATCGCGATTGAGCAGCGCACCGCAGGCGCCAACCCCCGCTCGACGGTCGCCACCCAGACCGAGCTCTACGACTACCTCCGGGTTCTGTTCGCCAGGGCCGGAGCGCCGCATTGCCCCCGCTGCCGCATCCCCATCAGCCGGCAGTCGGCCCAGGAGATCGTCACCCAGCTGTTGGCGTCGCGCGCCGGCAGCCACGTCGCGATCCTCGCGCCCATCGTCAGGGGACGGAAGGGCGAGTCTCTCGAGGTGTTCCGCGACCTGAAGCGCCAGGGGTTCGTCCGCGCCCGCGTGGACGGCGTGGTGCGGGACCTGGACGAGCCCATTCCCCTCGACAAGAAGCGCGCCCACACCATCGAAGCCGTGGTGGACCGGCTGGCGGTGGACGCCGAGGCGGCGTCCCGCTTGACCGAGTCGGTGGAGACCGCGCTCAAAGTTGGGAAGGGCCTCCTCATCATTGCGAGAGGCGAGGCTCGGGGCTCGAGGCTCAGGGCTCGGGGCACGTCAGCCCAGAGCCCCCAGCCCAGAGCCCAGAGCGAGCTCGTGTTCAGCGAGCGCTACGCCTGCCCGGCGTGCGGGTTCAGTTTCGAGGAGCTCTCGCCCAGGCTGTTCTCCTTCAACTCGCCGTACGGCGCGTGCGGCACGTGCGACGGGCTCGGCACGAAGCTGGAGATCGACCCGGATCTCGTCGTGCCGGACCGGGACAAGTCGCTGCGCGACGGGGCGATCGAGCCGTGGAAGCGGGGCGGGATGCACATGATCATGTACTACAACCGCCTCTTGCGGGAGGCGGCGGACTTCTATCGGGTGCGCTTGGAGGTTCCGTTTCGATCGCTGGACCGCCGGATCCAGAAGGCCCTGCTCTACGGCTCCGAGGACGAGATCTGGGGCGAGCCGTTTGAGGGCGTGATCCCCAACCTGGAGCGCCGCTTCCGCCAGACGGAGTCCGACTACGTGAAGGAAGAGATCGCGCGCTACCTGAGCGTCCTGCCGTGCCCGGCCTGCCGCGGCAGCCGCCTGAGGCCCGAAGCGCTGGCGGTTGTGATCGGCGGCCGCTCGATCGCTGAGGCCGTCACGGATTCGGTCGTCGCGTCCCAGCGGTGGCTGTCGCAGCTTCGCTGGAGTACTCCCCAGCGGGTCGTGGCCGAACCGGTGCTCAAGGAGCTCCTCAAGCGGCTGCAGTTTCTCCTCGACGTGGGCCTGGGCTACCTCACGCTCGACCGCGCCTCCGCCAGCCTCTCGGGCGGCGAGGCGCAACGCATCCGCCTGGCCACCCAGGTCGGCTCCGGCCTGGTCGGCGTGCTGTACATTCTGGATGAGCCGTCGATCGGCTTGCATCAACGGGACAACGAGAAGCTGCTGACGACGCTGGAGCGGCTGCGGGACCTGGGCAATACCCTGCTGGTCGTGGAGCACGATGAGGCGACGATCCGGCGCGCCGACTACCTCGTCGATCTCGGCCCCGGGGCGGGCAAGCACGGCGGCGAGGTCGTCGCCTGCGGCACGCTCGACGACATCCTCCGATGCGAGCGCAGCCTCACCGGCCAGTTCATCGGCGGCACGCGGCGGATTCCGCTGCCGGTCGCGCGCCGGCCCTCCGCAGGCCGCCCCGCGCTGATCATCAAGGGGGCCGCCGAGCACAACCTCCAGCGCATCGACGTGGCGATCCCGCTCGGCTGCTTCGTGTGCGTCACCGGCGTCTCCGGCTCCGGCAAATCGACGCTGGTCGATGAGATCCTCTACCGCGCCCTCGCCCGGCGGCTGTACGGCAGCAAAGACCACCCCGGCCGGCACGACCGGATCTTGGGGATCGAGCACATCGACAAGGTCATCGTCATCGACCAGTCGCCGATCGGCAGAACACCCCGCTCCAACCCGGCCACCTATACCGGCGCGTTCGGCCCGATCCGCGAGCTCTTCAGCCGGACGCCTGGCGCGAAGCTCTATGGCTTTCAGCCCGGGCGGTTCAGCTTCAACGTGAAGGGCGGCCGGTGCGAGGCGTGCGAGGGCGACGGGATCAAGCGGATCGAGATGCACTTCCTGCCGGATGTCTATGTCCGCTGCGAGGTCTGCAAGGGCAGGCGGTTCAACGAGCAGACGCTGCGGGTGACGTATAAGGATCGGTCGATCGCCGACGTCCTGGCGATGACGGTGGAGGAGGCGCTCGAGCTCTTCAGGGCGGTGCCGGCCATCGCCCAGAAGCTGCAGACGATTCAGGCGGTCGGGCTCGGCTACCTGGAGCTGGGCCAGTCCGCCACCACGCTCTCCGGCGGCGAGGCGCAACGGATCAAGCTGTCCAAGGAGCTCTCGCGGCGGGCGACCGGCCGGACGCTCTACCTCTTGGATGAGCCGACCACCGGCTTGCATTTCGCGGACATCGAGAAGCTGCTGGCGGTGCTGCACCGGCTCGTGGACCACGGCAACACCGTCGTCGTCATTGAGCACAACCTCGAGGTGGTCAAGACCGCGGACTATGTGATCGATCTCGGGCCGGAGGGCGGGGCGGAGGGCGGCCGGCTCGTGGCGGCCGGCACGCCGGAGCGCGTCGCGGCGACGGCCGGCTCCCGGACCGGGGCGGTGCTCCGTCCGCTGCTGAGCGGCCCTCGCGGCTCCTTCGCGCTGTCGAGCCAGCCAGACGCGTGCATGAGGATCCGCCCATGAGGCGCACAGCTCTGCTCGCTGGCTGCGGGGTGCGGCTCGCGTTCAGTTCGCGGCATCGCTCCGGCCGCCCAGCGCGCGGCCGGTCGCTCGGCGGCAGTCCTCGCTCGTCCCCCCACCTGTCGTCGGCCCGAAGGGCCGATACTCCGCCTGATGGCGGAGCGACAGGCGGGGGGACACCGTGCCCGCTCGGACTGCCGACGTGCCGCTCACCGAACGCATCGCCCCCCGCAGCTATCAGGACCCGGCGGGTGGTAGTGGCGATCTGCGTCATGGCGTTGTGGGCTGGCCAGGCGGCGGCTGGCGAATCGAGCGCCGGATACCTGACGATCCAGGGCGCGTTTCTCCGGGAGGACTTCGCGCAGGTGGTCCCGCTCGCGCAGCGGTTCATTCTCCAGCATCCCGACGCGCCCGAGGTGCCAAGGGTCTGGCTCTGGCTGTCCCTGAGCCTGGATCGTCTCGAGCAGGCTGACGAGGCGCTGCGCGAGCTGAATCGGCTCAAGGCGCGGCTGCGGCCCGGCGAGGCCCTCTGGGTCGAGGCGCTCTTCTGGGAAGGGGAGATCAGCCGACGGGCGTTCGACATGGCCCGCGCCCGGAGCGCCTATGAGCAGCTGCTGGCCGAGGCGCCGGCATCAAGCTGGTCGACGCAGGCGCAGTTGGGCCTGGGGCTCATCGCGCTGCACGAGCAGGCGTTTGACGAGGCGATTGCGCACTTCCATGCGGTCGCCTCCCAGGAGGCTGGGACCGCTTCGGGGCTGGACGCGCAGCTCTATCAGGGGCTGGCGCATCTGCAGACGAACGAGTTTCAGGAAGCGGCCATGATCCTCCAGCCCCTGGTGAGCCGGCTGCGCGAGCCGGTCAATCGCGCGCAGGCCGCGTGTTATCTGGGGGAGAGCCTCAGCGGCTTGGGACGGCATGCCGACGCGGCCGAGCAGTACCGGCAGGCCCTGGCGGCCGCGCCGGCCTCCCAATGGGGCCGCGTGGCCCAGTTCGGGCTGGGGTGGGCGCAGTTTAAGGCCGGCGCCTGCGAGGAGAGCGTGCGCGCCTTTGAGGCGTACCTGGCGCACCCGGAGGCCGAGCATCACACCGAGGCGCTCTACGCGCAGGGCCACTGCCTGCTGCAGTTGACGCGCGAGCCGGAGGCGCTCGCGCGGTTCGAGCAGATCGTCTCCCGCAGCCCGGATCACGCGCTGGCGCTGGACAGCGGCTTCCTGCTCGTCGAGAGCTACCGCCGGCAAGGCCGGCTGGTGCTGGCCAAGGAGCTGTTGCACGCGCTCATCCGCCGCCACCGCACGCCCGCGTCCCAGGGGCAGATCCAGCTTCGCCTGGGCGCGATTGCGCTCGAGCAGGGCAATGGCGCGCAAGCCCGCACGATCTTCAACCTGGCCGCGGAGCACGAAGAGGCCGCGATCCGCCAGGCCGCGTTGAGCGGGCTCGGGGATGTGCAGCTCTTTTTCGGCCACCTGGGCTCCGCCAGGCGGTTTTACGAAGAGGCGATGCGGCTGGACCCCGGCGCCTCTGTGGCCGCCTACGCGCAGTATCAGCTCGGACGGATCCACCTGCAGGCCGGCGCATTCGAGCAGGCCGTGCGGATCTTCCAGCAGCTCCTCCACGCCGAGGATCAGGCGCTGGCGGATGACGCACATCTGGCCCTGGTGATCGCCTACCTGAACCAGCAGGAGCACGCCCTGGCGCGGGGGCTGTTGGCGGCGATTCGCCGGCAGCGGCCGACGGAGGCGCTTGCGGCGCGCGCGGCGTACTATGAGGCGCTGCTGGCGCTGGGCGACGGCGATGACGCGGCGGCCGCGCGGCTCTGCCAGGAGCTGGTGGCCCGCGCGCCGGCGTCGGACGAGGCGTTGGAAGCCAGGTTGCTGCTCGCCGACCTTGAGGTCCAGGCAGGCGCAGCGAGCGAGGCGATCGACGCGCTGCGGCGGCTGTACGAGGAAGGATCGTTGAGCCGGAGCCATCGAGCCAAGCTGGCCAAACGGCTGGGAGATTTCGCCAGGACCGACGGGCGGTATCCGGAGGCGATTCAGTCGTACGCCGAGGCCGCCCAGTTGTGGCCGTCGCTTGACGCGGAGGCGGCGTACTGGTCCGCGTCCTGTTACGAGGCCGGGGGCGATCTCGACCTGGCCTCCCGGTGGTACCAGCAGGCGGACCAGCCGCCCTGGCAGCTGCGGGGGCAGCTCGCGGTGGCGAAGCTGCTGGAGCGGCAGGAACGCCTGGGGGAAGCCCGGGCGATCTATGAACGGCTGGCCGGTCAGCCCATTCCAGAGGCCGGCTTGATCCAGGAACGCTTGGTCGCGCTGGGAGGCGGACGTCTGCAGAAGGAGCGGCGATGGTGAACCGGATGGTGCAGACCGCGCTCTTCATGGCGGTCGCGGCCCTGATCGGGGCGGTGCTGTACTGGCAGGTGGATGTCATCTACCGTGGCGGGCCGGTGATGATCCCGATCGTCATGTGCTCGGTCTTCTCGCTCGCGCTGATCATGGAGCGGCTCTACTACTTCTTCACCCTGCACCTGGGGCCGGACAGCGACCGCCACTTCGAGCAGCTGCGCGCGGCGCTCGAGTCGCACCGGTGGAGGGACGCCGAGACGCTGAGCGACGCCTGGAGAGGCCCGCCGGCCCGCGTCGTCCGGGCGGGGCTCGCGGTCCGCGAGGCCAGCCCGCAGGACATTGACGAGGCGATGACGGAAGCGGCGCACGAGGAGATGCCCAAGGTGGAGCAGCACCTGCGGTGGCTCTCCACGCTCGCGCAGGTCTCCACGCTGCTGGGCCTGCTCGGCACCGTGACCGGCCTGGTGCGCGCGTTCCAGGTGATCCAGACGAAGTCCGTCGGGGGCAACCCGGTCAGCCCCGGGGATCTCGCCGGGGGCGTGTGGGAGGCGCTGCTGACGACGGTGGCCGGCTTGACGGTGGCCATCCCGACGATTCTGGCCTACAACTATTTCGCGGGGCGGGTGGCCGAGGTCCAGTTCCAGATGGAGAAGGCGGCGGCGCTGGTCTCCGGCTGGCGCGTCATGAAAGGCAGAAGCCTGCCCCCACACCAATGATGTTCTACGTCTCTCTCCTCAAGAGTAGAAAAGACGGAGCGTTCTATCTCGGTTCCACTAGCGACTTGCGGCGGCGATTCGCTGAACATAATCACGGGATGGTGTGGTCGACCAAGAGCCGCATACCGCTTAGCCTTGTCTACTATGAGGCGTATGCCGCAGAGCAGGACGCCCGCACGCGGGAGTCCCAACTCAAGAAACGCGCTCGCGCGTTTGCTCAATTGCGGGAGCGGATCAGCAGATGCCTCGCGGCTTAACATTGGTGTGGGGGCATGCGGCTGGCTAGGCGGTGGAATCAGCCGGTGCCGGTGGACATCGCGCCGCTGATCGATGTCGTCTTCCTCCAGCTCATCTACTTCATGCTCACGTCCAGCTTCGTGCTCTCGCCGGGGATCAAGGTGGCCCTGCCGAAGGCCGAGACCGGCAAGCGCTTGGCGATCTCCAACCTCGTCATCACCCTGAGCAAGGACCACGTCATCTACTGGGATGAGGAGGTCGTGAGCCTCAAGGAGCTGCGCGGGCGGCTGAAGCGCGCCGGCGGCAACAAGCCGGTGCTCATCCGGGCCGACCGGCACGCCTACGTGGACAAGCTGATCGAGCTCTGGGATCTCTGCCGCGACGCCGGGTACCAGGAGGTTCACATCGCCACGTTATCGGAGTAATGGGAAGAGCCGGACCGCGGTGCTGATCCCACCGTACAAGCCGGACCACTTCTATTTTCCCTCAGTTGATCGACAGAAAAATAGAAATGGTCCGAGAGTGAGAAGAAACGCGTGATTCGCGCAGGTTACCTCACAGGCCAGAGGCGCAGAGGAGGACACATGATTACAGAAATTGGCATAGTGGCGGGGGAGATTTGGCACTACCTGGACAGCCATGGCGAGGTGAAGTTCTCCGACCTCATCGCCGGCATTGAGCGGTCGAGGGACCTGGCGCTCATGAGCCTCGGCTGGCTGGCGCGGGAAGGCCACGTCATCGTCCGGCAAGAAGGCGCAGATTTCCGCGCATCCCTGCGAAGATGATCGTTGTCGTCCTCGTGACGTGCCCTTCCACGGCCGTCGCCCGCCGGCTGGCCCGTCAGGTGGTCGCGAGGCGGCTGGCCGCCTGCGTCAACCTCGTGCCGGGCGTGGAGTCGGTCTTCTGGTGGCAGGGCAAAGTGGATCAGGCGAAAGAAGCGCTGCTGGTGATCAAGACCCCAGCCAGGCGCTTTGCCCGGTTGAAGCGGGCGATCCAAGCCCTGCATCCGTACGAGGTGCCGGAGATCCTGGCGCTTGCCGTGCGCGCAGGCCATCAGCCCTACCTGGACTGGGTGGCCACAAGCGTGAGGTGATGAGGTAACTTCCGTGCGTGCAGCGGCTTGACACCGGACGCGGCGATTGGGCATACTTGCACTACGGAACAATTCACAACACGCGTCGAACTGGCGAAAGGGCAAACCCGCCGCGAGGCGGGGGCGCAAAGCCACGGATCTCTTGAGATGGCCGGGCTGCCGACCACGGAGAACGCCGAGCTACCGAACCAGGGAGGTTCGGTTTTTTATTTGCGATGAGCGGACGACTGGGGAACGAACGCGGGGGGTTGCTGGTGCTCATCATGGTGAGCGCTCTGCTGGCCGCCATCATGTCCTTTTCGGTGTTGGAGCTGGCCATCGCCCAGGCGAAGCGGGCGCGGTTTCACCGCCTGCGCGGCAGCGCCCGGTACGCGGCCGAGGCCGGCATCGTTTGGGCGCAGCAGCGGCTCCTGCAGAACCCGGCCTACTGCGGCACCCCGGATCCGCCGCCGTTCGGGACGATCACCGTGGACGTGGGGGTGACGAACTGCGGAGGGGGTAACCCGCACGCGATCAGCGCGAAGGTGACCTATTGATGACGCCACGGCGCACGGCTCGACGGGCTTCGCGCTGGGGATTTACCCTGATGGAGCTGATGATCGCGGTGGCGGTCGTCGCGATCGTGGCGGCGTTCGCGATCCCCTCGTACCAGCGCAGCGTCCAGCGGAGCTACTGGCAGGCGGCGCGGGACATCCTGATGGCGATCTACTCCGGCGAGCAGGTGTACTTTGCCGCCGACAACAAATTTTACGCCCCCGGGGTCTGGTCCAAGATCTACACGGACAACCCCAACGGCGTGATCCCGGTGACCTTCTCCGTCGTGGAAAACGGGTTGACCGGCGCGGCCGCGACCTTTACGGCCACCGCCACCTACACGCCGAACGGGCAGACGCAGACGGTGAATCAGAACCGCGTGTTCGGCGGCACGTGGGCGCAACCATGAACAGCAGGCAGCAGGCAGCAGGCAGAAGGCAGAGGTGGTCCGGGGGCTTCACGTTCACCGAGGTGCTGATCTCCTCGATTCTCGTGTCCGTGGTGGCCGGCGGCACGATGATGGCGGCCATCGCCGCGGCGCGGATGACCCAGGGGCAGAACGAGCCGGAATACGCTGAGGCCGGGCAGTACGCGCAGCAGACGACTGAGCGGTTTCGCAACCGCATCAGCTGCGATGCGCCCTGGTTTGATCCGCTGACCTGTGCGCCGGCGCCAGGGATGGCCGTCAACACCTGGCAGAATGATCCGCTGCCTGCGCCCGGAGGCAACGATTCCATTTTGAACACGCCCTCCGCGCGGCGGTACTGCATCACGCCGGCCGACTGCGACGGCGTGGGTGGAGCTGGCGATTGTTTCACGCTCCAGGTGCGGGTGTGCTGGGATACCACGGTGTGCCCGGCCGTAGGATCGAGCCCATGTTAACCGCTCACGCCGCGCGCGGCCTGACCCTCACAGAGATCCTGATTGCCACAAGCATCGCGTTCGTCGTCGTCATTGGCTTCGCCCAGATGGACGTCAGCCAGATGCGCATCCGCGAGCAGTTGCGCGCCCAGGGGGTCTTGCAGGTCGAGCAGGTCCGGGCGGGGTTGGCGGCGCTGCGGCTGGCGAAGGATATTGAGAAAGCGGATCGGGTCGTGATTCGAACCGGGGGGCCCTCCGGCGACATCCACCTGCGGTTCTTTGAGCCGGACACCAACGCGGGCCCGTGCGTCTGCGCCGGCGCGGCCGTGCCCCCGGCGTGCTGCTTTGACATCGTGGGCAACTACCAGTGGGATGAGTACAAGCGCGTGGGCGCCGACTTCATCTTCTACAGCGACACCTCCGGCGGATGCGGAACGAACCGGATCCTCGCCAGCCAGATCACGTCGTTTACCGCGGCCTTCAGCGATGAAGCCCCAGCGCCTCCGGGGGGAGACCCCTGGAACCCCAACCAGGACGACAACAACACCGTCATCTACGCGATCCGCTGGGATGACGGCACCACCAACCAGACCTTCAGCGGCCAATCGACGAGCCGCGCGATCTCGTATTCCGATGTGGGGGCGGCCCCCAACGATTCGGGCCAAGGGTTGTCGCCGGCCGGGCCGGGCTTCGATCCGCCAGGGATGTGCTAGCGCGGTGTCTGGCTCCCCACCGGTGTCTGGCTCTTCGCGATCGGATCTGCATAGCGAAGTGCCTGACGCCGGACGTGGGGTGCCTGACACCGAACCTGAGGAGGGACGCGATGAAACATCTGCCTGCAGGGATGATCGCGGGGTTGCTCTTGGGGTTTGCCGCGGCCACCGTCGCGGAGGACGTGACGGTGCAGACCTACTACCCCTCGCCGAAGGGGGTGTACGAGGAGCTGCGGACGACCGGGGACGTGGGGATCGGGATCGCCACGGCGCCCGGGGCCCGGCTGCGCGTGGTCCAGCCCGGCGGCGCGGACGCGCTCCGCGTCGATGACCAGGGCGGCGGCGACCCCTCGCCGTTCGTGATTAATCAGAACGGCGACGTCGGAATCGGCATGGCGGCTCCCCAAGTGGAGTTGCATGTGAAGAGCAACACCAGTAACGCGGACATCGCCACTGAATCGAGCGACGGGTTTAAGTGGACGATGTCGACCGAAACGGGCACGGGACGATGGGCCGTCAACCGCAATATCCCCGGCGATCTCCCCACCATCATTTCCGCCCAGAGCGGCCAGGTCTATTTTCCCAGCGGCAACGTCGGCGTCGGCACGACGAATCCTGGGACCGCGCGACTGGCGGTCGTGGGCGGCAGCGTCGGCATCGGGACGACCGCCCCGACGGCGGGATACAGCCTGGACGTCAACGGCTCGGCGTTCGTCCGGCAGAACCTCCGGCTGCGGGACGGGGGCGGCAATGAGGGCGACTTCCAGTTCAGTTGCACCGGCGGGCAGTGCTACGCGACGTATGCTCCATGAGGGAGGGATGACGCAATGGTGACACGGAACACGTGCCTGGCGTTTGTGGGGGTGCTGGCGGGGGCGGGTGCGCTGCTGGGCATGGCGAGCGCGCCCCGGGCGAAGCCGGAGGAACCACGGGGTCCCGAGCAGCGGGTCCCCGTCGACCTCTATGTCATGAGCCAGTGCCCGTGGGGGGTGAAGGCGGAGAACGTCATCATCCCGGCGGTGAAGTCGCTGGCGCCGTTCGTGGACTTGAACCTCTACTTCATCGCCCAGCCGCAGGCCAGCGCCGAGGGCCAGTCGGCCCCCAAGCGGTTCACCAGCCTGCACGGCGAGCCGGAAGTGGCGGAGAACCTCCGGCAGATCTGCGCCGAGCGGCACTTCCCTGACCGCTATCTCGAGTACATCCTAGCGCGCAACCAGAACGTCATGGACCCGAACTGGCAGGCCGCGGCCCAGACCGCCGGCCTCGACGCGGCGGTGCTTGACCGCTGCGCCTCGGGGGATGAGGGGGCTGCGCTGTTGGCGGAGAACCTGAAAGCGCACCAGGCGGCGAGCGCGACCGCCTCGCCCACGATCTACATCGCGGGCAGCCCCTACGGCGGGCCGCGGGGGCTGAAGTCAATCACGCTGGCGCTGTGCGAGGCGCTGAAGGCGACCGGGGTCGCAGCTCCCGAGGCCTGCGCCAAGGCCGAGGCGATGCCGCCGGATCCGGTCCCGATGGCGTCCGGCTGCGGCGCGGCGGCCCAAGCTGCGGTCCCTCGGGGGGCGGTGGGGGG
>Ga0137796_10000961_pt1 | contig 17240 bp, 12 predicted proteins | sample OV2TP3_FD_97704 | JGI IMG/M metagenome (GOLD analysis project Ga0137796, IMG submission 97704) | reverse complement strand
CTCCCGGACGACGGCCATCGCCATGATGGTGATGGTGGTCTGCATGAGGAGGGCGCCCACCAGCCCCGGGACGATGAAGATCGCCGACTCGAGGTCGGGGTTGTACCAGGCCCGGATCCGGACGTCCAGGGGCGGCGCCTCCACCCGCGAGAGCGCGCCGTCCCCGGCCCGCCGCAGCAGGGTGATGGAGCGCTCGAGCCCCAGGGCGGTCGCCGCGTTGACCGCCGAGGTCGCGACCATCGGGTCCGAGGCGTCCACGATGACCTGGACGGCGGCCGAGCCGTGGCCGATCAGCCGCCGCGCGAAGTCGGGCGGGACGACGATCCCCACCTTGGCCCGTCCGGCGTCGATGAGGCGCGTCACCTCCCCGAGGTCGCGGGCCTGGTAGCGGATGTCGAAGTACTGGCTGTTGGCGAAGGCCTCGAGCAGCCGCGCGACCTCCACGTCCCGGGACTGGTCGAAGACCACCGTGGGGAGGTGCTTGACGTCGGTGTTGATCGCGTAGCCGAAGATGAAGAGCATGGCGACCGGGACGAAGAGCGTGAGGGTCACCGCCAGCGGGTCCCGCCGGAGGTGGATGAACTCCTTCCAGATCATCCCGCCGAGACGCACCCCTACCCCCTGTCCACGGCCCGGACCTCACTCGGAGGGGGAGGCGGCGGCCCCGAGCGGAACGGTAAGCGGAGCGGCGCGGGTCCCCGTCGTGAGCGAGCCGGGTGGGGAAGCCGACAGGCGAGCGGAAGACAAAGAGGAGGGGCCCCGCCCGGCGAGCCACAGACGGGTGCGCCGCGGAGCGTGTGGAGCGAGGGGCCGATGCCTCCCCCGAGGGGCATCCATCCGCGAGTCGAGGGTCGAGAGCGCGCGAGTCGCATCGGCGTCACTCGATCAGGTCCCTAGCCTCTGTCCACGGCCCGGAGCTGGGCCCGGAGCCGCACCTTCCGCTCCCGGTCCACGAAGGAGACGAAGAGGTCCTCGATGGAGGGCGGGACCCGCTTGACGGTCGCCCGGACCCCCCGGGCCTCGAGCCAGGCGGCGACGTCCCCGGGGGACCGCGCCTCCTCGGCGAGGACCACGCGGAGGGTCTGCCCCAGCCTGACCACCTCCTCCACCGCCTCCCACCCCTCGAGGAGGTCGCCGGCGCGGCGGAGGTCGGCCGCCTCGACCACCAGGACCGGCTTCCGGAACGCCTCGGCCTTGATCGCCTCCGGCGTCCCCTGCGCGATGAGCTGGCCCTGGTAGATGAAGCCGAGGCGGTCGCAGTGCTCGGCCTCGTCCATGTAGTGGGTCGTCACCACGACCGTGACGCCCCCCTCGACGAGCCGGCGGATGAGCCCCCAGAAGTTGCGGCGGGAGACCGGATCGATCCCCGCGGTCGGCTCGTCGAGGAAGAGGAGGCGCGGGGTGTGGACGAGGGCGCAGGCCAGGGCCAGGCGCTGGCGGTAGCCGCCCGAGAGCTGCCCCCCCAGCGCCCCCTCGCGCTCGGTGAGGTCGGCGAGCCGGACCATCCGCTCGATCCTGGCCGCCCGCTCCCGCCGCGGCACGCCGTAGACCGCGGCGTAGAAGGCGAGGTTCTCCACCGCGGTCAGGTCGTCGTAGAGGGAGAAGCGCTGGGACATGTAGCCGATGGCGGCCTTGATCCGCTCCGGCTCCCGAACGATGTCGAACCCGAGGACGGTGCCCCGGCCGGCGGTGGGCTCCAGGATGCCGCAGAGCATCCGGAGGGTGGTGGACTTCCCCGCCCCGTTCGGGCCGAGGAAGCCGTAGAGGTCCGCCTCGCCGACCCGCAGGTCGATCCGGTCCACGGCGGTCAGCGACCCGAACCGCTTGGTCAGCCCCTCGGTGATCACCGCGTTCCGGCGCATCGCCCCCGCCGCCGTCGGGATGGGGACGGTCACTCCGCGCCCGGCCCGACGAGGATCACGGCGTCGGCGGGCATCCCGGGCTTGAGGGTCCCCTCGGGGTTCTCCACCGCGATCTTGATCCGGAAGACGAGGTTCACCCGCTCCTTCTGGGTCTGGACGTTTTTCGGGGTGAACTCCGCCTCGGAGGCGATCTCGACGAGCCGCCCGGGGAATCCCCGGGCCGGGAAGGCGTCCACCATAATCCGGGCGGGCTGGCCGACCTTGACCCGGGCGATCTCGGGCTCGGGGATGTAGGCCCGGAGCCAGAGGTCCCGGGGATCCACCAGCGTCAGGATGGGGACACCCGGGGTCGCGGTCTCGCCGGCCTCGAGGTTCTTCCGGAGGACGACGCCGGCGAGCGGGGCGTGGATCCGGGCCTCCTTCAGGCGGGCCTGGGCCTGGGCGAGCATGGCGCGCGCCTCGGTCACCCGGGCCCGCGCTGCCTCGACCTGATGCGGCCGCGGCCCGGCCTCCAGCAGCGCCAGCCGCTCCTGGGCCGCCCGCAGCTCCGCCCGCACCGCCTCGACCTCGTGCGGCCGCGGCCCGGCCTTCAGGAGGGCCAATCGCTCCTGCGCCGCCCGCAGCTCCGCCCGCGCCGCCTCGACCTGATGCGGCCGCGGCCCGGCCAGGACGAGCCCGAGCCGCTCCCCGGCGCTCCGCTCCTCGGCCCGCGCGACCTCGTATTCGCGCCGGGCCCGGTCGCGCTCCCGGGCGGCCACCAGCCCCTGGGCGAAGAGCTCGGCCATCCGCTGCCACTCCCGCTCGGCCCACTCGCGGGTCGCCGTGGCGGTGGCCAGGGCGCTCCTCGCCTGCTCGATCTCCTGGGGGCGCGCCCCGGCCTCGAGATCCTCAAGCCGGGCCCGGGCGTGCTCGACGCCCCGGATCGCCCCCTCGATCTCTTCGGGACGCGCCCCCGCCTCGAGGTCCCGGAGCCGGGCCCGGGCGCGCGCCACCGCGGCCTGGGCCTCCTCGAGCTCCTCCCGGCGCGCCCCGGCCTCGAGGTCCCGGAGCTCGGCCCGGGCCGTGCCGAGCGCGGCCGCCAGGCGGGCCGCCTCGGCCTCGAGCTCCTCGTCGTCCAGCCTCACCAGGAGCTGTCCGGGGACGACCGCCTCCCCCTCCCGGACCGCGATGGCCAGGATCCGGCCGGAGATCTTGGCCGCGACCTCGACGCGGGTCGCCTCGACGGTCCCCGAGACCTTCACGGCCCGGCGGCCGGCCTCGCGGTCGGCCAGGGCGCGCCAGCCGAGGGCGGCCGCGGCGAGGCCGGCGGCGAGCAGCACCAGGCCGATGAGGAGGTGACTCGGGCGGGGGCGGGCCATCGGGCGCGCTTAGCGGCCCGGGGCCTCGTGGGACGCGGGGGGGAGGAGGATCCCAGTGTTCCGCCTGTCCGGATCGAAGTAGGTCCGGGCCACCCGCAGGAGGTCGGCCGCGGTCACGGCCCGGATCCCCGGGAGGTAGCGGTCCACGAGGCGCCAGTCGCCGGCGAGCTCGAAGCGGGCCAGGGTCATGGCGCGGCGGAAGACGGAGTCCTGCCGGAAGACGAAGCCGGCCTCGATTTGGTTCTTGGCCCGGGCCAGCTCCTCGTCGGTGACCGGCTCGGCCTTGAGCCGCTCGACCTCGGCCAGGAGCGCCCGCTCCACCTCCTCCACGCTCTTGCCCGGCATGACGCTCGCGTAGAAGGTGAAGAGGTCGGGGTCCTGCGCCAGGAAGCTGTAGTCCCCGCCCGCGTCCAGGGCCAGCCGCTGCTCGTAGACCAGGCGCTGGTAGAGGCGGGAACTCCGCCCCGCCGCGAGGATGGCGGCCAGGGCATCCAGGGCGAAGCTGTCCGGCGAGGCGTGGTTCGGGGTCAGATAGCCGATGAAGACGAAGGCCAGGCGCGCCTCCGGCTTCTTCACCACCACCCGCCGCTCCCCGTCCTGCCCCGGCTCGACCGCCCGGACCGCCGGGGGGTCCGGCCCCCGGGGGATCGCGCCGAAGGCCTTGCGGACCTTCTCCAGCAGCTCCGCGGCGTTGAAGTCCCCCACCGCCACGACGAGGGCGTTGTTCGGGATGTAGTAGGCGCGGTACCAGGCGTGGAGGTCCTCGACGGTCAGGCGCTCGATGTCCTCCTTGTAGCCGATGATCGGCAGGCCGTAGGGGTGGAGCCGGAAGGCGATGGCGCCCAGCTCCTCGGCCATGGCCGAGACCGGATCGTCCTCGGTCCGGGTCCGCCGCTCCTCCAGGACCACCCGGCGCTCCGCCTCGAAGGCCTTGGGATCGAGCAGGAGGTTCTGCATCCGGTCGGCCTCCAGCTCGAGGACGACGTCCAGCCGGTCGGCGGCGAGGTTGACGAAGTAGGCGGTGTAGTCCTGGGAGGTGAAGGCGTTGTCCTGGCCGCCGAGCTGCTCGATGGTCGTGGCGAAGACCCCGGGACCGTAGCGGGCGGTCCCCTTGAACATCATGTGCTCGAGGAGGTGGGAGAGCCCGGTCAGCCCCGGGCGCTCGTTGCGCGAGCCGACCCGGTACCAGACCTGGAAGGTCGCGACCGGGCTCCGATGATCCTCGAGGAGGAGAACCTTGAGGCCGTTGTCGAGGGTCGCCTCGAGGACCTCGTCGGCGTGGGCGGGGGCCGCGAGGGCGAGGAGAAGCAGCAGGAGGGAGCCGAGGCGCCGCACGGCAGTCATCCCGGGTCATTATACCCCACGCCCGGCGGGATTCGCGCGGCCGGGGCGGCGTTCGGGCTTGACATCCCTTCCTGGCAACGCTACGGTGGGGCGGAATGTCCGCCGACGCCTCCATGATCCCACCCTACCTGGACCTCCGGGCGCGCACACAGCGGGCCAACCGGGGGTTCGAGGAGAAGGTCACGACCCTCGAGGACGCCATCCGGCGCGGCGTCCGGGACGGCGACCACGTGGCCCTGGGCGGGTGCACCCTGTCGCGGACGCCCATGGCGGGCGTCTTCGAGCTGATCCGGCAGGGCCGGCGGGACCTCACCGTCTCCCGGAACATCATGTCCACCGAGGGGGACTTCCTGCTGGCCTCGGGGGCGGCGCGGCGGATCATCACCAGCTGGATCAGCCAGGGGATCGTGTGGGGGATCTCCAAGATCATGCGGGCCTTCGTCGAGGGCGGGAAGGTCGTCTACGACGAGTGGAGCCACATGTCCATCGGGCTCGGCTACCGGGCCGGCGCCATGGGTGTCCCCTTCCTCCCCTCCCGGACCATGCTCGGCTCGGGCCTGATCCGGCGGGCCTCGGCCATCAAGGAGCTGGACTGCCCCTATACCGGCGAGCGCCTCGCCCTGATCCCGGCTCTCACCCCGGACGTCGCCCTCCTCCACGTCCACCGGGCCGACCCCTACGGGAACGCCCAGTTCGACGGCCTCCCCTTCATGGACGCCGACATCGCCCTGGCGGCCCACCGGGTGATCCTCACCACGGAGCGGATCATCTCGAACGACCGGATCCGCCGCGCCCCCGACCAAACGAAGATCCCCTTCTTCTGCGTGGAGGCGGTGGTGGAGGTCCCCTATGGCTCGCTCCCCCACGAGTGCTACGGGCTCTACGAGCCGTACTACGAGCACCTGGACGAGTACGCGCGGCTGGCCCGGGAGCGCGGCGTGGAGGGGGCGCGGGAGTACCTGGACCGCTACGTCCACGCCCCGAAGGGCTGGGTCGAGTACCTCGAGCTCCTGGGCCTCAAGGGGATCCTGGACGCCTCGGCGCGCGGCCGGATCGTCCACGATGACTAGGGACGGCTACACCAAGGCCGAGCTCCTGACGGTCATGAGCGCCCGCGTCCTCGAGGACGGCCAGACCGTCTTCGCGGGCGTGGGGATCCCGCTCCTGGCCTCGACCCTGGCCCAGCGCCTCCGCGCTCCGCGCCTGACCATTCTCTTCGAAGGGGGCGTGGTGGGGGCTCTCATCGAGCCCGGCAAGCTCCCCCCCTCCACCAACGAGCAGCGCTGCGCCCGCAAGGCCAACATGCTCCTCCCCATCACCGACGTCCTGCTCCTCCTCCAGCGCGGATACGTGGACTACGGCTTCATGGGGGGCGCCCAGGTCGACCAGTACGGGAACCTCAACAGCTCCTTCATCGGCGACCCCGACCGGCCGACGATCCGCCTCCCGGGGACCGGCGGGGGGAACGACATCGCCAGCCTGGCCAGGATGCTCGTGGCCATGCTCCACGAGAAGCGCCGGCTGGTGGAGCGGGTGGACTTCGTGACGAGCCCCGGCTTCCTCTCCGGCGGGCGGAGCCGGGAGGAGGCCGGCCTGATCGCCGGCGGGATGCACAAGGTCATCACCGACCTCGGAATCTTCGGCTTCAACCCGGAGAGCCGGCGGATGGAGCTGGAGGCCCTCCACCCCGGGGCCACTCTCGAGGAGGTCCAGGCCAACACCGGCTTCGAGGTCGTCCCGGCCGCGCGCCTCGCCACTACCGAGCCACCGGCCGCGGAGGAGCTGGCCGCCCTCCGCGCCCTCGACCCCGACCGCCTCTACATCGGGTAAGCCTCGGAGGGGGGCGCTGCCCCCCTTCCGAGCACCCCGGCGTGAGGCGTCAGCCCCTCGCTCCACACGCTCCGCTCGGGACCGACGCCTCACCCAGGGGGAGCGTTCGCCTTCCAGCGAACCCACCGGGGCCGGCGCCTCCCCGGAGGGGGGTTCGGGCTAGTCGTGATCGCGGCGGTGGTCGAGGGCGCGGTCGAGGTTGAAGGCGGCGCTGATCAGGGCCAGGTGCGTGAAGGCCTGGGGGAAGTTCCCCAGCGCCTCCCCCGCCGGCCCGATCTCCTCGGCGTAGAGGCCGAGGTGGTTGGCGTAGGTGTGCATCTTCTCGAAGACCAGCCGCGCCTCGGCGAGCCGGCCGGCTCTGGTCAGGCACTCCACCAGCCAGAAGGTGCACATGCTGAAGGTCCCCTCGTGCTCGCCGATCCCGTCGGGGGCCGAGGCGTTCGGGTCGTAGCGGTAGACCAGGCTGTCCGTCACCAGCTCCTCCTGGATCCGCTCCAGGGTCGCCAGCATGCGCGGGTCGGTCGGCCCCATGAACTTCACCAGCGGCATCAGGAGCAGGCTCGCGTCCACGTGGCGGCTCCCGTAGGCCTGGACGAAGGCCCGGCGCTCCTCGCTCCAGCCGCGCGCCATCACCTCCCGGTAGATCCGGTCGCGGACCTCCCGCCAGCGGCCGTAGGGCGCCGGGAGGCCGCGGTGGCGGGCGATCCGCATCGCCCGCTCCAGGGCCACCCAGCACATCACCCGGGAGAAGACGAAGCGCTGGCGCCCGCCCCGCACCTCCCAGATCCCCTCGTCGGGCTCCTCCCAGTGCTCCATCACCCATCCGAGGAGCCGCTCGAGGTTCGCCCAGAGGTCGTAGCCGATGGGCTCGCCGTGCTTGTTGTAGAGGTAGACCGCGTCCATCAGCTCGCCGTAGATGTCGAGCTGGAGCTGGCGGTAGGCGTCGTTGCCGATCCGGACCGGCCGCGAGCCCCGGTAGCCCTCCAGGTGCGGCAGGATCTCCTCCTCGAGCTTCTGGCGGCCGTCAAGCCCGTACATGACCTGGAGCCCCTCCCCCGGCGGGACCTCCCGGCAGCGGGCCTCGATCCAGCGCATGAAGGCCTCGGCCTCCTTCGTGAACCCGATCCGGAGCAGGCCGTAGAGGGTGAAGCTCGCGTCCCGGATCCAGGTGTAGCGGTAGTCCCAGTTCCGGCTCCCGCCGATCTGCTCAGGCAGGCTCGCCGTGGGCGCGGCGACGATGGCCCCGGTGGGGGCGTAGGTCAGGAGCTTCAGGGTGAGGGCCGAGCGGTTCACCATCTCCCGCCAGCGCCCGCGGTAGGCCGAGTGGCCGAGCCAGCGGTGCCAGAACTCCACCGTCTCCCGGAACGACTCCTCGCCCTCCTCGCGGGAGAAGGCGAGGCAGCAGGCCTCGGAGGGCTGGGCCTGCTCGAGGACGAAGAACTTCCGGTCGCCGGCGCGGAGGGTGAACTCCGCCACGGCCCCGCCCTCGTCGATCCGGAACTCGGCCGGGCCGGTGAGCCCGAGCCCCATCCCGGCGCCCCGGAACAGGACCCCGCCGTCGCGCAGGCTCACCTCGGGTCGGACCCGGGCGTAGTCGAGGACCGGCCGGCACTCCAGGCGGACCGGCAGGGCCCCCCGGACCCCGTTGACGCAGCGGACGATCCGGTGACGGCGGGTCTCGTCGGGGCCCTCCTCGGCCTGGACCGGCATGAAGTCGATCAGCTCGACGACCCCGTCCGGGTGGAGGCAGCGGGTGATCAGGACGTTGGTGTCAGGGAGGTACATCTGCTGCGGCCGGGCGTCTGGGAGGACCGGGGCGATCCGGAAGCGCCCGCCCCTGGCGTCGTCCAGGAGCGCGGCGAAGACGCTGGGGGAATCGAAGTGGGGGAGACAGCACCAGTCGATGGAGCCGTTCATCGACACCAGGGCGACGGTGTGCAGGTCGCCGATGACGCCGTAGTTCTCGATGGGCTGATAGGCCATGGTCAGCCTCGCTCCCGCGCCGTGAGCTCCCGGGCGACGGTCGCGGCACCGAACAGGGCGATGCGGGGGTTCAGGACCACGCGCACCGGGAGCGACCGCATCAGATCGGCCAGGCGGCCCTTGTCGACGAAGGCGGCGCTAAAGGTGCCGTCCTCGAGCTTGGGGAGGATCTTCGGGGCGATCCCTCCCGCCACATAGACCCCGCCGAGGGCGAAGGCCTTGAGCGCCAGGTTTCCCGCCTCGGCGCCGTAGACGGAGACGAAGAGGTCGAGGGCCTGGGCGCAGAGCGGGTGGTCAGCCGCCAACCCGACCTCGGAGATCACCGCGGCCGGGTCCTCCTCGGCCATGCGGACCCTGAGCCACTCCGGCTCGGTCGCGACCCCCGAGTCCCGGAGGAACCGGTAGATGTTCTGGAGTCCCGGCCCCGAGAGGAGCCGCTCGTAGCTCACGCGGCCGTACTCCTGCCGCAGGTAGCCGAGGAGCGCCGTCTCGAGCTCGGTCCGCGGGCCGAAGTCGGCGTGCCCGCCCTCGGAGGCGACGACGTGATGCCCCGCGCCGGTCCGAACCACGATCGCCTCCCCGAGCCCGGTCCCGGCCGCGATGACGGCCATGTTCCCCTGCCGCTGGACCCCGGCCTGGAGCACCACCGACTGCTCCGGGCCGAGGGCGAGGACGCCGTAGCCGGCCCCCTCGAGGTCGTTCACGAGCCTGACGCGGGCGCCCAGGATCTCGGCCAGCGCCGGCTCGTCCAGTTCCCAGGGGAGGTTGGTGGGCCGGCTCCTGCCGTCGACCACGGGCCCGGCGACGGCGAAGCACGCCGCCTCGAGGGCGCCGGACGGCCCTTCCCCCAGGAAGCGGCGCAGGATCTCGGCGAGCGAGCCGAACTCCGCGCTGGGATAGATCTTCTCCCGGAGGGTCCCGCCCGAGGCGTCGTAAAGCGCGAGGAGGGTCTTGGTGCCCCCAACGTCGCCGGCCAGGATCACGGGGCGCCTCCCGCCTCTCCCCCGAGCAGGGACGCCGCGGCCGCATCGACGAGCCACGTCACCGTGCCCGCCGGGGGACCCACCAGTTGGGCCGGGAGCGGCTCGGCGTCCGGCACGGCCTCCAGCACCGTGCGGAGGATCTCCGCCTTGCCCCCCCCGCTCACCAGGAAGAGGGTCGCGGCGGCCGCGTTGAGGACGGGCAGGGTGACGGTCAGCCGGCGCGCCCCGAGCCGCTCGACGAAGACCGCCACGGCCAGCCGCTCGGTCTCCCGAAGGGCCGGGGAGCCGGGGAAGAGCGACGCGGTATGGCCGTCGGCCCCCAGGCCGAGGAGGATCAGATCGAGCCGCGGGAGGACACCGGGCGCGAGCCCGAAGGTCTCCCTGAGCAGGGCATCGTACTCGGCGGCGGCCCGGTCAGGGTCGGGGTCCTCCCCCCGCATCCGGTGGATCTGCCCGGGCCGGACCGGCACGTGCCGGAGCAGGGTCTCGGCCGCCATCCGGTAGTTGCTCTCGGGGTGCTCGGGCCCGACGCACCGCTCGTCCCCCCAGAAGACATGGGTCTCGCGCCACGGGAGGCGCGCGCGGTACGGCTCCGAGGCCAGGCAGGCGTAGAGCCCCCGCGGGGTCGCGCCGCCGGCGAGGGCGACGGCGAAGCGGCCGGCCCGCGCCACCGCCTCCTCGGCGAGCTTGGCGATCCGCTCCGCCGCCATCTCGGCGAGCGCGGCCGCATCGGGCGCCACGACGACGTCGCGTGGCGGCTCACGGCGAGGGATACCCCGCACGGCCATCCCTTACTCGATCTCCCCGCTGTAGATCCGCATGACCTCCTGGAGAAACTGGACCGCCTCCCGGCGAGGGCGCTGGAAGGAGTTGCGCCCGATGATCGACCCGAAGCCCCCGCCGTCACGGATCGCCCGCACCTCGTTGAAGACGACCTCGTCGGTTTCCCTGGCTCCACCCGAGAAGATCACGATCCGCCGACCGTCGAAGGCGGACTGGACCACGTGGCGCACCCGATCGGAAAGGGACTCGATCGGAACCTTGCATCGTTCGTAGGCCGCCTTCGCCTCCGGCTGCTCCAGGCGCCCGGCGGGGAGCTTCACCTTGATCACGTGGGCCCCCATCTGGGCCGCGATGTGGGCGGCGTACGCGACCACGTCCAGGGCCGTCTCCCCGGCCTTCGTGAGCCCCGAGCCGCGCGGGTAGGACCAGACCACGACGGCGAGGCCGGCCCGCTTCCCCTCCTCGGCGATCCCCCGGAGCTGCTCGTACATCTCCCGGCGCATGGCCGAGCCGGGGTAGATCGTGAACCCGATGGCGGAGCAGCCGAGCCGGAGGGCCTCGGCCACCGACCCGGTGACCGCCGGGATCGGGTCCTTCTCGTCGAGCAGCAGGTCATGGCTGTTGAGCTTGAGGATCAGCGGGATCTCGCCGGCATGCTCGGCGGCTCCGGCCTCCAGGAACCCGAGCGGCGCCGCGTAGGCGTTGCACCCCGCCTCGATCGCCAGCTCGAAGTGGTAGCGAGGATCGTAGGCGGGCGGGTTGGGGGCGAAGCTCCGCGCCGGGCCGTGCTCGAAGCCCTGATCCACGGGCAGGATGACGAGCCGCCCGGTCCCCGCCAGGGTGCCGTGATTCAGCAGGCGGGCGAGGTTCGCCCGCGTGCCCGGGCTGTCGCTCTCGTACCAGCTCAGGATCTCTCGGACTCGCTTGGTCATGGCGTGCCCTCCCGGATGAACCTCTCCGCGAGATGGACCTCCTCGGGACTGCCGATGATGAGCGGGACCCGCTGGTGGATCGACGTCGGCGTGATGGCGAGGATCCGCTCCGTCCCCGTGCTCGCCCATCCGCCCGCCTGCTCGGTCACGAAGGCGAGGGGCGCGGCCTCGTACATCAGCCGGAGCTTGCCCCCCGACCGCCGCGGATCGGTCGGATCCGCCGGGTAGAGGTACACCCCACCCTCGAGAAGGATCCGGTGCACGTCCGCGACCAGGGCGCCGGAGTAGCGGGCTGAGTAGGGGCCGCCCCGCCCGGGATCGGGATCCTTCAGGGCCTCCAGGAATCTCCGGATCGCGGGGGACCAGCCCCGGGCGTTCCCCTCGTTGGCGCTGTAGGTCCGGCCGCGCGCGGGCACGCGGATCCGATCGTGGGAGAGGAGAAACTCGCCGACGGAGGCGTCGAGCGTAAACCCGTGCACCCCGTGGGCCGCGGTGTACACGAGGATCGTGCTCGGCCCGTACAGGGCATAGCCCGCGGCCACCTGCGCCGAGCCGGGGCGGAGGAGGTCCGACTCGTCGCGCCGCCCGCCGGGGCTCCGTCGGTGGATGGAAAAGATGGAGCCCACCGTCCCGTTGACCTCGAGGTTCGAGGAGCCATCCAGGGGATCGACGAAGAGGGTGTACTCGCCGCGCTCGCAATCCTCGACCAAGAGGAACGGCTCCTCCATCTCCTCCGACACCACCGCGCAGACCAGCCCCATCCGGCGGAAGGCGGCGAGGAAGGTCTCGTTCGCGAACACGTCCAGCTTCTTGACCGCCTCGCCCTGGACGTTGACCTCCCCCGTCCGGCCCAGGAGATCCCGGGGCTCCGCCCCCCGGAGGGCGTAGGTGATGACCTTGACGGCCCACGCGACCTGCGTGAGGAGGGAGCCGAGCTCCCCCGCCTGATCCGGGTAGGCCTGCTCCTCGGCCCGGACGTGACGGGTCAGGGTGATGCGCGTCGTCTCCATCGTCAGAGCCGGACCCACTGCCGGGCGTCCTGCCCGATGAGCTCCTCGGCGGCCTCGGGCCCCCAGCTCCCCGCCGGGTAGGGGTGGACGGCCTTGGCGTTGGAGGCCTCCCAGGCCTCCAGGATCGGGGTGACCAGCGTCCACGCCGCCTCGACCTCGTCCCCCCGGATGAAGAGCGTCGAGTCGCCCCGCATGGCGTCGAGGAGCAGGCGCTCGTAGGCCTCGGGCGACTCCCGTCCGAAGCCCTCGCGGTAGCCGAAGTCCATCACCACCGGCACGAGGCGGATCCGCTCACCGGGGGGCTTCAGGCCGAACCGGAGGGCGATCCCCTCGTCGGGCTGGATCCGGAGCGACAGCCGATTCGGCTCCAGACGATCCGGCCCCTCGTGGTCTTCGTGGGCCGCGTGCTGGAAGATGAACAGCGGCGGCTCCCGGTACTGGATGGTCACCTCGGTGACGCGCCCGGGGAGGGCCTTCCCCGTGCGGAGGTAGACCGGCACGCCGGCCCAGCGCCAGTTGTCGATGGTGAGCCTGAGGGCCGCGTAGGTCTCCGTCGTCGAGTCCGGGGCCACGCCGGCCTCCTCGCGGTAGCCCGGGATCGGGCGCCCCCCGATCACCCCGGCCGTGTACTGCCCCCGGAGGGTCCGGTCCAGCACCGCGCCCGGCGGGATCGGCCGGACCGCCCGGAGGAGCTTCACCTTCTCGTCCCGGATCGCCTCGGCCTCGAAGGAGGCGGGCGGCTCCATCGCCACCAGGGAGAGGAGCTGGAGCAGGTGGTTCTGGACCATGTCCCGGAGGGCGCCGGCCTGGTCGTAGTAGTCCCCCCTTCCCTCCACCCCCAGGTCCTCCGCCACCGCGATCTGGACGTGGTCCACGTAGCGACGGTTCCAGAGGGGCTCGAAGATGCTGTTGCCGAAGCGGAAGGCGAGGATGTTCTGGACCGTCTCCTTGCCGAGGTAGTGGTCGATCCGGTAGACCTGGGGCTCCCGGAAGCCCTCCAGCACCTGGCGGTTCAGCTGGCGCGCGCTGGCGAGGTCCCGGCCGAAGGGCTTCTCGATGACGATCCGCACCCAGCCCTCCCCGGCGCCGCTCGACGTCAGGCCGGCCGCCCCGAGGGCCCGCACGATCCCGGCGTAGGCGGCGGGCGGGGTCGCGAGGTAGAAGAGGCGGTTCCCCTCGGTGCCGCAGGTCCGATCCACCCGGGCCAGGAGGTCCCGGAGCTGGCGGGCGCCCCGGGGATCCTCGATGGAGGCCGACAGGTAGTGGAGGGTCCGGGCGAGGCGCTCCCACACCTCCTCGCGGACCGGCCCCAGGCGGGAGAAGCGCTCGACGGCGTCCCGCATCCGCTGGCGGAAGCCGTCCTGCCCCAGCTCGCTCCGGGCCACGCCGACCACGGAGAAGCAGCGGGGCAGGAGATCCTGGGCCGCGAGGGTGTAGAGGGCGGGCAGCAGCTTGCGGGCCGCTAGGTCGCCCGAGGCGCCGAAGATCACCAGGCACGAGGCCCCCGGGACCGCGTAGGCGGGGGCCGCACCCGGCAAGGGGACCGTGGCCACGATCTTCGTCTCCACGGCTCAGCCCGATCTCGTCCGGACGGCGTGCCCGCCGAACTCGCGGCGGAGCGCGGCCAGGAGCTTGTACCCGAACGACTCCGCCTGGCGGGAGCGGAAGCGCTCCATCAGGGCGAGCGCGATCACCGGGGCCGGCACGGCGGCGTCGAGGGCCTGGAGCACGGTCCAGCGCCCCTCGCCGGAGTCCTCCACGTGCCCCTCGATCGCCTGAAGGCGCGGGTCCTTCTCCAGGGCGGCCTGGGTCAGCTCGAGGAGCCAGGAGCGCACCACGCTGCCGTGGTTCCAGAGCCGGGCGATCCCGGCCAGGTCGAGGCCGAATCCCGAGGCGTCGAGCAGCTCGAACCCCTCGGCGTAAGCCTGCATGAGCCCGTACTCGATCCCGTTGTGGACCATCTTGGTGAAGTGGCCGCTCCCGCTCCGGCCGGTGTGGAGGTAGCCGTCCCGGGGCGCGAGCGTCCTGAGGAGCGGCTCGATCCGCTCGAAGGCGGCGCGCTCCCCGCCGACCATCAGGCAGTAGCCCTCCTCGAGGCCCCAGATCCCGCCGCTGGTCCCGGCGTCGAGGTAGTGGATCCCCTTCGCCCGGAGCGCCTCCGCCCGGCGGATCGAGTCCTTGAAGTGCGAGTTGCCGCCGTCGATGAGGATATCATCGGAAGCCAGGTGGGGGAGCAGGGTCTCGATGGTCTCCTCGACCGGACGGCCGGCGGGGACCATCATCCAGACCGCGCGCGGGGCCCGGAGCTGCTCGACCAGCTCGGCCGGCGAGGCCGCCCCCCGCGCGCCGGCCTCGACGTGGCGGGCGACGGCCGCGGGGTCGCGGTCGTGGACCACCGGGGCGTGGCCGCCCCTCAGGAGGCGCAGGACCATGTTGCCACCCATCCGCCCCAGGCCGATCATGCCCAGTTCCATGCCCTGGCTCCTTTTCCCGTCCCGCTCATCGGATCCGCTCGATCGCGCGCCGGACCTTCGCGAGCCCGGCCTCCGCGTCCCCGGCGAGGTGGATGCGGAGCGCCCGCCGCCCCCGACGCTGGAGGGCCCGGAGGTCGCCGAGGGCCTGGGCCCGCTTCATGATCCCGAAGCTGTACGGCTCGCCCGGGATCGGGAGGTCCGCCGGGTCGTCCGCCGTGAACTGGAGGAAGAGGCCGTGGTCCCCGCCGCCCTTGTGGAGCTGGCCGGTGGAGTGGAGGAAGCGGGGGCCGTAGCCGACGGTGGTCGCGACCCCGAACCGGTCCCGCACGCGGCGCCGGATCGCGGTCAGGGCCTCCTCCGTCCCGGGGCTCCGGTGGAGGTAGGCGGTGAGCGCCGCGTAATCCCCCGGTCGGAGCCGGGCGAGATGCGCCCGGAGCGCGCCGCCGAGGCCCCGGGCCCCTTTGAGGGCCGCGGCGGTCGCCGGATCGCCGTACAGCCGGATCCCCTCGCCGGACCAGATCGGCTCCCCCTCGGACAGGGTCCCCGACGCCTTGTGCTCATCGAGGAGGTCCCGCGTGAGGTCCTTCGACTCCTGAACGTTGGGCTGGTCGAACGGATCGACCTCGAGCACGGCGCCCGCCACGGCGGTGGCGAACCCCCAGCGGAAGAACTCGCCGCCGAGGTCGTCGCGGTCCTCGAGGCGCAGGGTCACCACCGGGTGCCGCTCCCCGAGGCGCCGCACCTTCGCGTCGAGGCCGGGGTCGGAGGTCCCGTCGAGCCGGAGGTAGACGAAGAGCCGGTCCTCCCCGTACCGGGCCGCCCGCCCGATCGGCTCGCCCTCCACCGGGACGATCCCCCGGCCGTCCTTGCCCGTGCTCTCGGCGACGAGCTGCTCAGCCCAGGCGCCAAAGGCGGCGATCTCCGGCGTCGAGAGGAAGGTGAGCTTGTCCCGACCCCGGCGCGCCAGCGACCCCAGGATCGCGCCGAGCCAGAGCCCCGGGTTCTCCCGCGTCGGGACGCACGAGACGCACGCCTGGGCCATCCGCTCCGCGCGCTCCAGGAGCGCGGTGAGATCGAGCCCGAGGAGGGCCGCGGGGACGAGGCCGAAGTAGGAGAGGGCGGAGTACCGGCCGCCGATGTCGGGCGGGTTCAGGAAGACCCGGCGGAAGCCCTGCGCCCTGGCGGCGGCTTCGAGAGGTGTCCCGGGGTCGGTGATGGCGACGAACTGCCCGCCGACGCGCTCGCCGCTCGCCGCCCGGGCCTTGGCGAAGAAGTACTGGTGGAAGGCCTGGGCCTCCGGCGTCGTCCCCGACTTCGAGGCCACGATGAAGAGGGTGCGGGGGAGGTCGAGCTCCGCCTCGACGGCCCGGATGCTCGTCGGGTCGGTCGTGTCGAGGACCACCAGGCGCGGGAACCCCGGCGCCGGGCCGAAGGTGAGGGCCAGGACCTCGGGGCAGAGGCTCGAGCCCCCCATCCCGAGGAGGAGGACGTGGCGGAAGCCGGCCTGGACCACCTCGCGGGCGAAGGCGGTCAGCTCGTCGAGCTGCTCGCGCATCGTCTCGGCCACGGTCAGCCACCCCAGGCTCCGCCGGATGACGGCCTGGTGGTCGGCCTCCGCCTTCCAGAGCGCGGGATCCCTCGCCCAGATCCGGGCCGCGGCCCGCCGCCCCTCCAGATCCGCGAGCGTCGCCTCGACCTGGTCCGCGGCGCCGTGGAGCGCCGCCGCCTGGCGCTCGAGGAGGCCGGAGCGGAGGAGGTCCCGCTTCGCCTGGATGCAGGCGAAGAGGGCGTCGAAGGAGTCGGCAAAGGCCTTCACCCCTTCCTCCTCGAGCCGGCGGGCCACCGCGCCGAGATCGACGCCGACGGCCGCGAGCTCGCGGATGGTCGCCTCGGCCTCCGGGAGCCCCTCCTCCAGCGTCGCGCGGGCGCGCCCGTGGTCGCGGAACGCCTCCAGCGTGGCGGGGGGGAGGGTCGTCACCGTGTCCGGCCCGATCAGCGGCTCCACGTAGTGCAGATCGCCATAGGCCGGGTTCTTCGTCCCCGTGCTCGCCCAGAGCGGCCGCTGGACCCGCGCCCCGTGAGCCTCCAGGGCGTCCCAGCGCGGGCCGGCGAAGATCGCCCTGAACCGCGCATGGGCGAGCTTCGCGTTGGCGATCGCGGCCTTCCCTTGCAGGGCCTCGAGCCGGCGGGCCTCCCCCTCGCCCGCGGCCTCGCGGAGCTTCGCCTGGAGCAGCCGATCCACCAGGGTGTCCACCCGGCTCAGGAAGAACGACGCCACCGAGGCGATCCGGTCCAGAGGCCGCCCCTCCCGGAGGCGCCGCTCGAGCCCCGCCAGGTACGCCTCGGCCACAGCCTCGTAGCGCTCGACGGCGAAGATCAGCGTCACGTTGACGTTCAGCCCGTCGCCGATCAGCCGCTCGATCGCCGGGACCCCCGCCGCGGTGGCCGGGACCTTGATCATCACATTCGGGCGCCCGACGGCGCGCCAGAGGCGGCGCGCGGCCTCGATGGTCCCCGCCGTGTCGTGGGCCAGCCGCGGCGAGACCTCGAGGCTGACGAAGCCGTCGCGCCCCTCGGCGCGATCGTAGACCGGCGCGAGGAGGTCGGCCGCGGCCCGGATGTCCTCGACGGCCAGGCCCTCGAAGATCGCCTCGACCTCCCTCCCCTCGGCGATCAGGGCC
>Ga0137796_10000958_pt1 | contig 17254 bp, 15 predicted proteins | sample OV2TP3_FD_97704 | JGI IMG/M metagenome (GOLD analysis project Ga0137796, IMG submission 97704) | reverse complement strand
TTATGCCAAAGTTGATTCCATATAGAGAGCCACAGCAACACTATATTGCATCATGCATTAAGCCATTGTTTCAAAGTAGAAATGGGAAAAATTTGCTGGTTTACGGCAAGCCAGGTATTGGAAAAACTTTGGCTTGCAGGCACGTGTTAAGAGAGCTGGAAGAAGAGACTGAAGAAATAATACCTGCTTATATTAACTGTTGGCAGAAAAATACCTCTTTTAAGATTTCAATTGAGCTTTGTGAGTTTTTAGATTATAGGCTAACACATAACAAGAAAACTGATGAGTTATTTGATGTTATCAAGAAGATTCTTAACAAGAAGTCAGTAGTATTTGTTTTTGACGAGATAGATAAAGCAGAGGATTATGATTTCTTATATGCGATACTAGAACATATCTACAGGAAAACTATCATCTTGATAACCAATCATAAAGACTGGGTTTTAAGTATTGAGGAAAGGTTAAAGTCAAGGCTAATACCAAATATGCTAGAATTCATGCCATATACTGCAAAAGAGACAGAAGGTATTCTCAGGCAAAGAATGGAGTACGCCTTTGTGCCTGATGTGATGCTTCATAGTGCATTTTTGAAAATAGTACAGAAAACTGTTGAAATGCAAGACATTAGAGCTGGCCTTCACCTAATGAAAGAGGCAGCTTTAACTGCAGAAGGTAGGAGTTCTAGGGCAATTGAAGATGAGGATGTTGCTCAAGCTATCAGTAAACTTGAAGAATTTACAATAAAAAGTAGTACTGACTTAGAAGAAGACGAAAGGTTTATCTTAACAATAGCCAAGAGTAATTCTGGTAAGAAAATAGGAGACCTGTTTAAGTCATATCTAGCCTCTGGAGGTATCTCTAGCTATAAGACATTCCAACGTAAGATTAAGAAGTTAGAGCAGAACAAATTTGTTTTAGTATCAAAAACAGAAGGTGGTGCTGAGGGCAATACTTCTATAATTAAATATAATTCTGGACAGAGCAAGAAATTGACTGATTTCTAGTTGTATAATAATTTATAAGAGCATAATATGATTTTGCTGTGTCCACTGTATACAACTTCTATTACCTATAGTTAAAGCCTTTATAGACTTTTAAGGAGTCCACTGGTCACAGGTCACGCCTTGACGTGAGATATTTAAATTACCTTCTTCTTATAATAAAGTAAATTGAATAAAACAAAATTCGCCATTTGCTTATCTTTAAGGAAAGAAACAATTAGTATACCATGAGGTGGCTGAAATGATAGACCTAAGAAAAGAAACAATAGAGATGTTGTGTTATCAGAGTTTAAGAAACTTAACACTAAAAGCAAGTGGAATTAACCCTCATCCCAAGCTAAGGCTGAGGAATTAAGAGACAAAGGTGATTGAAATGCAAGAATTTAACAAAGAATACGACATCTACAACGAAGAGTTCCTAGAGGACTCAGTAGAAGAGGATGAAATATCTGACTTGGAAGAAGGTTTTATGAAAGGTTACCTAGGGGCCTGATAACTCTATATAATTATACTAGCGTAGTCTTACAAGTAGTCCTGCAATTTAATCTCTGCAATAAGAGAAAGCAGGCTACTTCCCATAGTCTCTAGTAGGGGTGGTAAATATAGTCACTCACAAAAATAATTAAGTGTTGTTTTGTTCGTTCCTATATACATTCGCCAAGAACATACTCGTTATCGTTCGTAGGTTTGAGCTAAACTCAAACAGTTCCTAAAAACTTTCTTGGCTCAGCATATCTTTTTATATATTAACCAATTACTTGTTTTATATGTCAAAAATAATTACAGTAAATGATTATTTTAAAAACAAAAATAAAATTCTCAATCATATTAAGAAGGGTTTAGTTTTTATCTATCCTACAGACACTATTTATGGAATAGGTTGCGATGCAACGAATGTTAGAGCTGTTTCTAGATTGAGAGAGGCAAAAAAAAGAGATAAAAAACCTTTTTCAATAATAGCTCCTTCAAAATCATGGATTAAGAGGAATTGTGTAGTTAATAATAAGGCTAAGGAATGGCTAGATAAACTTCCAGGGAAATATACATTAATTCTAAAATTGAAGAGTAATAAGGTTATTGCGAAGAATGTTAACCTAGGAACTGGTAAAATTGGCGTAAGGATTCCTAAAAAGTGGTCAGCTTTAATAGCAAAAGACCTTAATAGACCAATAATCTCAACATCTGCAAACATTACAGGGGAGCCTTTTATGACAAGTTTAGAAGATCTTAATCCTCGTGTTAAAGAACATATTGATTTAATAATATCTGAAGGTTCAAAGAAGGCGAGACCCTCAAAGATTATTGACTTAACTAGGAATAAGGTTATTACCACAAAAAGATAATAAATTACTATAGTCAACCAACAAAGTAATTAAGGTTATACCTTTTAATTGAGATATACAAGAAACATAACCATCTAAGTTGTTTGCTAATATTTTGTCAACAAATTAGGTATAGCTGCTCCAACTGAGCAAGGCATTGAAACTAGAATTACAATTTTAAAGACATGTTCTCCTGAATTTACAATGGTGTTTATTCCAAAAATATAAACTAAAAATATAGAAACTAGGATTGTAATTGTATATAGTGAAAGAAAGCGTTTTGTCCAAAACTGTCCAAATGGTCTTAACTTTTTGTTAGGAACTCTCTTATAACCTATAAAATATATCTCTGCTGTCAAAATTAAGATTGTGGATAGAACTATTAATGTAAGTTGAGATAAGTTAAGTCTGGCTGCAATCTCAATTATATCATCTCTAAGTATTAAGGTAGAGCCTATAAACATTGCACCAAGAAAAGCATTAATTACATCTCTTTCTGAGAAACGATTAGGAACTCTCTCTAAGATTTTTTTTCTTAGATCAGAAACATCTTTTTGAATCTTGTTTAATTTTAAATCTTGCTGAGTTTTCCTGGCTTTCATTTTAGTTTTTGTTGTTTAACACTGAGTTTATTAATTATTGTCTTAATTCTTAGGTGAATACTCTCTGCCAATTTAAGTAAATATTATTAGCAACTTCGGTTAAATCCATGCCTTTAATCTCTGCTATCTTCTTGTAGCTTTCTATTATAAAAGCTGGCTCATTTCTTTTATCTTTGTAGGGACTAAGATAAGGGCTATCTGTCTCACAGAATAAATGAGAGAGAGGAACTTCTTTAACTAGCTCTTGAAACTGCTGACTCCTAACTACATTTGTTGGGATGGAAAAATACCAGTTATTATCAACAATTTCTTTGATCAGTTTCTTACTGCCATGAAAGCAGTGAAAATTAACCTTTTTTAGCTTAGAGGATTTAAGCATCTCAATGCAATCTTTCTCTGCTTTTCTGGAATGAATTATTAAAGGTTTATTGGTTCTTTCACAGAGTTCAATAATTTTATGGAAAAGGATTTTTTGCTGGTCTTTTTTGTCTTTAATCCAATGATAATCTAAGCCGCATTCTCCGACAGCATAAATACTCTTTTTGTTCTTCTCTATGAACTTTATTTCTTCATCAATATCAAAAGGCTCTGATTTTAAAGGATATTCTCCAGCTTCTATTTCTTTCTGTAGGGCATCAACTGGGTAAATGCCTAATGCTGCTCTTAGAATATCATATTTCTTGCAGAGATCGAGCACTTCCTTATTACTAGATGGGTTAACACCTGCTATTAAAATTATTTTTACACCTGCTTCTTTGGCCCTTTTTATCACATCATCAATATCTTTTTCAAAATAAGGGTGATCAAGATGCGCATGTAAATCTATGAATAAAAGTTGTGGTTGCATGATATTATTTGTAATTAGATTATTTTTATCCCAGTCTTAATATTTACCCCAAAGTCTGGATAATCAATATTTAATGCGTTTGGATATTCTATATGCAATGCTTGGCTAGTATTAAAGCCCAAGACACTATGGATAGTAGCACCACCTTTGGCCTTAATTTTCATAATATTGTTGTCAAGTTCTATTGAAATATTTTCGCCTGCTACACCATCAATTTCTACATCAGCATCTTCACTGGGATCAACTCTTTCAGAAACCACACAACTAGTACCAAATGTACCAAAAGCAAACATAGATAGATTAGTGTTGCCTGGCTCAAAATCATCTATTTCGCAACCTGTTATATTCTCGCTTATAATAACTGTTATCTTATACGATAGTATTCCTTTACCCTCTATACGAATTTCCTTGCCGCCAAAATCTTTATGCCTATATGTCACATTAGATGGTGTTATTATTAATGGTACTTCATTCTTAATTTCAAGTAAGTCTATTGCAACATTTGGGAAATTTCTTTCAACAAAATCTTCAAAACTAGTCATTTTAGTATTAAAACTGCCATTATTGGCATTGGGCAGATTTTCCTTAAACTCAACTGTTTGGTTAGTAATATTTACTGTTATGCCACTTTTTGCATTAAATATCTGAGAGAATCCATGTTCAATGGAGGTCTTAAGCTCGTACATCCTATCAATAGTGTTAAGAGTGGCTACTGTGTCTTCATCTGATGTAGAGTAATTAAGGACTAATATGCCAAGTGATAACACCACTAATGCAAATAAAGTTAAGCCTAAAGTAAAGAATACTCCTTTATTATTTATTCTCATTTTTAGTTGTGATAAATGCCTTTATTTCTATTATTTTAACTTCTTTCTTTTATTTTCTTTTTTATCTTAACCACATATAATATTTTACAACACCAAAGCTTGAGGCATCTGACTTAACAATAATCCTATTTCCTGCAATTATAAATCTGTCAGTTGGCAAACTTTGATTTGTTTCTATATAGCCTCCATTTTCAGAGAAGGTGCCATTGATAGTGATTTTCATCTGGTAATTTACTGGCAATAACTGATCTAGCTGTGTATGAATAGCTTGTGTATTAAAAGTTGTTAAAGTATTGCTATAATCCATAACTGCAATTATGTCTTCTCCTAGTCTTAACACTTGAAGCTTTGCAAAAGGGTCATCGGTTTGCTTTGAGGAATAATAGCTTGCTACTAGTAGTATTGTTGTCACTAAGAAAACAGCAAATGTCATCTCTAAGGAGAATATAAAAGCTTTTTTGTTCGAAGAAGCTATAGATTTATCTGATTTACTATTCAATTTTTTTATAACACTAACTTTCATAATGAATCACTTCCATAACATAAAATCCATGAAGGCTGTTGCATTTCCATACAATACTATCCTCCTTATGCTTATAGTAGTATTTCCAGTTGAATTTTGACCATATTCAATTAGAGCTGAATTATTTACATTAACTAATTTGAACTTGAAATTATATCTTTTAATATTCATCAAATCCTTAGTCATATTGTAATCAAGTGTGATAAAGGCATTAACCTTTCTTTCTGACAAATTTCTATCACTGCTAGCAAGAGCAATAATTTCTACTGTTGTATTATTTAATTCCCAGTTTACTGGCTTACCTTGAGTTTTAACTAAAATGTCGCTTATTTGAACTGCATTTGAGATTATATTACTATAATCTATTCTCTGCTCAAGTCTATTTGTATAGATATTCCATGTCACGAAAATAGATATTATAACTGTCATGAAAATAAAGATGGCAATAAATAAGTCTGTCACTGCAATCTGGGCTTTATGCCATTTATGATGTTTGCTTTTATTCTTAAACATTTGTAACAATAACTGAGTTGTTGGAATTTCTTAAGGTTACATTACCTAGCCTAACTTGAAAGTTATTATGTGAACCATTTGAAACAGAAACTGAAAAAGTGCAAAACGCTGTAATTTGACTGTCTTTATTAACCTCTATAAGCCCTGGGGAAATAGTTGCATTGTTCTTAAGTTTGAAAGTTACATTAGAGTCTTGATTTACATAAACAGAGTTTATCAAATTTGATAATTTGATGCAATCTGTCTTAGCTTCAAGGTAGTTTGTAGCAAAACTTACCTCTGCCTTTTTTTGTATGGTAAATATTAAGATAAAAATAAAGATAAATAATACTACGCCTATTGCAAATAAAAATTCAAGACTTATCTGAGATTTTGGACTAGGCATAGGTATTTTTATATTTTAATGGATAAAATTCTAAGTACTCCTTCCAATGTCTGCTTCTGTTATATCTGCTCTTTTACCATCCATCTTAGACGTCGGAGCAATACTAACTTTTATTTGATTATAACCACTATTTTTAAGTATATTTGTAACATCAAATTCATTATCACCTCTGTCACGAACATTAATATTCCTCACATGAGTTACAGAAAAGTTTTGAGACATGTTCATTTGCAATCTGTCACCATCTGAATGGTATGTCCAAGCAGTTAAATTATATGGTAGGATATCTGAACTGTCAAATTTAATCCTTAGAACAATTTTTCCAAATAAAGATGGTGATTGATTTAATTGTAGAATAAAGCCTTCATAAGTATTGGCATTTAATTTGAATTTGTAGCTTGCAGAAGGTGTAGTTCTACTATCATCTATTAGGTCATTTGTAATGTCTGTAATACTTAATGCGCTTTGATTTTTAGTGGCATTTGGACTAGAGCTAAAATAAAGCCCAAGATCGACAGCGCTGTAATTTAGAGCATTGTAAATTATTGTTTGATTAGAGGCGTTTGAGCCTGTTTCATTCACTGTGATGCTAATATTGCTTGTAGCAGTTACTATTTCTGTGCCAACATTACCATCATTGTCAATGCCATAAGTAGTATTAACATACCATACTCCAACTGCTTGCATCTTAACCTTTACACCATAAACATTATCCCCTGAAAATCCTGAACAGTTGCCAATATCTTGCATTGTAAAATTCTGGACTTTCTGGAAAGGCTCTTCAAGAGGTGTAGTAAACATTACCTCTGCCTTTGATATAGCTACATTATCTGTTATAGTAGCATTTACACATATGTAATCGTTAAGCTTGACTGAGCTATTATCAATCTTTGTATTGCTAACATTTGGAGGAATAGTATCTGATGTAATATTAACTGTGAAATTAATCAGTGCAGAGCTGTTCATCACATTTCCTGAGGTATCGTTACATCTCACATAGTATAAATAGTTACTTTCTGCAACTTGACCAAGATAAAATTCATGGGTTAGACTGTTTCCTGTCATTAAATTCCCCATGCTATTATAAGAAACATCTGATGTATCAAATTTACAGTTACCAGCCTCATTTGTATTTGCTTTCAAAGTTGTATCGTTATTTGTCTGCTTTCCAGATGGGGATGTCCATATGACTGAAGGAGGGTTTGTATCATTAAAAGTGCCTATAGCAACAATACCGTTGCTCAACATTTCCAATGAAAGTTTATAAGTACCTCTACTAGTAGGTATAGAGCCTGTGAGGTTCGCTTTAGTAATTGCATATATGTCAGATGTACCTCCAAATATGCTAAGCTGCATCTGTATTGTTTTCGAGGTAACTGAAGAACTTGAAACACCCTCTGGGATGGTAATATCAACTAGCTGTTTGCTTCCTGGACCAAATGAATAAACTGAGTCTGCTGCTCTTGCTATTGTTTTAACTGCGTCATCTGCTTGATTTAATTTAATATTTGTGTTAGATTCACTAAAAGCATAATAAAAAAATGGGATGGTAATGATTAATAGTACTCCAACAATAATGACATATTCGACACTTGCCTGACCTGTTTTACACATATGCAAAAATTATATAACTATATTAATATACTTTTCTATTAATTCATATACGATTAATCCATAAAGAACTATAATCTATTTTTAATTTTCTTTGCATTTGGTGTGCATCTTGGTTACTTGTTCGCAATATGGATTATTTTATAAAGCTTCCATCAAGTTGTGAGTCTCCTAATATGAAATCAACTCTGTAGAAAATTAACCTAAATCAATAATTTTGCACTTTTGTATTTCTCAAGTGGTGTAAGGTATCCAATCCCTTGATGTAACCTATCTTCATTATAGTACCTTATAAAATCATTTAAGCATCAAAATCTTTCATCATATTCCTGCTTGTAAGTTCCAAACCATCTCTCTATCTTTCCATTTGTTTGTGGATGGTGTACTCGTCCTAAAATATGATTTATTCCTTGTTCTTCACAGAACACTGTAAAAGTTCCTTTATCCCCTCTTGCAGGCGTAAATTGCGTGCCATTATCAGTTAAAATTGCATCTGGTTTTCCAAACTTTTCTATAGCATTTTTGAAAGCAAGGACGCTATTCTCGGCAGTGGCTTGTGCAAAATATTCAGCGTGAATTAGCATGCGAGAGCAATCATCAATAAAGGCAATAATATGCTGCTTAGTAAATGGGCATTCTGCCCAGTCAGTATGCCACAGCTCATTTGGCTTTTGCCTTTCATACTTAACAAACTTAATTTGGCTAGGTCTATCTCTCTTATTTGTCTTAAAACCCTTCTCGTTAAATACTTCTTGTATTTTGCGTCTGAAACATTAAACCCCATGCTTTTCAACCTCAGCCACATCTTGTGGCTACCGCACTTATGCTTTTTCCACTCCTTGTCAATCAACTGAGCAAACTTAGGATTCAAGTGTTCTTTTTTCCTTCCTTTTGGTTTTGGCTCTAAGCCGTCATAACAATACCTTTTGTACCTCTCAATCAAGTAGTATACTGTTCTTCTTGGAACTCTTCTGTTTCTTGCTATTTCGCTTATTGGTGTTATTCCCAGTTTCCACTGGTTTATTATGTATCGTCGTAATCTTGGTGTCCAATTGACATACATTTGCTATCACCTTTTTGGTTTGGACACCAACCACTTACACTTATTTTATAACTGTGCAATAATTATGGTTTAGCATAACTCTGTAGAAAATCCAAAACTTTATATATAAGTTAATACGTAGAATAATTCTATATCATATTATAGGAGCTATGTTGTAAAAAAGGTTGAGGTGAATATAAAATGTATAGAAAAGCGCAAGCTGCTATGGAATTCTTAATGACTTATGGATGGGCAATCCTTGTTGTATTAGTAGCCATAGGTGCTCTTGCATATTTTGGAGTACTAAACCCCAGCAAATTCTTACCTTCAAGTTGTGTAGTAACACCAGGTATTTCATGTGATGACCATAGGCTCAGAGCAGATGGAACTGCTACAATTGTCTTAAGAAACGGTGTTGGCCAGGATTTAACAGGTGTAGCACTTAATATTAATTATACTACTACTGGTGCTCTTTGTACTCTAGGTGTTGGAAATCCAACATCAATTGTCGATGGTCAGCAGGGTACCTTTACTTTTACTGCATGCCCCGGAGTTGGATCACCTGGATCAAAGTATAAGGCTGATTTAGTCCTTAGTTACCAAGCTGGAGGCAGTAGTGTAGTACATAAAAAGGTTGGTGCTTTGGTAACAAATGTAGAGTCTTAAATAAAGACTTTATTTTTTCCTTTTTTATTTATCTTTAATTTTAAGTGTATACATTGTCAAAACAGCTAATCAAAGACTATTTTCTGAGATTTAATTTATAACCTGTCAAAAACCACCCCTCATATATGAGTGAAATTCCAATGTTTAAATGAAAGATAAACTGAGCTTACTATAAGAATTGCTAGTAATGAGCCCCCTATAACGTCACTTAGCCAGTGTGCATTGAGATAAATTCTGTTGAAAAGGATTACTATTACTGCCAAAAGGCTGCCCCATTTTAAGAATAAGGATGATACAAATCCTTTTGTAATGCTTTTAAAAGAGTAATAGAGGATTAAAAAGAATATTACAGATATTAGAGCATGACCACTAGGAAAGCTATAACTATAGCCAGAAATACATACTAGAGCATTAGGTCTAGGCTTGGCTATAAGTAATTTAATAGCAAATTCTAATATTAAGCCTATTATTATAGTTATAATGAGCCATGTACTGTTAATCCCTTTTTTCTTATAGCTGATTATTAAAGCTAGTAATAGAAATATGTAAGGATTAGTTATTACACTTAGGATGAGCATTAATATAGTTAACCATGGTAATTGTATAGAGTCAATAAAATCCTTAACTTTATAGTCAATAAAGATTAAAGTTGCAGTATTTGAGACAACTCCATATGTAATAGCCAGATACAGCAGTAGACTAATTATATTTAAATATAGCCAAGAATTACTTTTATTACTTTTTTTAAGATTCATACATATACTCTAAAGAATTTTCTATAAAAAGGTTGACATTGTAAAAATAGAGGGACCTCCTAAAGTTAAGGCATAGTGAGATAGTTATTTGATAATACACTAATTTGCTACCAGTGGGATTGTATAATTTTTAAATCATTATCTTTGCAACGTTTGGTATCTGGAATACCTAGTGATTCATTTGATAATACTATACTTTGCAACGATTTGTATTCTTTTGTCTACCTATCCGCTAGTGCACATTACAGCTTGGATATAGGAACTTTATTCCTAAATCCATCACTACGTTCAGGATATCGAAACTAACGTTTCGGAACCACTAGTCGTGGTAAGCGGACTTTTGGCACAGCTTTACGAAGTACTAAAAAATGCTTTGCATTTTTGGGACACCAAAAATCCGCAGGATTTTTTAGTGCAAAAGCGTAATGCTAATTTTTAATTAAAACAAGTTTAAGTTAAAGTTTTCGTAAAAAGATAAAAGAAAAAATTCAAAATTTACTCTTTACTTTTTCTTGAATAGATAAAATAAACTATCAAGCCTATGGCTACTATTGAAATCACTATCACCCATGTTAAAGCTCCAAGTCCCTTTACCACCTTTGTTGCCTCTTTTACCTCTTCTTTGACCTTCTCAACTACCTTTTCTATTGGCTTCTTTTCTTCTGGTGGAGTTACTACTGGTCTTTCCTCTGGCTCTGGAACTGGTTTTTCTTCAGTTGGTGGTGCTACAGCAGCAACTGCCTTAGTGGTTATTGCATAATAGCTAAATCCTGGGCTTTCTGCACTATATGACACACTATTTGCATCTTCGCTAACCTTGCTAGTTGAAAGTTGTGTCCAAGAGCCTGATGTGTATCTTGCTAATACTACATCAGAAGCACTTATCCCATTAGATGATAGCCAAGCTTTAGTTACTTTGAATGCGATAGCAACCTTACTCACTTCACTAGCACCTATATTCTTAGGAGAAATATCAAGATACTGGTATACTTTCTCTCCAGCACCTACAGTTGTGGGCTTATCTTTCAAGCTTGAAACCTTTATTTCCACATTACTTAGAGCTTTAGTTACACTAACCTCAACTTGCGTTACTGCAATATCTGCTTTATTAACATTAACAACTGCTGAGCTACCTGCTGCTATAGCTGCAAATACTTGAGCCTTTGATGCCACAATATTGGTGTCTGTTGTAGTAGCTCCTCCACCACCTCCTCCACCGCTACTTGTTGATGTTGATGTACTAGTTGATGTATTTGCAGATGTAGTAAAGTTAAACTGTGCACTGCTTGAATTACAATTACCAGCAGAGTCACAGCTTCTGACAGTAAAGTTATACTTAGTTTCTGGAGATAAACTTGATACTGTGATTGAGTGTGCTAATACTAGTTGAAGGTCAGTTGTATTAGCAGGGGATGTTCCAGTGACTGCTTGGACTGTGACTGTTGAATTGGCATATTCTGTAGTATTCCATGCTATAACTACACTAGTATCGCTAATACTTGAATTCACTATGCTATTATTTGGTATAGTTGGTGTTGCTCTATCAGTAATATTTATCGCAAAGGTAATTTGATTGCTCTGTGTTGCATCACTTGCATTAAAGGTTACATTATGGGCCCCATCAGAGAAGTTGGTAAGACCTCCTGTACATGTCTTATTGAGTGTAGTTCCTGAGATTGACATAAGTTGATAAGTTGTAGAAGAGTCAAGCTTGTAAGTACAATTAGAAACATCAAGGCTTGTCTTAAATGATAACACAAAAGAGCTATTGGTAATATTACCTCCTACACCAGATCCATTAGAAGTGAAGTCTGGATTTATATAAGGAGCTGTTGTTTCATTAGCAGCTACCACTGCACTAAAGTGTGGAACAAATACTAAAGTAAAGCTGTTATTATCTGTGTAGCATGGGGTTGATGTGGTTCTTGTAAATGATCCTGAACAGGCAGAGAGTGTTGTAGCATCTGTTGTGCTATTAATTGAATTCTCATCTGCAAACCAATAGATAACTGAATAATTTCCTGCTCCTAATGGTAACCTAGCTATACCAAAGTATGCATCATCATTAGATATGAAACTATCAAAGCTACTGTCAAAATAAACTGTATGCAATATGTTCTTTCCATATCTTTGAGTTATTGGATTGATTAATTGAGAATTATTTGTTGATAAGGTAAAGTTACCAGCCCAGTTAACTTCTGTGCCATTGAACTCTAATGTTATATTTAGATTAGTAATGTTTGTTCCTAATAATAGTCTGAAAGTATTGCTTGCATTAATAGTAGTGGTATTGGCATTGGCATAGGTTCCATTTGCTAAGAGCTGATATACTTCTATTGCAGTTACATTACCATCACCTACCCTACTTGAATTGCCAAATTTAGCAGTAAGGTTATTCAGGAAATCACTAATAACTATTGGTGCGTCAACTGAGAAATATATTGGACTGCTGTTCACTATACTGTTAACTGTATCATTGGCTGATAATATAATAAAGTGTCTCCCTGAAACATAGGTGCTACCTAATAATGAACTAAGGTTAAGGCTTGCCTGTCCTGTTCCATTGCTATAATTAAACATATTACCAGTTGTGTTAGTGTTGGTATAAGTACTGCTATTATCTAGATAGAAGCTTACATCTGTTACATTCATAAAAGCATCTGTAACATTCCATTTAATAGTGAAGTTTGCGCCTGCTGTACCATTTGTAATACTGGTACTTACAAAGGTTGGAGCTACATCATCAAGTCTAACATAGACAGTTGTAGAGTTTCTATTTCCTGATGTATCATTATAGAATAATGTTAAGTTTGTTTGTATATTTATTCCTTTACATCCAGAGGTATTGAAAGGTGCAAACTGACTATCTAGTGTAAATGACACATTTGTGGTGTTACAACCAGTTGCATAGATTGTACCATTCGCTGCAACACCCCCAGTCCCTGCATCTGTTACATTCACAGCAAAAGTATCATTAAACCTTATGTTAGTCATATTAACATTGCCTATAGCTGCTCTGCTACTTGCAGTTACAGTTATTCCTGTCAATCCAGGAGGCTGATTATCTATGTTAAATGTTACAAACTTTCTGAACAGGTTACCCCATGAATCCTCAGCAGTAAAAGTAATATTATGAGTTCCATTAGTTAAAGCCCCGCTTTCTATACCTTTTACACTACTACCACTACATCCTGCAGATGGATATTGTATCTGGAAATTTACTCTATTATTTATTACAGATGGGCCATAAGCACTAAATTCTCCACACCCAGTATCTGAGGTACCATTATCAACACTTACATTAATAAGCCTCATACCACCTGGATCATTAACTGACCAATTAATAAGAATAGTAGTACCAGTTAGATTAATATTGCTCCCATTTACTGGCTGCAATGAAGATGTTCCAAGCCTAACAGTTACATTTGGCAATGCTGTATCATTAACTGTAAAGCTAAAATTCATTGTTCCTGTTCCGTTTGATACACTGTTTGAGATAGTAGAATTCAGATTCCCTAATACATCTGATAAGTTTATCCTATAGGTAAGATTAATTCCTTCTGTATAGAGATGTCCAGTTGGGATAATCCAGCTTAGGTTTGTCCAAGAATCATTGCCATAAGGAGGTGTACCATTTGTACCAATAGTACCATTAGTAGTATTTGCTGCGATAACAGTTGTTGAACTAACTAAATGGAACAAACCATCTGTAGAATTAAGCACTTCTAAGGTTGCGGTTCTGCTATTAATTCCTCCACCACCTGAGATGGTATCACTCCAGTTAATCAAGATGAATATTTTATCGCCTTGTTTTGCTGACTGGCTCAATGAACGACCTAGACTAGTGGCATTTGAGTTTCCAGAGAAATTAAAATCTGTGCCAGAGCCATTATAAGTATTAGTTGCATTCCAAGTAACATAACCTGGGGCTGTTCTATCTGTCTTAATCACAAAAGTAGAATTTTGCCTATTTCCACTAGCATCATCTACATTAACCACTATTTGTAATGAAGAATTTTCTTTTAAGTCTTGCGACCTATTGAAGAAGCATGTCATACCAGTAACATTGATAGTATTTGGCAGACATGACAGATTAGTTGGATAAGTAAATAATATCCCATCAACAGTTAAATTGAGGAAACCACTTGAATTGCTAAATCCACTGCCACCAGTATCATTTATAGTTATATTAATAGGTAATGTTACATTTGTAGAATTAGTTCCGTTTGTAGGACCATTTAATGTTACTGTTGGTGGTGTACTATCATCTGCTGCTGCTCCTCCTGAAAATCTATGAGTGTATATGCTAGTATTTCCTGCATCTGTTACGTAACATGCCCCGATTGTTTGATTTAATGAAAGATTACTTGAGTTATAACCTGTTTGAGTTGCAATGAATGTATAATTTGAAAAGGTTCCTGTATCATTTGATGTTTCTGATGAATTGCTCGGAACTCTTGGTGTGGTTGGGCATGGATTAATTTGCAGGCAAGTTGCACTATCAACTGAGCTGCCATTGCACATACTTATCTTTTCAAATGCTTGATAGTTAATATATTTTATAATGCCAAATTTAAAGAATACAAAGCTTGGCAGGAAATTTCCAATATCGAGCCATGCAAGTGATTGATTATAACCTGCACCACCAGCCTGTTCTCTTATACTGCTTGGCGGTTCTGTGGAAACATTTTGGTTATTCATATTTGCCATTAGAGATTCATTAATTGCCATACCTACAAGATATACACTAACTGGCACAGTACCTGATGCTCCTACAGGAACTGTGAAGTTCATCTTCATTGTGTAATTAATTATAGTAGGTGCAAAGAAGTGAGGAATTTCCAATGGAGTTCCATTCTCATATGTGAAATTCATGCTAAAAGATGCATCACCTGATGATGCACCTGTTATTGCAGATAGCAGATCAGAGTAGTTCCCTCCCTTAATAATATAATTGTATGGACCTGAGCAATTCTGGTTTCCAGCAGAGTCATTAGCACAAATGTAAACTGAATGCGGACCAGGACCTCTTGTAGTTGCTAAAAAACTGGCTGTAATATTTACAGTATAGTTTGATGCGACTGCTGCACTTGCAGCCATGCTGAAATTAGCTGCTACTGAGCTACTATTGGTTTCATTAACACCGCTAGAAGTTGTATTACATATAGCACTATCACTAGGTGCACATACAGTAACAGAATTAAGTGAATTTACAATATACCATACTGTGCTAAGAGCATTTCCAGGATCTACAACAGTAGCCCAGAACATTATCGGGAAAGAAGTGTAGTTGGTTGCCCTTGGATCAGTATAATTATAGGGAACTCCTGCTGTAATTCTTGGAGTTGATCTATCAATCACATACATACTTAAATTATTGAAGGTTCCGTTTGATACACCGCCGTCGGTTGAAGAATTGGTAACATTTACAAAAATTGTCCAGTTACCTCGATTCAATATCTCCATGCTTGAATTAACAGTACAATTGAGCGTTAGATTAGTCTGGTTAACAAAGGTGCTTGCCCCACCACTTATATTAGTAGGAGAGCAAAGAGTTGTGTAGGAAGCAACCTTTGTATCATTTATATAGGTTCCATTAAAATTTACATACACTGCAGTTACATTTAAATGATAGTTCTCGCTAGAATTAAAATCGATACGGACATTAAAGGAACTTAGTGAAGTTGTAATATTGTTTCTGCTAGGGGACACAATTGTTATAGAAGCTCCAAACACCATAAAAGACATAACTGATAGTAAAAATAGAGAAGCAAGTATTATCTTTAAATTGGTTTTACCCTCTTTACTCATCTCAACACCTTTTACACCAAACCAACTAAATTTACCAACCAAATAGCAAAAGTTCTAATTATTTGTAAGACTTAAACATAGCAAATATATAAATGTTTCGAAATGGGAAGGTTTTAGCGTGATATGACAAAAACAAGTCTCCATTAGTATTCTTTTGGGTAAATACGCTCATTTTGTCTCATTAAAGTATCAATACTGTCCTGAGACGTCTCAATATAGTCTTGAGACACCCCATTATTTCCTATGGAACTTGTATCAGTTAGTCTCAATTCCTATCAAAATATCTATTGGGACTCTCAAATATGTCTCAATCCTTATTGCCATTTACAGTAATAGTCTTAACATTATTTACCTCAATTATATCTAATATACCTCTTTTTCTTAGCTCTTCAATATACCTATAAAAGGTTGCCTTAGAGCAATAATTACTATCATCTACAATTATCTCCTTTAGTTCTGGCAAAGAAATATTCCTAGAGGAGATTGTATCCATTATTTTTTGCTTTATTATTACTTTTTTATTCTTGCCAAGCTTTTTAAGCATTTGAAGTTGCAGCCTAGATCCTTTTTTAGGCTCTAGCTTTTTATCTTGAACCTTAAGATATTCTTGCAGAGATTCTTTTATTAGAAGTTTAATGTCTTCTTTGCTAATAATTTGTTCCATACTTTTATCTAATAGCTCAATTTTTTTACTAATTTTGTGATATAAATCTTCTACAGCAGAGATCAAGTTATTGTTATTATTTGCTTTAGCTATGTCTCTAACAGAGCTTTCAAGGCTGTCTAGCTTTTGATAAAGGCCTATAACAACATTTTGAATACCTAACTTGATAGAGTTAATCTCTTGCAAATTAGTAGCTTCGTGCTCTTTTATGTTATCCAATAAAGAACGAATTGAATTAATACTGCTTTTTAGCTCATTTATGGAATTATTGGTAGTTTGCTCATTATTTAAATCACTTTTGAGTTTTAGAGTAAACTCATTAGATATAATTGCAAGCTGATCATTAATTGCTAAGAAATAAGACTCTATATGCTTAACTTCTGTTGATACCTGCTGTATTTGTGAGCTGCTAGAAGTAATATCTTCCTTAACCCTTTGAAAACTCTGCCTTAGATTCTGCTTAAGCCTTTCTAATTCAATAGTTAGCTCACCAACCCCCATAAATACCTAAAATTTTATATCTAATATAAATAGTTTTATATTTTGCAATGAGTCGTAAGGTGTATGCCAGGTCCACCAATAAAAAACTTTAAATTAAATAATCTGCATTAAAACACTACCAAAATTTATTTTAATTATTATATATTAGCAAAAGGATCAATAAAATTTGCTTTAATAATATATT
>Ga0137796_10000957_pt1 | contig 17260 bp, 15 predicted proteins | sample OV2TP3_FD_97704 | JGI IMG/M metagenome (GOLD analysis project Ga0137796, IMG submission 97704) | reverse complement strand
AGATAATTTCTTAATATCAAAGAATCTTCAAATTTGCTCTCCAAGCCATCTAGGATTGCTTCTTGATAAACAGCTTGAGGTATTTCTATTTCTTTGAATAATTTTAGTAAGATGCCTATTTTATTCAATTTTCCAAATATAATAAGTGGAGAAGAATCGAAAATCAAATCAATCCCTCAAAATCTTCTTCAAGCTCCTTAATTCCGTAATGAAAATCTATTTTCTTTTCAACCAAGATGTCCATAAATAGCGATAGTGGCATGTCCGCCATTCTTGTAGCCTTTCCTACGCTTGCTTCGTTTTTCCGGAATTTTTCCAATGCAATCTCCAGTTTTTTCTCTTTTATGCCTTTCTCCAAAACTTCCCTTAAGACAGATGATTTTGTTTTTTTCTCTAACTTAGATATCGCGTTAATTTCCTTCAAGTCTGATTCATCAATCCTTACAGATACTGTTTCTGCCATATTGTATACAATTGTGGTAACTTGTATATAAAGGTTTTGGTTTGAAATGTGGCTTTAGCGAAAGAATGATTGATGTGATAAATCTGAAAAAATAATCAAAAATAATTAAAATATAGATAAAATTCTTATTCTTTATGTACAAAATCAAGCAACTTCCTGAAGACTTTATAGTTAAAGAAATAAGCAATGTTAATACTGAAGAAAGCGGATTTTATGCATATTTTATCCTAAAGAAAACTAATCATTCCACGGTTCATGCACTTGAAGTATTGTCTGAAAAATTCAAAATCCCATTAAAAAATTTTGGATTTGCTGGAAATAAAGATAAGAATGCGGTAACTGAGCAAACAATCTCTATATTTAGAGGAAGCAAGAATTTTGAAAATATAAAATTAAATGGTATTGAATTAAAATATATCGGAAATGGAAATAATCCAATCTCATTGGGCGATTTGGAAGGAAATGAATTTGTTATTACAATAAGAAACCTAGCTGACAAAGCCACCCAAAAAATTCAAAAATTTCAAAATAAAAAAATCTACGTTCTGAACCTTTTCGGCCCTCAGAGATTCAGCAAAAATAATCACATTGTTGGAAAAGCGATAATAAAAAAAGATTTTAAAAGTGCAGTAGAATTGATTTTGGACAATCATGGAGTAGTTGAGAATCAAATCCAGAAATATTTGGAAAAAAATAAAAATGATTATACTGGCGCCTTAAGATTAATATCATTAAAAACAAGAAAGCTTTTTGTTCATTCCTACCAATCATTTTTATTCAATAATATTGTCAATGAATATTTAAAAAACAATGAAAAAGATAACAATGAAAATATGCAAATCCCAATAATCGGATTCAACTTTGAAATTGATTCAATAAGAAATTCAACATTAAAAAATATAATTAAGAAAATCTTGATTAATGAAAAAATAAATCAAAGGGATTTTATAATTAACCAAATGCCAGAGCTTGCTTCGGAAGGCGGTTCTAGAGATTTATTTTTTGAATTGAAAGACTTGAAGGTTTTGGATATTGGTGATGATGAATTAAATATGAACAAAAAGAAAGTAAAAATTAAATTTTCTTTGCCAAAAAGCTGCTACGCAACAATTTTGCTGAAATTTATTTTTCATTAATATTATTAGTTTCTTTCTTTAAATTATTTAAAATTTTAACTACAATATTGAATATTTCCTTTGGTTTCTTTGAAGCGTCAATGTCAATTAGCATTTCCCTTTTCTTGAAATACTCGACCAAAGGGGCAGTTTCTTCATTATAAACTTGTATTCTTTTTCTGACAGTTTCCTCTTCATCGTCTTTTCTCATAATTAGTTGCCCGTTGCATTTGTCGCAAGTGTCTTTTTTCTTGGGTTTCATTGTTACTAAATTATAAAGAGTGCCACATTTGCTGCACATTCTCCTTTGCGTTGATCTCTCAACAATTATTTCTTCTGAAGCAATCAAATTCAATATCAAGCTTATTTTTTGCTTGAGCTTCCACATTACATTTTCCAGAAATTCCGCTTGATCAATAGTTCTAGGATACCCGTCTATGATAAAACCGTTTTTATATTGTTCCTGTTTTAGCCCTTTTTCAATAATTTTGTTAACTACGCTGTCTGGAACTAAAAGCCCTTTTTCTACATATTGTATAAGCTCGCTATTGCCGCTTTTAATTTCTGCCCTGAAGATGTCGCCAGTAGATATATGTGGCACTTTGAATTTTTCAGCGAGCATATCAGACAAAGTTCCTTTTCCAACCCCAGGAGGTCCAAATATTACTAGTCGCATTTTATCCAAGGTATCCCAGGTCCTCTTTTATATCAGTTTCGGTTTTCCACGAATCTTTCATTTTTTTCACACAGCCAAGCAATTCTATCTTGAGTTCCTTCCAATGGTTAAAAAAATTATCTATAAAAGCAGCATCTTCTTTCTCATTGTGCTCTAATGTTATTTCTATGGACTGTCTGTTAAATATCATTAATTTCCTATACAAATCATATAGTTTTTTCTTTTCATCTTCGTCAAGAAACCTAGTTTCGTGCATGGCATAAAGATTTGATGCGTCTGGTTGCAACACTTCCTCTAGCATTGTGGAATAGAAATCAAGTTTTTCAGCAATTCTCCGGATTATGGCTCTAAGCAAAAACTTTGTTTCTTCCAAATCGCTTATCTCAAATTCAAAATCAATGACTTTGAATTCCGGAAGCTTAAGCTTCTTTCTTAATTCATCATATTGTTTTTCGATTTCCACAGCCATATTACATTCACACCCCAATTACAATAAAGTTATACGAATCTTCAATCCCTAAATCGTATGCCTCTTGAGCCTCTTCACGTTGCTGGGGATCACTTAAATCCATTTGAACCCATTCATATTTTCCTGTTATATGGTTGAATTCCCATTTCGAAGCAGCGTCAACTACGCCATCTATGCCCTCCTTAGAGTAATCTGAGCTGTCTATAAGACTCTTCAGGCTGAATTGTCCTGTTTCTGGATCAGGGATTTTTCGCGTAACAACTAAAATCTTTACACGTTGCTTCAAAACACTAGCTACATCTAGGTCCCTCGCGATTTTGCCAGATTTTTTGTCTCTAATTGGAAATGTGAATGTGCGAGCCTCGCCATATTCCAGTCCGTTGTCTTTATATTGGCCGTGCTCGTCCACAAAAATCCGCACAGTTCTTACTAACTCGCTATCAGCAGCTGAAACCGGCAGTACTGATGCTAATGCGATATATACTGCAGTGAAATATGGAAAAAGTCTCTTTCTCATGGTGATTTATATTTAGGAGCCTCCGGCCGGAGTTGCACCGGCGACCTGCGGATCGCTTGCAATTGATACAAGTCCGCCGCAATATGCAGTTTGACAAAGTCTCGGGACTTTATGTCCCGCAAAGCGTCAACCGATTTTGCTGTTGACCGCAATAGCTACTATGCTACGGAGGCATTAAAGCAGATTGAGGTTTAAAACTTTATTTATATATGTTTTGAAATGCTCAAGCAAAAAAGGGTCATCGAATGGAAACAGTTTAGATGACGTTAAGACCATGAAGATTTCCCAAATATTGTCTTGAAGTTTAATACTCAAGGAAGATATAAAGATTATTTATTCCTCATAACCATACTGTCTTGCGAATAACGGCTCTGGAACAGGCACAAAAGTTCTTAATTGCAAGAATTGCTTTATCTTTGCATGTATTCTATACGCATCTCTCCAAAGCTCTTTTTCTCTTTTTTCTATCTCTGAATGTATTATTCTTTTTTCGTAAATCGGTTTCATATGCTTCAAAAACCAATGCTTGTCCCATTCATGCTTGTAATCAAGCACCATTCTTGGCTTGAAAAACATCTCTATTTCCGCGTTTTGCGCAGTCATCTTCTTTCCTTGATGGACGACTTCAACATTCTGCAAGTAAACAATATGCGCATCGATATCAAGATAGTTCTTGATATAGCCGCTGTATTTGCCTTCTGGAAATTTCTCTGCTCTCCACCAGAACCAAAGCTCTTTTCCTCCTCTGTGAATTCCTCTTTGGTAAACATTCTCAGAATATAATATTTCTATGTCCCTATGGTCTTCATCTGCATCCTTTCCTCGCCAGCCTTCTTCAAGAAGCATCTCATGAAGCATTATGTACAAATTTCTCAGAGAAAAAACATCTCTATATTTTACTCTAAATTCAGGTATAGCTATAACACCTTCTTCTGCCATAAGATTGTCTCTTACAAAATATATTTATAAAGCTTTGCATTTTACTTATTTTATGAAAATCGGCTTGGTAGGAAAACCTAATTGTGGAAAAAGTACGTTTTTTAAGGCAAGTACGCTTGCGGAAGTAGCTATTGCTCCATATCCCTTCACTACAATTGCTAAAAACGAAGGCGTGGGGTTTGTAAAAGTTGATTGCGCCGACAAGGACTTCAACACAAAATGCAACCCAAGATTCGGTTATTGCGTCGATGACAAGAGGTTTGTACCAGTCGAACTTCTGGACGTTGCTGGTTTAGTGCCAGGAGCTCATGAAGGAAAAGGTATGGGCAATCAATTTCTAGATGATTTGAATCAAGCAAATGCCTTAATTCATATAATTGATGTTTCTGGTTCAACAAATGAAAAAGGAGAGTCTGTACCTCCTTTAAGCTACGATCCAGCAAATGATTTAAAATTTCTTGAGGATGAGCTTGACATGTGGTATTTGAGGTTGATAGAAAAAGGCTGGGAAAGGTTTGCCAGAAGCGTAAATCAGGAAAAGCCTGAATTGAACAAGGCAGTTACAAAGCAGCTCAGCTCTTTAAGGGTCACCGAAAAACTAATGGAAAGAGTAATACAAGAATTAAATCTTGACACCAACATAATGAAGTGGGATAGAAACATTTTGTTGAAGATTGCAAAAGAGTTAAGAAAAGCAACAAAACCAATGATAATAGCTTGCAACAAAATTGATGTTAAAGGTGCAGATGAAAATTTTGAAAGATTAAAAAGAGAATTTTCAGATTATCTTCTTGTTCCTTGCAGCGCAGAGGCAGAACTTGCTTTAAGAGAGGCATCAAAACATGGATTAATCAAGTACATTCCTGGAGATACTGATTTTTCCATAATTCAAGTGGAAAAATTAAGCGAAAAGCAAAGAAATGCCTTAAGCTTTATAAAATCCGAAGTGCTTGGAAAATACAGCTCAACTGGCGTGCAAAATGTTCTTAACATTGCGGTTTTTGAATTATTGAACTGTATTGCAGCTTATCCTGTTGCAACAAATAAGCTGACAGATAAGGATGGAAGAGTATTGCCAGATTGCTTTTTAGTTCCTAAGGACATAACAGCACTGGAATTTGCATTCAAAGTCCACACAGATCTTGGTAATCATTTTATAAAGGCAATTGATCAAAAAACAAAGCTTATTGTTGGAAAAGAGCATAAGTTAAAGCACAGAGATGTAATAGAGATTGTGACGAGTAAATAGGAAGAATATTTAAATAAAAAGTAATTACTTTTAGAAAATGGATAGAAGACATGCATTATTATTATTAGGTACAGGAAGTTTCGGTTATTTTGTTCCAAACAATATTTTTGCTCGAGATTCAGTTCAAAATTCTCAAGAATACACAATAGGATTAGCAAGAGCAGTAGCAAAAAATCTCTGCGATAAAAAACGGATAGGCGGACAAAAAATAAATAGACTAAGACATGTTAAGGGATTTGAATATTTAGATAAGGAAACTGGAGAAGATTTAAGCCTTAAATTAAGGAAGTGGTCAGGTCCATATTATTATATAGATAATAACACTCTTCCATCTAATGTTATTGTGCACCCATTTACAAGAGCAGTACTAGAAATAATAGAAGATGGATTTTATACTTTCGCCCACGCAAAAGTGTATCATGATAAAAATGATTCAAGAAATTTTGATGATCCAAGAAATTCACTTGAAGTTAGGTGTTATGAATCGGAAAGGACAGCAAAAGAGATGATTGAATTATCTCCAGAAGTACTAGCAAGTTTAGGTAATACATTCGGGATTTCTTTTATTGATAGAAGAATTAAAGGAGTAGCAGATATTGTGAAGGGCAATGGTGCAAACCAGCAAACATATTCTCATTGTCTTAGAAGTATTGATAAAGCATTTGTAAATGATTAAGAATAATGTTAACCAAAGTTTTCCTATTTTATTTTTTATTTAACCACTACTTTTATAAACAATTATTTTTTCTTCGGTATTATGCGCTGGTGGTCTAGTGGTATGACAGCGGCCTTCCATTGAAATGTAAGCGAGCTTACTCGCAAGCAGGTAAGATGAAAGCCGCTTGCCTGGGTTCGAATTGTGGTAAGAGAATTGACTTGCACCTCGACAGTCCCGGCCAGCGCATTTCTTATTACATAAATATTTAAGTAGACCAAATCTTTAATATCCCTTCTTAATTTAGTACAGCTCAGATATTTAAGTATTTTATTATTTCAATTCGTGCTTCGCACAATATTTTGTGCTCGGCGTAAATTGTCTGCCACTAACTTACGCCTCGCCTATTTATTCATTGAATAATTTCGAGGCAGAAATTTCTTGGCAGTAAAATTTTTGCCGAGTGTAACTATCGTGAGCGTTAGCGAACAGATTGAATTTTTTAATTCTTTTCATATTTTTTATTGTTATAATGAATCAAGTTTTAAGAATTGATGTATATAAGATAACAAAAACAAGAAATCAAATCAACGGTTTCTTTTGCCTTATAACTTCATAAACTTCTTTTGTTTTAGGAGTAACTTCCTTAGTTACTGTTTTTTTGGAGTTACAGTTTTTGTGATAGTTCTCCTTGGTGTTTTTATTGTAGTTACTGTCTTTTTTGGTGTTATTTTTTTGGTTATTATTTTCTTTGCCGGAGCCTTTTTCACAGCTCTTTTTCTTGTCACTCTTATTCCAGCTCTTAATTCAATCTTTCTATTCAATTGCACAATTCTTCTTCTTTGGCTTTTTATCCTGGATTTAAGTTCTGAATTATCTCTTCTTAAAGTTCTAAGCTTTCTGTTAATCAGATTTTTTATTTTTTTTATTTCATCGTTTGACTGCCTTAAGCCAGAACCTAGCCTCCTGGTTTTAAGTGATTGTGATTTGTAGCGAGGCAATAATTTATTTACAGAATTGTTAATCGAAGTAATCTTCTTTGATAATTTTTTATTTACAGGCAACATATTCTTAAGCTTGCCTTCAAAAGATTGCAATCTTTCATTTATCTTGCTGAATGAATTATTCATATCTTTAATTGTAGAAGATGTCACTAACTCATTAGATTTTTGCAAACTGATGTCTTCTGCACACTTGCCTATTGATTCCCTTAAGCCATGCAGCCTGTCGCTAAATTCAGAAAGTCTACCTTCCATGGAATAAAATGACGTTCTGAAATTTACAAGGCTTACATTTATGTTTGAAACATCCGAGCTGACTAAGTTGAAAGATTCTATAGTCCTGTTTTTATGCTCTAAAAAATCTTTTCTCAAACCCAATTTATACCACTCCGAAATAGCAAAAATCAATATTAATATTTAAATGTATCGAAAATAAAGTATTTTATAAAGCCAAACAGCTTTATAAATGACATATATTTTTCTAATATACTATATGATAAGCATAATCATACCTGCGCTCAACGAGGAGCATTGTCTGCCAAAATTGCTAAATTGCGTTAGAAATCAAACCTTCAAGGATTATGAAATAATAGTAGCCGATGCTGGCTCAAAAGATAAGACAAAGGATATTGCAAGAAAATTTGGCTGCAAGATAGTGAAGGGCGGCTTGCCAGGCATTGGCAGAAACAATGGAGCTAATGTTGCAAAAGGAGCAATTTTATTATTCCTTGACGCAGATGCGCAAATTAGCAATGATTTTCTTAAAAATGCGATTAATGAAACGGAAAGAAGAAAATTAGATGTAGCTGGCTGTTATATCTTCCCCTTAAGTCATAATATAACTGATAAAATTTTTTTAAAAATATTTAACTTATGGGTCTTTTCAACTCAACTTTTTTATCCAAACGCATCTGGCAGCTGCATTTTTTGCAAAAAATGGCTTCACCAAAAAGTAAAGGGTTTTGACGAAACTATAAAATTAAGCGAAGATATGGATTATGTAAGGAGATGCAGCAAATACGGCAAATTTAGGATTCTTAAAAGTGTAAGAAACTACATTGCTATGAGGAGGTTTGAAAAAGAAGGCCGCTTGAAAGTTGGATTTAAGTTATTGTTATCAGCATTATATAGATTGTTTTTCGGCGAGATTAGAAGCGATGTTTTTAAATACAATTTGAAGTATAGGAAGTAATTAAATCTTCAAACTCACAACTTGCGAAACGCCATCTTCATTCATAGAAACTCCATAAAGAACGTCTGCGGTTGATATTACATTGTCGTTGTGGCTTATCATTATGTATTGTGCCGTTTCACTGTATTTTCTAATAAGCTTGGAGAGCTTCTCGCTGTTGTGCTTGTCTAAAGCAGCGTCAATCTCGTCTAACACGTAAAACGAGCCTGGCTCGTGCTCTTGGATTGCAAATATAAATGCCAGAGCTGTCAATGTCTTTTCTCCTCCGGATAATCCCCTTATGTCTAGAAATTTACTGCCAGTTATTTTCACATTAATCCTAACGCCTCCTTCAAATGGGTTTTCCTCATTGTCAAGAACTAATGTGGCTTCTGCGCCTTTGGTTGTCAGCATCGTAAAGAAATTCTTGAAGTTGCTATTTATGACTTCAAAGGTCTTCATGAAAAGCTCTTTTTTCTTCCCCTCTATCTCATTCATCATAGCAAGTACATCATCTTTTTCCCTGCCTAATTTATCCTTTTTCTCCAAGAAGTCATTATATTGCCTTTCAGCCTCGTCATAAACCTCAAGAGCCCTCATGTTTACAGAGCCAATCTCCTCTCTCATCCTTTCAAATTTTGATATTTCAATTTTCAGCTGCTCCTCTGTCTTTTCTAAATCAAGCTTTACACCCTCGTACTGCTGGAATTCCTGGTTCAATGCTGCCATAGAAGCCGTGATTTCGGCATTTCTCAATGAATTTAGGTTCATTTTGATTTCAACCTGCCTGCTTTCCTCCGTAAGCTTGTCAATTCCAAAATCATTCTTTTGTATATCTTCATTGATTTTGTTTTGTCTTGAAAACAACGCCTTGAATTTGACATAGAATTCTTTTGCAAGAGTCTCTTTTTCTTTTAGGGCAAATTCCTTTTGAGTAATTGTCTCTTGTAGCTTTTTCAATTCATTGTTAAATTCTTCTTCATCTTTGCTAATAGACTTCAAAATTTTTTCTGCTTTTTCCTTTTCAGGTATGAAAATATTTATTATCTGCGCATCTATATTCTTTATTTCAGAGCCAAGCCTTATGATGTTTTCGCTAAGCTCTTTAAATTTCTGCTCGAATGTATTCAACTCAGCTAGCAAAGTTGGATCATTAAGCTGGGCAATTATATTTCTTAATTTTTGCTTTTCAATTTTTAAATTAGTTAACTCCCTATTGTGCTCTGAAATCGTGTTACTTATCTTGATTATTTCGTCATCAATATTCTTTTTTTTTGCAACCAATTCTTTCTGCTGCTGCCTTGAAATTCCCGCATCATCTGTAAATTGCATCGAGGATTCTGACTTAATAATCTCTCCTTCGAGCATGGCTTTCTTTTCTCTAAGCTCAGTTATTTTTGCTTCATTCTGGCTTCTTCTATTCTCAAGTGCTTTTATGAGATTTTCAAGCTCCGCGGCTTTCTTCTCATTTTCTTCAAGATTATCTGAGATTTCTCTTTCCTTAAAGCCAAATGCTTCCTTTTTTCTTTCTCTAAAGCCGCCATGCATCGCCCCGCTGAGTTCTGCAACATCTCCGTCTAGAGTGACGAATTTTGCTTTGCCAATTCCCAATCTCGTTGCGACAAGAATATCGTCTACGATTAATGTGTCTGAAAAAACATAAGAAAATACTTTTTTGAATTTAGGATCGTAAGATACAAGATTGATAGCCAAGTCATGCACTCCTTTTGCGCCTAAAAGCTTTTTGGCGTCTTCACTTGCGTCTCTTAAGCTTAGCTTATTCAATGGTAGAAATGTTGCTGTTCCTAACTTGTTATCTTTGAGATAATTTATAAGTTCAGCTGCAAACTTATCATTTTCAACCACAATGCTTTTTATTCTGGAGCCTGCGGCAACTTCTAAAGCTGCAGCATACTTCGAGCTTACATTGCCTAGGTCTGCAACTGTACCATATATGCCTTGCTTCTTGTTTTTCAATTCCAAAATCTTTCTGACTGCAAGATCGCCTCTCGCAAATTCTTTTATAGTGATGTCTCTTGCTCTGAGCTTTGCAACTTCCTCATTTATAGAATTTAGCTTTCTTCTTGATTCAGACAGCTGCACTGCCAAAGACGAGTCTTCGTCTAGAGATTTGTTGAGTTCCAAAGTCAAACTCTTGAATGATAGTCTCTTGTCTTTTAACAAATCCAATTTCTGCCTCTGCTCTTTCTCAACATCAATGACCTTTTTTATTCTGTCTTCATGAATACCTATCTCATGACTAATTCTGTCTTTCTCTCTTATGAAATTATGCTGATTTTCCCTCAGAGCAGTTATCTCTTTCTGAATCTCTTCCGCCTTTTTGTCTATTTCTTCAACTTTTTTTTCAATATCAGCGGCATTATCAAGCTTATTTTTTTCCTTGAATTTCAGTATCTTGCCATTTATCAGTTCTCTGTCTTTGTTGATGCGCTCTATCTGAGACTCATAGTCTTTTTTATCATTTGTCAATTGGTGAATTTTTTTTCCAATGTCATCCAAGCTGCTTTTGAGGTCATTTCTTCTCTGATTTAGCTTATTGAATTCATTTTTCAGTGTCTCGATCCTTGAGTTATGCTTTGTTAATTCAATCTTTAGAGTTTCCACTTCTTTATTAAGCTTAAGCTGTTCAATTTCACCCTTTTCCTCTATCTCTTTTGAAATGGCTTCTATCTGTTTCTTCTTACCGTCGTTCTCTTGCTTTAATTCGGTTGTTCTTCCGCGCAAATCTTCCAAGTTTTTGTTGCCAGAGTCAATTTTTTCTTGCACGCCTTTCCTTTCACTTTCTTTTTTGTCAATCTGTATTTTCAAGTAGGAGGCCTTGTTCTGCTTTATTTTATCACTCATCTCCTTGTAATTCATTGCATGATCTCTGTCTTTTTTCAATTCTTTCAGATACGTGCTTCTCTCTGTAAGGATAAGCTCTGTTTCTCTCAGATGCTGCTCGACCTTTTCAAGCTCCAGCATTGCCTTATGCTTTTTTTCCTCATAAATTGATATTCCAGAAATATCTTCAATTAGCACTCTTCGATCTTCAGGATGCATTTCGACAAATTTTACAATATCGCCTTGAAGGATTACATTGTAGCCGTCAGGATCTATTTTTGCCAATGAAAGCAGATTTGTAACTTGCTGCCTTGTCATGGCTTTGTCATTGATTTTGTAAATTGACTGCCCATTATGCCTGACAATTCTTGTAATCTTTACTTCTTTGTCTTCTGTTGGAAATAACTTATTGGAGTTGTCAAAATATATGCTTACTTCACCCTGTTTTGCTGGCTTTTTTGCCTTGCCGCCGTTGTAGATAAGGTTTGCTGATTTTTCAGCCCTCAAGTCCCGTGAGGAGGATTTGCCGAGAACAAAGCAGAGTGCATCGAGTACATTGCTATTATGTACAAAGATGTTATTTGCTATAAAGTTATGGTGCTTTTCAATAGATAGGTCATATACCCATTCTTCTTTAGGTTTAATTTTTCCTATCTCAATTATTTCGTCCCAAAAAATGTCAGAATATGCTATTAAACTCAATTTTTGAAGAGATATGCTGTTTCCATTTGGCAGAAATAAGTCTTTGATTAATATATCAAGTCCGCTTCTGCTTGGAGTGCATTGATTATAGCAATAGGAGTCTAATCGTGGAAATTTTTTTCTTAATGATTTAACATTTAATTTAAGTTCCTTTGAAACTTGTTTTACTAAATTATTTGCTTCGATAAGGTCTATGTTGGGGTTGCTTTTAAAATTTAGAAGTTTTTCAATTCTGCTCTGTTTTTCTTTGTGAGCTAATGTTATACAATTGTTAAAACTCCTGAAATTATCCACACCATAAATTACAATAGTTTTATATTTGCCAGAAAAACCTGTATTGGTTGCTATTTTAATTACGTCCTTTGATATAAATGAGACACCAAATCTGATTAAAATTGATTCTATTGCAAATGCCAATTCATAGCTCTTGGTTGTTATTTCAATAGAATGATCTGAAACATAGCCATCTCCTGAATATAAGCCATTTAAAAATTCCGCTAACTCTTCGTCGGTGCTATGACTCAGGAATAAATTTGTCAGTTTTTTGTCCTTGGTCGTTCCGAAGGTCATCCCAAACTTGCATAAAATAGTGCTGGTTGCAGACGAGTAGCACAAGACATCCCAGCAATTCGGTTTGTATTCATTTATTGTAGGCTGCAAGCCAAATACTTTTCTCATTTTGGCTGCATAATCCGCAATAATTTCTTCATTTCCATTAGTGAACCATATGTGATTACTGCCAGCTTGTAATTTACCTTCAGCTATCAGATAGCCTAGTATCCTTGCTAATGAACTAGAATTTTTCCATGGAAGATTATAACTTTTTGAGGCTCGTTTTGATTTAATTTTAGGTATCATCCCAATAATCTCTGTATCGCGTAGTTTAGAATATCTCAAGATTTTCACCAGATGTGCAAAATTTACTGATTGCCCGTCTAATAGCCCTTTAATTGCGTTTAATGGCACTCCGGCATTATCTGCCACAGATTTCCATGTATTATTTCTCTTAATATTATGCAGTATATCCTCATATTCTTTAGCCCATGGAACATAAACGTTGTCATTGGGTTTGATTATGTCAATAAATTCAAAGAAATATTTTGTTTTGGGGGTTAATTTTAAATGCCTCGGGACTGCTATTCTCAATCCCTCTTTAAGCTCCTCTGATTTGACAGGTTGTATGCCGCCATTTTTCAAAATGAACAAAGGGTGATAGGCCGTAGCTATAATCTCTCTACCTGACTTAGTGCGAATCTTAAGCAGCTCTTCAGGCGCTTTCCTCTTTATAAATGCCGTCACCCTCTGCGGCGTTACTTTTAAAGACCCAATATTTAATGAAAATATCTCCACAGAATCGTCATAAGCTATGAACCCGTCATCCAATTTCTGGGATTTATTCTTAAGTTTTTCATTTACAAGCTCTCTTATCTTTACAGCAGAGCCGTCACTTAAATAGACGAGACTATCTCCATCTACGCATTTTCCCGCGCCATTGGGACCTAGAATGCAATTAAAATTCCCCCCAAACAACACTTCAGTATGCTTTGCAAAGCTCTTAAAGCCCTGCATTACCATCTTATTTATTCTCGTAGCTTTGAATGTTTCAGCTACGGCTATTTGCTGCATACCTAAATTGCTTGATTGGCTATTGCTTGAAATCTCGCCTTCCATGGTATTAATCCTGTATTGGTATTATATAAAGTTTATTATTTGCTCTTCTAGGTTTATTTTCTAGTTTTTTGTAGATAAATATAAATACTACCTAATACAATATAGTAAAAAAAGTAGTAAAAAAAGCTCTTAGGGGTGGTAGCATGGAGCATGATTACAGGAATACTATTTCTCACATTGACATAGACAGGAGCATAGATGCTATAGAATATCTAACCTTCAATGGGACTGAGGATGAAAGATTTTCAGAATTCAGAAATGACATTGAAGATGGCAATGATTCAATAGAATTGCATTTAATAAAATCAAAATCTTACAAAGAAGCGTTAATTTTGAGGCTCAAGAAAAGCAACGGTGCATATTCTGATAATTGGAGATATTTTCTCAAAGAGGAGCAGAAAACTTTTGGCGGAAGCAAGATATTTTATGTCAATAGCGACTGCAGCAAACTTCTTGTATTGTCACTGTCTAACGAAATTAGAAATAAAATTAATATGGTAGTCACAAGAATCAATAAGATAAATGACAAAATTACAAGATTAAATTCAAAAATCAGAAAGGACAACTTAGATTTGTACGTTACAAAAATAAAGAATAGGGAAGCAACAAATAAAAATAAAGATGATATAATAAATTTCATTAATCAGAATTTAAGGGCTTAGTTTACCTTATTGTTATTTTGCCTTCTTTTTCTAATGCCATGATAATTCTAGCAAGTAGATTTTTGTACTGCTTTGCAGAGTATCTTAATGCCTCTTTTCTCCTCGCCTCGAGCTTATTATGTCCATTCTCGTAAATGCCTATCAAGAACGGCTTATTTGGCACGGCATCTGCAGTTTTAGTATATCTAGGATTATAAATAGCAGTTCCATAAATTGAAACTTGCGGACTAACTTGGTCGATATTAACAATGTAGCCGCCATCAGCATACCAAGACGCCTCTTCCACAAAATCACCAGTTCTGATCCTTTCTTCAACATAATCTTCGGTTCCAGATAAATCACCCTTAACACCGAAATCAACAATTCTTTTTTCCAAACTCTGATGATTTTCATCAAAATCAAAACGCTGGCCAACCCTTTTGTTCCCGCTATTGAAAGTAGTCATCTCAAAGCCCAAAGAATTTTGTACACTAGTGACCTCAAGCTTAATTCGTCTGCCATCCAAATAATTGTCATAAACAACTGTTTCCGGCTCTTGTTCGTTAGTTCCAGGATTTTCCCTAATTCTGTCATTATAGCGCTTTTGAGTATCTTGCCAGAGTTGAACAGCATAGAGTCTTAACTCATTAAGCCCTCTCATTTCTTGAGCAGAAGCGAGAAAAAATAATGCTGGTAGACCGTACATGCAAAAACTTCTTCTAGAAACTCCATCTGGCATATACACAGATGTAAAAAGTCAATATTTAAATATTTAGAATTACTAAATCGTGCTAAACAAGATTCTTAAATCTCTTTATAAACTCTTCAAAATCATATTTCTTTATATTCATGCCACATGCATTCTCATGACCTCCGCCGTAGCCATTCAAGCCAGCCAATGCCTTATCAATTATTGGAATCAGATTTATTTTTGTAGACCTTAAGCTGCATTTCATCTCTTCATTTTTCTCCCTTGCTATCAATATGATTTTTTTTGGATGCCTATACATTACTTCGTTTGAAATATCGTTTGTAAAACTTGTTTTATTATCGGCATATACATAAACAATAAAATTCTCTTTTGTCATTGTGGCATTATCAAGCGCGTCTTTCAGAATAGGAACGTAATCATTGTTCGCTTCCTCATATCTTTTGCAGATGTATTTTCCTTCTGGAGTCGCCTGATTTAGAATTTCATAGGGGCTTTTTACTCTAGTCAAGATTTTGACTGACACCATGACTTCCTTATGTCGTCCTTTAAGTATGAAAGAAAATATTTTGATCAATTTTCCAAGTTTTGACTTGTAAATTATGTCGCCAGGATTTTTGTACGAAATATTGATAAGTTCCGGATATTCCTCTCTGAATTCATTAATGAATTTCGGCACAAACCAATCAGCCACGCACCCCAGGGTAGCCAACCATAAATCCTGCTTCACAACATTATAGCACATAAACGAAGTTGGATGATTGTCTTCTGGTTTTGAAATTCTTGGATTGTAGTAGTGAGCATTCCCTATTTTTGACTGCCCATGATGGTCTATCCAGACAACAGGCACTTTTATCTGCTCAAGGAAATCTGTCTCAGTTGCAGCAACATCTAAGATAAAGACTTTGTCAGGCGCGTACTCATTGACCTTGTTCAAGACCAAATCTCCTATTTTTGGGGATGTCTTTACAACAATTCCGTGACCTTCTTTTTTATACCTATACAGGAGAAGAAAGGCGCACAAACCATCTTGGTCATCGTCAAAGAAAAATAATGGGTTTTTGCAGTTATCTAGATGGTCTTTGATTTCATCAGTCTGCTTATTGGATAATGCCATATCTAATAAAATTCCGGCTAATTATTTAAGGGTTTTGAAAAAATTTATATAAAGTCCTGAAAAATTAGATTTATATGAGTAAATTAAAAGAATTGGAATTAAAAATCAGGAAAATAGAAGAAAGAAACAAAAAAGTTGAATCTGACAAATCATGGGAATTAAGCTACTTAAGAAGATTTTTGCTTATACTGTTTACATATCTTGCAATAGGATTTTACCTTCAGGCAGTTAAAATACCCCAGCCTTGGCTTAATGCAATAGTGCCTTCAGTAGCATTTATGCTGTCAACATTGACTTTGCCATTATTCAAAAAAATATGGGCTAGGTATTTTAATAAATAAATCCAAACCTTTATATTATTTCTTAGCCTATTCTTCTCCATGCAAATCCCATTCAAGCAGCACAAAGGCTATGATCCGTTAGGAGACTGCGGAAAAGGCAAATGCCCGATTTGCGCCAGAAATAATGCATTATTTAGGATTAAAAACACAATTACCAAAGATGAATTTACAAGCGATGCGGTTGCTCCTTTCGTGGGCCGCTATGGATACCCTAATATAAACATCGGAATTCTTGCTCCTCCAGAACAGTCAGAGGAAAGCTGGCTTTTTGATGCTCCAAAATACTGGGCATTGGAAAATTTTGAAATTCCAAGAATTGTTGATTTTCGTTCTTCTTTGCTAAATTCCAGATATAATGTTAACATAAAGAAAAGAATAAAGTTAATTGAAATATCACAAGATATCGCTATGTCTTCTAAGCCAGTTGATGTGACTATACAACTTCAGGAAAAGCCAAAGTTCAGATTAAATTTAGACTCGCACATGGCTCCAACCGGCCCGAATGCAAAGCTGAAAAAAGCTTCAATAACTGAAAATCCAAAAATCCACACTAAAGTATACAAAGTTTTTGAGGATACTGATTTAAAAGCTAATGGAGCGGTAAATTATCTATCTGAAAACAAATTTGATGAGAATTTTTTGAGTAAGTTGTTGAGTGTCGGCACTTTGGGATTAAAAAAAGACAGGAAATTAGTGCCGACAAGATGGTCTATAACTGCCACCGACGATATAATCGGAAAAAATTTAATCAATGAAATAAAGGATTTTAATGAAATAAATTCTTACTATGCATTTTTTGGGAATTACTTAGGAAATTATTATTTAATTTTGATGTTTCCAGAAATCTGGAGCTATGAACTGTTTGAAACTTATGTACCAGATAATTGGAACTACAACAAGCAATTAAGATATACGACAGATTTTGAAAGTCATTATGGAAGAAAAGAATACGCTTTTGGCACGGTTGGAGGGTATTACAC
>Ga0137796_10000956_pt1 | contig 17291 bp, 16 predicted proteins | sample OV2TP3_FD_97704 | JGI IMG/M metagenome (GOLD analysis project Ga0137796, IMG submission 97704) | reverse complement strand
CTTAGCCGCCTTGTCCGATAAGCACCCAATTATCGCAATTATTCTCCTTCGCCCCGCCTCTTGCATGCTGCAAGAATGCGGCGGGGCGTAGCAGAATAGAAAAGCGGACGGGGCGAAGCAGGGTCATTAAAGGTGCCACAATGAAGATCCGGGACACGGAATTAAAAATCCTCAAAAAAGATACTGGCGAGTTGGTTTGCGATGCCCTGCTGAACGTGACTTCCCAAAAGGATGAAAAGCAGCTCCGTCAGGCCCTGGCTAGGGCATTTAAGTCGGCGCAAAAAGCCCAGGCCAAGTCGGTCGCCTTCGCTGTTTTAAGGCGCGAAGGGAAAAGACTTCCACGGAAGTCTGGAAGGGAGGGCCTTTCCTTCAAGGCCATGGCCAAGATCATGGCGCAGGAGATCTGGAAATCCTTAAGATCTCCAAACCCTTTTGCCAAGATCATCATTTGCTTGGATCAGGACAAGGCCTTTAAAGTCTTTGAAACAGAAATCTACAGTTATCTTAATCACCTTTGGAATGATCTCTCCTGGGGGCCTTATGTGACCGTGGATGCGATCATTGAATTGAAGGAGGGAATCGTTTTGATCGAGCGTTCCAATCCGCCGTACGGCTGGGCCCTGCCGGGTGGGTTTGTGGATTACGGGGAAAGCCTGGAGCAGGCCGTGGTCCGCGAGGCCTGGGAAGAGACCCACATGAAGCTGGTGCATTTAAGACAATTCCACACCTATTCTGATCCTCAGCGCGACCCGCGGTTTCATACCATTGGAACAGTCTTTATTGCCAAAGGCAAAGGCCAACCCCGCTCTGGCGACGACGCCAAGGCTGCCAAGATCGTCCGCTCCGAGGAGCTTTTAAAGCTCGATTATGCGTTTGATCATAAAACGGTCATTAAGGATTATTTGAGAACAAGAAGTCCAAAATCCCTTCCCGTAAGATAGACCCTCCTCCTCTCTCGTTGAGGTGTGAGCTCCTTTTCATTTGTCAACAGTTTCCATTTTCTTTTAATTTCCTTTTTTGTTAATATATCGGTAGCTAGAAAGCACAAAAGAGGATGGTTATGAGCCCCAAAGAAAGAATTGCCGTTGTCACCGGCGCCAATCGGGGGATCGGTCTTGAGGTCTGCCGGCAGCTGGCTAAACAGGGCGTTCTGGTGGTCTTGACCAGCCGTAATGAAGAGAAAGGACGCCAGGCCGTTTTGAAGTTGGGAAAAGAAGAACTGACCATCCGGTATTTTCCGCTGGATGTGGACCATGCGGCCAGCATCAACCGTTTGGCCGAGTTCCTAGCCAGAGAATTCGGGCGCTGCGATATTTTGGTCAACAATGCGGGTGTCTTTCTGGATAAAGAAGACCCAGGCGATGCGGAATCACCGAGTATTTTTACAGCGAAGATTGAAACGATCCGTCGGACCCTGGAGACCAATCTTTACGGGCCGATTCTTTTGTGTCAGGCGTTGGTCCCGCTGATGAAAAAGAACAATTACGGACGCGTCGTTAACCTTTCCAGCGGTCTAGGACAGTTATCAGAGATGAACGGTGGTTATCCCGCTTATCGGATCTCTAAGACAGCGCTCAATGCCTTAACCCGGATGCTGGCCGATGAATTGAAAGGTGTCAATATCTTGGTCAATAGTGTCTGTCCTGGCTGGGTCAAAACCGACATGGGCGGGCCCGATGCTACACGTTCCCTGGAGAAAGGCGCAGAGACGATCGTGTGGTTGGCGACCCTTCCGGATAGAGGACCCACGGGGAAATTTTTCCGGGATAAAAAGGAGATCCCGTGGTAAAAGAGACCATAGACCACAGACCGAAGACAATAGACTCGCCCCGTCGTCTTAAGTCTATGGTCTTCGGTTTACGGTCTTCAGTCTCTTCTAAGAGAGGCGAATGAGATTATACAAATTAGATAGAATCGTCCTCAGCATAAAAAATAATGCAGCGCAATTTTTAAACGGCCTGACCTCCAACACCCTAGACAAACCCCGGAATGCCTTCTTAGACGTCCATGGGAAAATTATTGCTACCTTCGACCAGATCCAAACCGGAGAGGATGAGTTTTTGATCGTTCTGGAGAGAGCTTCCCGGGAAACCGTGCTCAACCATATTGAAAAGTTTGTGCGCTTAAGCCGGGTCCAAGTCCAGGAGGAAAATCACAAGGTCTATTTTGATCTGGACGGCAAGCATCCGGTAGAACCCGGTGAATGGGGAATTCCGCAGAAAGAAGGCCAGATCATCCTCACTCCTCAGGGCTTAAGCGGCAGAGAGCCTGTGACAGAGGTTTCTCTGGAGGAGTTCACTTTATTCCGTCTGAAAAATCATATCCCCCTTTTGGGCGTCGATTATGGTCACACCTTCCTTCTCAATGTCAGTGAGGATGAATGTGTCTCTTTCACGAAGGGCTGCTTCCTCGGCCAGGAACCGGTTGCCAAAGTGCATAACCGCTCCAAACCTTCCTGGAAGCTGACTGTCAAGTTTGAGGATGAGTGTCCCGAGGAGGAAAGGAAGGCCATGACCTCGAAGGTGATGGATCCCGAGAACCGACGGGTTTTGGGATTTGTTATGTTGAGCAATCGCTGAAAGAGGTTATCTGAGGCATCGGGGAGTTTCCTTGTCGGGCCTCATCCTTAAGCGGAGCCCCTCGCAAGAGCGAGGGGCGGAGTCGAACCCATTCGACTTCGTCCTTCGACTCGCCCTTTGGGCTCGCTCAGGGTGAGCCCGATAAAAACACCCCGATGGCTCAGGTTATTTATCAAGGAGACCACCCATGGACATCCGCACAAAATCAGTGCACACCGGCGTTTATAAGGACAACAGCTTTAATTCGGTGACGACACCCGTTTATCCCACCTCAACCTTTTATTTCGACAGCCCGGGAAAAAACAAAGGGTATGACTACACGCGAAGCGGCAACCCCACCCGAGCGGCTTTGGAAGAAAATATCGCGGCCTTGGAAGGGGGTGTGGCGTGTTCTGCCACAGCCACCGGCATGGCCGCGATTACCGCGGTTATGTTTTTGTGCCAGCCCGGGGATCACATCATCACCGGTGATGATATCTACGGCGGCAGTTACCGGCTTTTCACGCAGGTTTTCAATAAGATGGGGATAAAGTTCTCCTTCCTTAATATGCGCGATCTCAATACCATCAAGAAAGCCGTCCGCCCCCAGACAAAGATGATCTGGATTGAAACGCCTTCCAATCCGCTCTTAAACATTGTGGATCTCGAGTCCGCCATCAAGATCGCCAAAGAGCACAAACTTTTGAGTGTCGTTGACAACACGTTTCTTTCGCCGTATCTTCAGCGGCCTTTTGAATTCGGGGCGGATATTGTGGTGCATTCCACGACCAAATATTTAAATGGCCATAGCGACGTTGTCGGGGGGGCCATCGTCTACAAAGACCAGGCGATTAAAGAGGGGATCCGGTTTTTGGTCAACGCCCTGGGGGTCTCCCAGGCGCCTTTCGATTCGTGGCTGGTCTTGCGGGGCGTCAAGACATTAGCGCAGAGAATGGAGGCGCATCAGGCCAACGCGCTAAGAATCGCTCAGTTTCTGGAAACGCACCCGCACGTGAAGAAGGTTTATTATCCGGGCCTTAAAAGCCATCCGCAGCAGGATTTGATCAAAAAACAGATGAAGGGTTTTGGCGGGATGCTCGCCTTTGAACTGGACACCTCGAAGGTGCCCCTGGAGGGCTTTTTTAATAGTCTGCATTTTTTTCTTCTGGCAGAATCTTTGGGAGGCGTGGAGTCCCTGATCGAGCACCCCTGGACCATGAGCCATGCCTCCATGGGAGAACAGGCTTTATCGGCCTCGGGCATGACCAAGGAAACCATCCGAATTTCCGCCGGGATTGAAAGTGCGGAAGATTTGATTGAGGATCTTAGAAAGGCGTTAAAAACTTGAATTAAGGTTACGGTGTGCGGCACCAGAACCTACGCAGGATATTCTTTAAAAAAGGGTGTTGTCGGGGGTATCAAAATCTGGTATAGTGTTGGTCTCTTAAGCCACACAAGAATCGTTGGCACGTTTCCATTATGAAGACGCTGATCAATAACGTCTGGGCCAGTTGGAACATCCCCCAGGAAATTAGGGATATTCTTGATCATTCTCCCAAGGTCGTGGTTCCCAAGGATAGAAAGCAAATTTTGGAGCTGGCCTGCGGGGGAGGTCAAGATTTCCTTGAGGTGGTTTACGATATTAAAGGAAAGGGACGGGTCGTTGAGGCCACGGTCGCCAAATGCAAAAATGGTTTGGCCGTTAACTATTCCGAAAAATACATGCGGCGCCGCGACCCCGATTCTATGCTCATTGGCGATGAAGAACAAACCGATAAACCTAAATTTACAGAACTCTTTAAATCCTCTTTTGAAGAGGTCCGAGCCGAGACCTTTGAATGGTTAAAAAGCCAGGAGCTCATGATCCTGCCCTTTATGGCCGGGGGAAGAGAGATGGGTTATGCGGCCCTCTTGATCGCCCCGGCCAATGCCGGATTTTTCGTGGGCAGCCTCGCGGATCTTCAGGGCATGCTGGGGATCTCGGAGGTCCAGTCCCATTTTAATCCTTACGCGATTATTTACTTGGCCCCGTCTTTTCGGCATACCCATTTTAACGGCAGGCAGATGGTGGTTCACAACCGGCTGGACCATCTGCATGAGATCTTTTCCTATAATCTTTATCCGGGCCCGAGTGCCAAAAAGGGGGTCTACGGGATTCTCCTGCAGATCGGAGAAAAGGAAGGATGGCTGACCCTTCACGCCTCCACGGTGCAGGTCATAACTCCCTATGAAAACGTGGTGACCATCCTCCATGAAGGCGCCTCGGGAGGCGGTAAAAGCGAGATGCTCGAGTACCCCCACCGCGAGCCCGACGGCCGTCTTCTTCTGGGAACCAACAGCCAGACAGGCGATAAATTCTATTTTTCCTTAACTCAAGGCTGCGCCTTAAGACCCGTGACCGATGATATGGCGATCTCGCATCCCAAATTCTTAGGGGAGGAAAAAAAGCTGGTGGTCACCGACGCTGAGGCGGCGTGGTTTATTCGCCTGAATCACATCACGCATTACAATACGGATCCCCAGCTGGAGAACATGTGCATTCACCCCAAGGAGCCTATGCTTTTTCTCAATATTCAAGGGGTGCCGCATGCCACGTGTTTGATCTGGGAGCATACGGAAGACGAGCCGGGCAAGCCCTGTCCTAATCCGCGGGTTATCTTGCCCCGGAGGTTTGTCCCCAACATTATCGACGGTCATGCCGAGGTGGACTATCGGAGCTTCGGCATCCGCACGCCCCCGTGCAGCCGGGAGAAACCCAGCTACGGGATCTTAGGGATCTTTCATATCCTGCCGCCGGCGCTGGCCTGGCTGTGGAGACTCGTGTCTCCCCGCGGAGATTCTAATCCCAGCATCACCGAAAGCGCAGGATTGACCAGCGAGGGCGTGGGCTCCTACTGGCCTTTTGCCACCGGCCGGTACATCAATCATGCGAATCTCCTTTTGCGGCAGATGGTAGATACGCCCCGGACCCGGCATCTTTTATTCCCTAATCAATATGTCGGCGTGTGGAAGGTGGGATTTATGCCCCAGTGGATTTCCCGGGAATATATCGCCCGGCGGGGAATTGCAAAATTTAAACCCGAGCAGCTTCTTTCTGCCCGGTGTCCGCTTTTGGGCTATGTCCCGATCACCATGCACATTGAAGGGGTCCGCGTGCCGGAAGGATTCCTGCAAGCCAACAAGCAGCCCGAGATAGGCGAGGAAGGCTACGAGGCCGGCGCCACCACCCTCTATAATTTCTTTAGAACCGAATTGTCGAAATTCCTAACCCCGGAATTGGATAAGCTGGGAAGGGATATTATCGAATGCTGTCTTTATAAGGGAACATTGGACGATTATATAAAACTCCTCCCCATGGCATGGTGAGCACTTAAAGAATCTCTACTCATAAACTAAGCTTAAATTTAGCCTCTTAAAATTCCTATGAAGAAAGTTTTTCCTTCCATAGAGCTTAATGGATTCAAATTGTTCAAGCGCGGCAAGGTCCGCGATGTTTATGATCTGGGAAAAGAACTGCTTCTCATTTCCACGGACCGGATCTCCTGCTTCGACGTGGTTTTGCCCGACTGCGTTCCCTGCAAGGGCGAGGTCCTGACCCGTCTTTCGCGGTTCTGGTTTGAATTCACCAAAGACATCATTCCCAATCATTTCATTACCAGCGAGGTGGGACAATTTCCCCAGGCGCTATCAAAATATCGGGAGATCCTGGAAAACCGTTCCATGCTAGCGGTGAAGGCCGAGGCCATTCCTTTCGAATGTGTGGTGCGCGGTTATCTTTCCGGTTCGGGATGGAAAGAATATCAAGGGCACTCCTCCATTTGCGGAATCAAATTGCCCCCGGGACTCAAGGAGTCTGATCGTCTGCCAGCCCCCCTTTTTACCCCCGCGACGAAAGAAGAGACCGGGCATGATATGAATGTGAGCCAAGTGGTTTTAGACAAGAAATTAGGACCCCATCTTTCTTCTCAGCTAAAGAAGTTCAGCATTGCTTTATATGAGAAGGCCAGCACGTACGCCGAAGCCAGGGGCATCATCATTGCCGATACCAAATTTGAATTCGGATTATACGAGGGAAAACTGATCTTAATCGATGAGGCGCTGACCCCGGATTCCTCGCGCTTCTGGCCCAAAGACACATACCGGCGAGGACGGCCGCAGCCCAGCTTTGACAAACAATTTCTTCGCGACTACCTGGAAACCCTCAATTGGGATAAAACTTATCCTGCCCCGGCGTTGCCGCAAACAATCGTGGAGGAAACAACCCAGCGTTACCTTAAGATCTGTGATCTCTTGATTGGCGAGTCACTTTTAAAAAGCGATTAATCGAAGGCAAAAGAGCCTTTAAGATATTGAAGGTGTGAGTTGTGAAAAGATGTGATATTTTGATCCTTGCCGGGTCGATTGTTTTCCTTTGTGGTTTCTCGGATGTCGGTTTATCAGATATTGCGGCAGCGATTATCCGCAAAGACTTCGCCAAGGCTGAGGTCTTAGCCAAGGACTTCATCGCCCGCCACCCCCCAAGGGAAAGATACAACAAGGCGCTTTACTACTTGGCTTTAAGTCAATTGAATTTAGAGCGCTATCCCGCCTCCCGAAAGAACTTTCTTCGCCTCCTTAAGAGTTCGCCGGAATCAGAATTGCGAGACAAGGCTTATCTAGGGCTGATCGACGCTTACTATCTTCAAGGTCAATATGTCTCGGCCCTACATCAGGCGGAAAAGCTGCTTCACTTGAATCCGGACTCCGATTCGTTAAGTTTGATTTACCTTAAATTGGGCCGGGCGAACTTAAAATTATCTCAGTGGGAAAAAGCCCAGGATTACTTACAAAGGGTGATCGATGGTTTTCCCCAGAGCTTAGAGAGCCACTTGGCCAGACAGCTTTTGGAAGAGAAGCAATATTTTGCCGTTCAAGTGGGGGCCTTTATCGACCGGGAACGGGCGGCGAATCTGGTGGAGGAGCTGCAAGCACGCCACGGTCATTACGCCTATATTGTGGAGACGGTCGACCATACGCAAAAGAAGTTTTATCGGGTACGCGTTGGGCAGTTGTCCACCTTGAAGGAAGCGGAGAAACTAAGAACGAGGTTGACGAAGTTAGGTTATCCCACCAGGATCTATCCTTAGAACCCGTCCTGTAATATATAGGAATAGTATAAATACTGAGTTATTAGGTAACGAATTTAAAACGGATATCGGAAGATCAGGGCATCAGGGTGTGGGTATCAGGATACCAGGGATTCACCTGATCTCCTGATATTCTGATAACCGTTTTAGAATGTTATGGATTTTAAAAGGATTGTGTTTCTCCTCGGCCCCACGGCCGTCGGCAAAACCGGGGTCTCTTTTCATCTGGCCCGGGGCTTGAACGCCGAGATCATCTCCTGCGATTCGATGCAGGTTTATAAGGAGATCTCGATTGCCAGCGGCAAGCCCCCGGAGGAGATTCTACGAAAAGTTCCTCACCACCTCGTAGGAGTCGTCTCCATTCAACAGGAATTCGATGTCATGACTTTCCAGCAAATGGCCCTGGCCGCTATCAAAAAGATCCATGCCGAAAATAAAATCCCCCTTGTTGTGGGAGGGAGCGGTTTATATGTGCAGGTTCTTCTGGATGGTTTGTTTGCGGGTGTTCCCCAAGATAGCCAACTGCGCGGAAAGCTCGATTGGCTGGCCCGGAAAAGAGGGAATGAATTCTTGTTTGCTCAGCTTCAAGCGTGGGATCCCCACTCTGCTCAGAAGATCCATCCCCATGATCGAAAGAGGATCATCCGCGCCCTCGAGGTTTATCTCACCACCCGCGAGCCGATGTCCCGATGGCAAAAAAGGCGCCAGGGCCTTTGGGGGAGTTTCGACATTTCTTTATTTGCTCTCAACAGAGAACGGCCACAGCTTTATCAAAGCATCAATGATCGAGTCGAGCAGATGTTTCACAAGGGCGTGGTTAACGAAATCAAGCGATTCCAGAAGGTCCCCTGGAGCCGCACGGCGCAAGCGATTATCGGGGTACGGGAAATCCGGGGCTTTCTGGAAGGCAAGCACACCCTACAAAAGGCCAAAGAGCTGATGAGGCTTCACACCCGTCGATATGCCAAAAGGCAGATGACGTGGTTTCGAAAAGAAAAACGCTTGTGCTGGATCACCATCGAGCTTCAGGAAACTCCTCAACAGGTGGCCTCAAGGATCATGGAGAGGCTTTCAAGATGAGCGAAAAGGTTCTTCTGGTTGGTGTGGATTGGGGTCGAAAAGAAGACTGGCCGATGGAGCAGACCTTAAATGAGCTAAAAGACCTGGTCAAGGCCTGCCAGGGAGAGCCGGTGGATTCGATTGTCTGTCGGGTGGCTAGGCCCACGCCGAATTTTCTGATAGGCTCCGGAAAACTGAAAGAGATCATCGATTTGTGCCAGAGCCAAAAAGTGGATACTGTGATCTTTAGCCACGACCTCAAAGGCAGCCAGCAGCGGAATCTCGAGGAGGCCCTGCAACGTAAAACCGTGGATCGCACCCAGCTCATCCTGGATATTTTTGCGCGCCGGGCCAAAAGCCGGGAGGGCAAGATGCAGGTCGAGCTGGCCCAGCTCCAGTATCTTCTCCCTCGATTGGTGGGGAAAGGAATTGAGCTCTCGCGCCCGGGCGGAGGCATCGGCACCTTGGGCCCCGGGGAAACAAAACTCGAGACCGATCGGCGGAGGATTTCTGCCAGGATCACGAGATTAAAACAGGACCTGAAAGATCTCAGCCTGGAAAGGCAAATCAAAAGAAAGAAGAGAAAGGAAAACGCCCTTCCTACCGTTGCCTTAGTAGGGTACACGAGTGCCGGCAAGTCAACCCTCCTAAACCGGCTCACCCAAAGCGACCAGCCGACCCGCGCCGGGCTTTTTACCACCCTCGATCCTATAGCGCGTCAATGCCTGCTTCCGAATCAGCAAAGAGCCATTATCTCGGACACGGTCGGTTTTATGCATGAATTGCCGCATCACTTGATCGAAGCCTTCCACGCCACCTTAGAGGAAGTGCAGGAGGCGGATTTGCTTCTTCTGGTCTTGGACGTGAGTCATCCGAATTTCCGCAGCCGTCATGAAGCGGTGGGGGATGTCTTAAGGGAGCTGGATTGCAGGGACAAACTCCGGATCACGGTCTTAAATAAAATTGACTGCCTGCCGGATAAAGAAGGTCTACTCGCGCTCGAGGCGAATTTTGATCCTGCGGTCGCCATTTCGGGGTTAACCGGGGAGAACGTGACCGGGCTTCTGGAGAAGATGACGGGTTTGCTTTTCCGGGGGCTCCTCAGGGTGGAACTGAAAATCCCTTTAGAGCGGATGGATCTGATGAATCTCATCCACCGCCAGGGCCAAGTGCATTCCTTAAAGTATTTTTCGCGCTGGGTGCGGGTGGTGGCGAGCGTCTCTCCGGAGATCGCCGGCCGGCTGCGGGCGTATGCTATCGGACCGTCAGAAATCCAGAGGTAAGAATGTAGATATCCTTACATGAGATTATCGGCGTTTTCCAGGTCCCTGAGAAGAGGATATTTTATCGGGCGATATCGTGAATTTGATCGCGATTTTAATAATTATTTAGTTTATTTACTAAATTTAGTTAATATGATAAATTTATTCCAGAAAAGCATAAAGCATAAAGTATTGATATGACTAAAACGATATTTGCGAATCCATTCCGACCGGGCGCCGGTCACCCACCACCTTATCTTGCCGGTCGAGAGCAGGAGAAGAAAGAGTTTGCTGATTTATTAGAACAACAGCCGATTATGACTAACCTTGTTCTTACCGGTTTGCGGGGGGTAGGCAAGACGGTTTTACTGGAGACATTCAAACCGATTGCCATCCAGAAAGGGTGGTTATGGGCAGGAACGGATCTTTCAGAATCCGCCAGTGTTAGTGAAGACAGTATTGCCGTGCGGATCTTGGCCGATCTTGCACCGTTGGTATCCGGCGTTGTTGTTGGGGAACAGGAAACAAGGCGTATCGGTTTTATCCCAAAAGAAGAGAAAAAACCGGTGTATTTGGATTTTCAACTTCTTAAACAAGTTTATGACCAGACCCCAGGACTGGTCTCTGATAAGCTGAAAACGATTTTGGAGTTGGTATGGGCATGCCTTCGAAACACGAGGTGTCGGGGAATTGTGTTGGCGTATGATGAAGCGCAGAATCTCAGCGATCAGGCGGAAAGTCAGCAGTATCCGCTGTCGCTTTTGTTGGATGTTTTTCAATCTATACAGAAAAGGGGGATTTCGATTATGCTGGTGTTGACCGGGCTGCCGACTTTATTCCCCAAGCTTGTTGAAGCAAGGACATTCGCGGAGCGCATGTTTCATGTTATGACATTAAAACGATTAGATAAATCAGAAAGTCGCGATGCCATCCTAAAGCCGATTGATCAGCAGAGCTGTCCGGTACGTTTCAGTGAAAAGGCGGTCTCGGAAATTATTAAGCATTCTGGTGGATACCCGTATTTTATACAATTTTTATGCCGTGAAATGTTCGACTCCTATTTACAGCGGAAAGCCAGCGGTGAGATCAATCCTGTGGTGACGGTGGCCCAAACTGTCCGTAAGCTGGATTCGGATTTCTTTTCGGGGCGCTGGAATCGCGTAACGGATCGGCAGCGCGAATTGCTGATAGTGGTGGCGGAACTGCCCCATTGCGATGAGGAGTTCACGGTGCAGGAAATCGTGGAGAAATCGAAAGAAAAGCTGGGAAAGCCTTTCAGCGCGAGTCACGTGAACCAGATCCTGGCCAAAATGGCAGAAAGCGGGCTGGTGTATAAGAATCGGCACGGGCGTTATTCTTTTGCCGTACCATTGTTGGGCGATTTTATCCGTCGACAACGAGAGGAAGGGAGTATTTAATAAAGCAGGGACAGCGCGCCTGCTTTTAATATTCAAATAAGGTAACTACTCAGGTACCCATATCCGTCGAGAACCAGATTGCAGGTGATCTTAATGGAAATTGACTCTCGACGAGAGCTTATTTGAGTAAATTTTAGGCTAAAATTTCTTATCGACGAGCCAAGGTACCTGAATAGTAACCAAATAAGACATAATCCGTCTTTAAAGAAAATCCCCCATGACAAGATTGTCTTTTTTATGGATGTGTTTGGTTCTTCTATGCCTGGACGGGTTCTGGGAACCCTCCTCCGGCTACGGGCAAAGAGTTCTCAAAGACGGCCGGGAGATCGTCCCCAACGGCCTTTATCGGGAGAACGATTCCGAGGGCCGGGTGCAGCGCCGGTTCAACCTAAAAGAGAACAAACCCGACGGTCCGTTTAATGCTTACTATCCAGCAGGGCAGCTCAAAGGGGAAGGGTTTTATAAAGACGGTCTTCTCGAAGGCCCGGCCCGGGCGTATTATCCGGACGGGACCCTCCAACTTGAGGCCTCTTATCAATCCGGTCAATTTCATGGGCCTGTACGATTCTATGACGCCGAAGGGAAATTGAAGATGGAAGCCAATTATGTCCATGGATCTAGGGAAGGGGCCTTCAAAGAATATCATTGGGGAACCCTCTGGCGGGAGAGCGAGTATCGACAGGGCCAAATCCACGGATTGGTTAAAGAATATTTAGAAAACGGGGTTCTTCTAAAAATCACCTCCTATAAAAAGGGCCGACAAAAAGGCCGGATTCGAGAATACGACAAAGCCGGGATCTTAAGAAGGATCTGGCAGGCCCAAGGAGGTGTGGCCCATGGCGTTAGCAAAGAATATGATGAAACAGGCGAATTAATGACCCTGGGAAACTACAAGAACGGCCGGCCCCACGGATTGTTCAAAACCTTTCATAAAACCGGCGAGCTTCTCAATCAAACCCATTTTAGGAACGGAAAGATCACCGATCAATTGTGGAGCGCGTATTATCCCGGTGGGCAGTTGTGGAAAACGGTGGATATCAAGGAAGGGAAGAAGGAAGGCCTCTTGCGGGAGTACTATGAAGATGGCGTCTTAAAAACCGAAGGATTCTTAAAAGATGGTAAAATGGCCGGGACTTTTAAGGTCTATGATGCCAATGGCATGTTAGAGTATATCGAGCGGTATCAGGATGACCGGCTGATGAAAAGAGAAGCATTCAAGGAATAAGGGTTAAACAGCTCATGAAACAAAGACCCTTCGGGGTAACTGGCGAGTTGGTATCCGAGATAGGGTTAGGTGCCTGGCAACTGGGCGATGGCTGGGGCCGGGTGGATGACCAAACCGCGCATGACATCATGTCCCACGCCCTCGAAGGGGGAGTGAACTTCTTTGATACCGCGGATGTGTACGGCCAAGGATTAAGCGAGGAAAGGATCGGGAGATTCCTTCAAGGGTGTTGCGAAAGGATTTTTGTGGCAACCAAGATGGGCCGTTTCCCTAAGCCTGGCTGGCCTAAAAATTTTTCGCTGTATGCGTTTCGGCAGTTTATTGACAATTCTCTTAAGCGTTTGGGCCGGGAGACCATTGATCTCATGCAGATCCACTGCATTCCGTTTGAGTTTCTAAAGAAAAACGAGCTGTGGGAGTGGCTGGGCATTCTTAAAAAAGAGGGCAAGGTGCGTTTCTTCGGGGTCAGTGTGGAATCTATGGAGGAGGCGTTGTTTTGCCTAGAGCACAATGAGATTGTCTCCTTGCAAATCATTTTTAATATCTTCCGTCAGAAACCTATTGAAACTCTTTTCGAAAAGGCCAAGGCCCAAAAGATGGCGCTGATTGCGCGGCTGCCCTTGGCCTCGGGTCTTTTATGCGGAAGATTTACTCCTCAGACCACTTTTTTGCCTGACGATCATCGACGCTACAATAAAGACGGGCAGGCCTTTAATGTGGGCGAGACCTTCGCCGGGGTTCCTTTTGAAAAAGGCCTGGAACTTGTTGAGGAGCTTAAGAGCCTGATGCCCGCCGGATTCACCATGGCGCAGATGGCGCTTCGCTGGATATTGGATTTTGATGCGGTCGCAACCGTGATCCCGGGGGCAACAAAAGTGAATCAAGTTCAAGAAAACCTGGCGGCGGGGAATTTGCCGCCTCTTTCTTTAGCCCTTCATCAACGATTGGAAGAATTTTATGAGACAAAAGTTGTTCAACACATACGGGGGGTGTATTAAGATGGCCAAACGACCTGGCTGGGACGAATATTTTTTGAAACTGGCGATGCTCGCCTCGGAACGGGCCACGTGCCCCCGGATGCATTGCGGCTGCATCCTGGTTAAGGATAAGAACGTGATCGCCAGCGGTTACAATGGATCGATTCCCGGGGACGATCACTGTGAGGAGGCGGGGTGTCTCATCATTGATAATCACTGCGTGCGCACGGTGCATGCGGAGATGAACGCGCTGATTCAAGCGGCCAAGCGCGGCCACGCGGTGGAAGGCTCAACCGCCTACATCACGAACATGCCGTGCACGACCTGCTCCAAGGCCCTCATCACCGCCGGCATCAAAAGGGTGGTGGTCTTCTCGGATTTTCATGACACCCTGGCCGTGGAATTTTTTAAGAAGGGTCGGGTGAGGATAGATAAAATCCCCATGCCTTCCACGGAAATCACTTATGATTTGGAAGAATATCCCTCGGCAAAGACAGACGACATCAACACCATAGCGGAAAAAGAAGAATAAATGGAAACGATCAAAGTGCTTATCGCGGACGATGAGAAGGAAACCTTAGGCCTTATGGCCCAGAAGGTCGCCCTTGAGGGTTACAAGGTGATCACGGCCCAAAACGGACAGGAGGCCTGGGATCTCATTGTGAAGGAATCGCCCGACGTGATCCTTCTGGACTTGATCATGCCCGTGATGGACGGATTCACCGTATTAAAAAAGCTTCGAGAAAATCCGCCTTCCCCCAAATGGCAGCCGGTGATCATCATCTCCGGTCTTAATGAGCTGGAAGATATGCAAAAAGGACTTTCTCTGGAGGCGGATCATTATCTGACCAAACCCTTCCGCAGTGAGGATGTCTTGAAAAGCATTCGTTTGATGATTAGTCTCATCCCGCAGAGAAAATCTAGCTTGGAGCTGGAAAAGGAAGAAAAAAATTCCTAAAGATCCATGAAAGTCTCTTTGATATGGGTGGTTGTTTTTCTGATGTCTTTTGTGGCGTATGTCCGTTATCTCGAGAAAACCACGATTTTCCATCCCACGCGTCTTATGGAAAGAACCCCCCGCAGCGTAGGATTGGATTTCGAGGACATCTCTTTTCGTACAAAGGATAATGTCCTCATTCACGGATGGCTGGTGAAGCATCCTCAGGGTCGTTGCACCCTCCTTTATTTCCACGGGAATGCGGGGAATATCAGCGATCGCTTAGAGAAGATTTCTCTGCTACGGAAGGTGGGCGTTCATATCTTTATCATTGATTACCGCGGGTACGGCCAAAGTCAAGGCCGACCCTCCGAGCAGGGCCTTTATGAAGACGCCCTCGGGGCTTACGATTATTTGCTGACGAGAAAAGACATCGAGCCGGATAAAATTGGGGCCTATGGCACCTCGTTGGGGGGGGCGGTCGCCGTTGACTTGGCGACCAAAAGAAAACTCGCCTGTCTGGTGATTGATTCCTCTTTCACGAAAGCCGCGGATATCAGTAAAACAATCTATCCTTTTATCCCTTCTTTTTTGATCCAAACCAAGATGGACTCTGTACGAAAGATCAAAAACCTGGCGATCCCGAAGTTTTTCATCCACAGCCCGCAGGATGAGGTGATCCCTTATCGCCTGGGCCGGAAGTTGTTCGAGCAGGCCCCGGAGCCCAAAGAATTCCTGGATGTCCGCGGTGGACACAACGATAATTATGAGCAGTCTGCGGAATTGCTGGAAAGCAAGCTTAGCGACTTTTTGAGACGGTATGGGCTTATTGGAAAACACCGTATATGAGTTTTCCTTTGGGAAATCTTGCGAAATTTATAGATTTGAAGAAATTAAAACGAGATCTGGAATTAAGAGGACAAAAAAATTCCCCCTGACCGAAGCCAGAGGGATGTTTGGTTCTGCCCAGCCGTAGCTGGACAATGTGAGAATAGCATGGGAATTTTTTTTGTCAAGAATTAAAAAATGGGGAGTTGACATGGCTCAATTCATCACAATCAAAGGCCGAAAAATTGTAGATCCCCAGAACCGCCCCCTGACTTTGAAAGGCGTGAATCTGGGAGGATGGCTCTTGATGGAAGGCTACATCCTGCATTCCCCGAATGTGGGAGAGCAGATTTTCAAGAAGGATTTCCGCAGGGTCCTGGGGCAAAAGGCCCTGGATTATTTTGAAAAAAGTTTCCGCGGCCATTTTATCCAGGGAAAAGATATCCGGGCCATTGCTGATTTTGGCTTCAACTGTATCCGCGTGCCCTTTCACTATCGCTTGATCGAGAAGAGGCCTTATCATTACGATGAGCAAGGCCTGCAATACCTTGACAATCTCGTGGGGTGGGCGGAAAAGCACGGGCTTTGGATCATTCTGGACCTGCACGCGGCCTGTGGCTCTCAGAATCACGACTGGCATTCCGACAGCTTAGGGCAAGCGCTGTTATGGAAAAACAAAGAATATCAGAAACGGACATGCCTGTTATGGGAATTCCTCGCTGACCGCTACAAAGACCGGGAAGCTGTCACCGGCTATGACCTTTTGAACGAGGCGGTTCTGGCCGATCCCCGGCCTTTGAATGCCTTTTACCAAAAGCTGATTCAGACGATCAGAGGCGTCGACCGAAACCATCTTCTTTTTGTCGAGGGAAACACCTGGGCGACCGACTTAAACTGTCTGGACGAATTTTCAGATGACAAAGTGGTTTTAAGCATTCATTTCTATCAGCCCTTGGAGTTTGCCTTTAACTTTGTGCCGTCGCAGAAGTACCCTTTCACCAGCAAGGACAGAAGATGGGATCATTCGACCTTGCGGAAACTGTTGTGGGACTACGAGAAGATTTCACGGACACGATGCCGCCCCATTTATGTTGGTGAATTCGGCATCAACGTTCGCCAGGGCTTCTTTGGAGAAGACCAGTGGCTTAAAGATCTCTTGGCATCTTTTCAGGAGTTTGGTTTCCATTGGACGTACTGGACCTATAAAGCCGTCAAAAATGCCATATTTCCCGACGGTCTTTTTAGCTATTACGATAATCCAGCGTGGGTGAATCGCCAGGGGCCCCGGATGGGCTGGGAGACCTACGCCCCTCTTTGGTCCAAGCACAAAGAAGACATGATCCGCTCCTGGGAGACGGAAAACTTTCTTCAGAATCCCTCCCTTCTCAACATCCTGAAAGATGCCGCAAAATAAATTAACCAGCCTTAAAAATCCGCGGATTCAGAACCTCATCAAGCTCCGAGATCGCAAAGAACGCCAAACCCAGGGCCTCACGATTGTCGAAGGCTTAAGAGAAGTTTTCCTGGCGCAGCAATCCGGTGTGGTGTTTCAACAGTTATTTTTGTGCCGGGAACTTTTAAGGAAAGAAGGAGGGATCGATAAAATCTTATCCCGGAAGACAGCGGTCTTTGAAGTCTCCCAAGAGATTTTTGCCAAAATCGCTTTTGGCGAAAGGCACGAAGGCATTCTGGCGGTGGTTTCCCCAAAGCTTTTTCGTCTGGAAGATTTAAGGTTTAAAAAGGACCCTCTTTGTTGTGTCGTGGAGGCCCTCGAGAAACCGGGGAATCTCGGGGCGATTTTAAGAAGCTGCGATGGCGTGGGCGCGGAGGGTGTTTTGGTCTGCGATGGGAAAACAGATATCTATAATCCCAATGTGATCCGCGCCAGTTTGGGAAGCGTC
>Ga0137796_10000955_pt1 | contig 17293 bp, 19 predicted proteins | sample OV2TP3_FD_97704 | JGI IMG/M metagenome (GOLD analysis project Ga0137796, IMG submission 97704) | reverse complement strand
ATAGTTATAAAGTAACTACACTAATTAATAAATATTTCGGTAGTAGAGAATATAGGTCGAAATTGCTTCAGAAAGCTAAAGTATTACTTTGAAACAAAATATTTATAAACTGCAAGCTATCCATTATTCTTTTAAGATGGATTTTAAAAATAGGGATATTATCTCAATTAATGACTTCTCTAAGGAAGAGCTTTTGCACATTCTTAAGGTCGCAAGGCAGATAGAGCAAAAGCCAAAAAGCAATCTCCTGAAGGGCAATATTCTTGCAGCGCTGTTTTTTGAGCCATCAACAAGGACAAGGCTTAGCTTTATATCTGCTATGGAACAGCTTTCTGGAAAAGTGATAGGGTTTTCAACAGCAAACATGACCTCGATACAAAAAGGCGAATCTTTATGGGACACTATAAAGATGACAGAGCAATATGCAGATGTTGTTGTGATAAGGCACCCTTTGGAAGGCTCTGCAAGGCTTGCTGCAGAAGCATCCTCTATACCGGTAATAAACGGCGGAGACGGCTCAAACCAGCACCCTACCCAGACAATGCTTGACTTATACACAATACAAAAAATAAAGGATGCTCTTGAAAACCTGCATATCGGGTTTGTCGGCGACCTGAAATACGGCAGGACAGTCCATTCACTTGTAATTGCCTTGTCCCATTTTAGCCCAACTTTTTATTTTATAGCTCCTGACGGGCTCCAAATCCCTGAAAATTACTTAGACGAATTATTCCAAAAAAAGATTAAGTACCACAAAACATCTGATTTAAGGAGATTTGGGAAAGAGCTTGATGTGCTTTATGTTACAAGAATACAGAAAGAAAGGTTCCCCGATCCTTTGGAGTACGAGAAATTCAAAGGCATATACAGAATTGATGAATCGTTTTTGCATGATGTTAAAAAGGATTTAAAGATAATGCACCCTCTTCCAAGAGTTGATGAAATAGACAAAAGCATTGACAGCACAGAGCATGCAGCCTATTTTGAGCAGGCAGCAAACGGGATTCCAGTAAGAAAGGCTTTGTTAGCATTAGTGTTGGGAAAGGTAAAGTAAAATGCCGGAAGAAACAAAAAAGAAACGAAAAGCCAGAAAAACAAGAAGAGCCAAAGAAAAAATAAAGCCCAAGAAGGCAGTTTTAAATGCGCCAAAAGAAGAAATAAAGAAGGAGCTTAAAATAAGCGCCATAGAAGAAGGGACAGTTATAGATCACATACCGACAGATGCCACTTTCAAAGTAGTTGAAATTCTTGATTTGGAAAATCATAATGGGGTTGTGTCTATCGCAACCAATCTTCAAAGCAAGAGGCTCAAAAAAAAGGGCATTGTAAAAGTTGGCGGCAAAAGCCTGACGCAGGAGGAGGTTAATAAAATTGCTGTTGTTGCCCCTGACGCAACTGTGAATATCATAAAGGGCTATAATGTAAAAGAAAAGATAAAGGTAAAAATGCCTGATGTAATAGATAATGTGGTAAAATGCTCAAACCCAGTGTGCATAACAAACAATGAGCAGATAGCAACAAAATTTTATGTCGTCAGGAAAGATCCTCTAAAAATCAAGTGCCATTATTGCGAGAGGAGTATGGGGAAAGAAGATGTGGAGATAATTTAAGTGTAAAATTTTTAATATTAAAAATGCTCCAAACAAACCTATGCGGAATAAGGCTGAAAAACCCTGCAATTCTTGCTTCTGGAATTCTTGGCGTTACTAAAGAAAGCGTTGACAGGATTGGCAAAGCAGGCGCTGGAGCTGTAACCCTAAAATCATTATGCCATGAAGAGAGGGCAGGCAACCCAAACCCTGCAATGTTCGGCTATGACGGGGTTTTTCTTAATGCAGTAGGGCTTCCTGGGCAGGGGATTGATTCTGCGCTTAAAGATTTCCAAAGGCTCGACAATTTAAGCGTGCCTGTGCTCGGAAGCATTTATGGGTATAAGATTGGGCAGTTTGGTGAAGTAACCAAAAAAATGTCGTCTTTAAAGCCGGCAATGATTGAAGTTGACATTTCTTGCCCACACTTAGACTATGGAAAGCCCTATTACGCTGATGCGGGACTGGCTGCTGAAATTACAAAGAGTGTTAAGAAAAGCTCAGGCAAAATACCTGTGAGCATAAAGCTAAGCCCAAATGTTTATGACATAAAGGAGATTGCCCACGCTGCTGAAAAAGCGGGGGCTGATGCAATAACAGCAATAAACACAGCTACTGGGATGGCTATAGACATTACTGCAAGAAAGCCAATCCTCGCAAACAAAATTGGAGGGGTGTCAGGCCCTGCATTGAAGCCAATTGCAGTAAGATGCGTCTATGAGATTTATGAGACAGTAAAAATCCCGATTATCGGCACAGGCGGAGTCACTTATGGCAAAGACGCTATTGAAATGATTATGGCAGGCGCAACTGCTGTTGGAATTGGGACAGGGGTTTATTATCGCGGAATCGGGATTTTTAAGAAAGTATGCGACGAAATGCAGCAATGGATGAAAAAGAATAAAGTGAAAAATTTAGAGGGAATAAGAGGGGTTGCGCATGGATGAAAATATGGGATTGCAATAGCATCTGCAATTTTAATTATTGCAGGGCTTGTTATGTTAGCAATAGCTTTTGGAGATTAAATATGTCTAAACAATTAATCACTAAATTTAATTCCATTAAAGAATGGAAGGACTACTGCTTTAGTACACATAAGTTATATCTCAAAAATCCTCATTTTAAGAAATGGATTAATAAGAAAGAGATTTATATTTTTAATTTAAGCAATCTAAAAAAGGACAGCATTAAATATATAAAATCAGGATTGGAAGATGCTATAAAATTAGCAAAACTCCACTTTAAAGTCTTTTATGGGGATATTGATAATTTCAAAAAAATTATGAATTCAGGCAATAAAAAAATAGATAGCACTAATCTATTAAAAGCAGTTATTGAAGAAAGAAATAAAAATCATAAAGAGCATGCAAGCATATTCGTCTTTAATAAGCCGGTTAGATCGCAGGATTCTGTAATCAAAGACGGAGAAGCATTGACTTATGTCTCTGAAGGCATTACTGCTTTTTCTTTTTCTGCATTTAAGGATTATCCTCCAAGCTTTTTAATGCGCAGGGGAAAGCACGAAGCGCTGCATCTTTTAGGATTAAATTCCCACCATGAAGATACAAAAGTTAAAGGATATAAACATAATGTTCCATGCAACATGAATTACAATGCGCCAACAAAATATTTATGCAGCAAATGCAGGGATGCACTGGTATATTTTTGGATAGGGGTAGAATATGCGGCTGAAAACAAATAAGCAAAAATCCCAAATTGTAAGAGAAGGTTAATGGAAAATATAGTTTTGAATGCCAATAAAATAGAAAGATTTATATATTAATAATTATTAATGGTTCATTATTAATTAGAATGAAAGGTGGTTAAAATTATAGTGACAATAAGCAAGGGGCAGCAAATTACAATACCTGCTGAATTTAGGAAAGACCTGGACTTTAAAGCAGGCAGCAAAGTAGAGTTAATCAAAAAGCAAAATAAAATAATCATTCAGCCGCTTGAGGACGATTTAGATAAGTTATTTGCAGCTGCAAAGGGAATAAAACCTAAACACAAGTTAACAGCAAAGCAAATGGATGAACTAACGGAAAATGAGATTATTAGACAGTAATGTGGTATCTTATGCATTCTATAATAACGATTTTACTGTTAAATGCCAAAATGCCATAAAAGATGGAGGCGCAATTGATACTTTTAGTTTGGCGGAATCCTTTTTAATAATTGAAAAAGAAACGGGCAGCAGGGAATTTGCTCAAAAGTCCATAAAAAGTCTTTTTAGGCTGAACATTCAAATAATTGATATAGATTTAAATGTAATTTTTGAAGCATTAAAAAATATAAATCATTATAAGCTTAGTATTTTTGACATGATTCATTATTGTTGTGCAGCAATGAACGATTGTGATGCTATTATAAGCTATGATAAGGATTTTGATAATCTAGAAATCCCAAGAGAAGAACCTTAAAGGCACTAAAAATGTCCGCCAACGAACTCTGCAAAACAGACATTCCAAAAATGCTGGAAATTACTGATGTAGTTCAGGAAGGCAGGAATCAGAAATCCTTTTTCTTCTGGCACTCTATTGACTGCAAGCCCGGGCAGTTTGTTATGGTGTGGCTTCCGGGCATTGATGAAAAGCCGATGGCTGTCTCTTACCGGAATAAAAAAGAATTTGCATTCACTTCACAGGCAATTGGTAAATTCACAAATGCTTTGGACAAATTGAAAAAAGGCGATAAGATTGGAATTCGAGGCCCTTATGGCAATTATTTCTCAACAAAAGATAATACATCTGTTGTTGCAGGTGGAGTAGGCTTATCTTCTGTTTCTACTTTAATTGATGCATTAAAAAATCCTCTAATTATTTATGGGGCAAGGAGCAAGGAGCATTTGATTTATCTCAAGCGGTACAAAAATAAAAATATGCGCATAACAACTGATGATGGGAGCTATGGGAGAAAAGGATTTACAACAGGAGCATTGGAAGAAGTTTTAAATGAAAATAAAAAAATAAATATGATTTATACCTGCGGCCCAGAGATAATGATGAAGAAAATCTTTGAAATATGCCAAAAATATAAAGTTGAATGCGAAGCCTCTCTTGAAAGGTACATGGCCTGCGGCTTTGGCGTATGCGGGAAATGCATGATAAATGATAAAATATGCTGCATTGACGGGCCTGTATTTAATTCAAAGCAATTGGGCAAAATGCCAGAGTTTGGCAATTTTGCGAGATTGAAAAGCGGAAGGAAAGTATCGGTAAAGGAGCGCCATCGTGCGCGCACAACTTAAAAATCACAAACAACATCATAAAAATCCGACCACTCTGGACTTCGCTTCGTCGAGAGTTTGCTCGCACTTTGGGCTCGAGTCGGATTTTTAGGATGCCAAAAACCGCAATAATACATTTTAAATAGTTGCGGTTTTTGTGCATAAAGGTGAAATAAGGTGAAATAAAATTTTTGCACTTGAATGGGAAATTTTCGCATAGAAAAAGATGTAATGGGTGAAATAAAAGTCCCTGCCGGCTCTTATTACGGGGCCTTTACAGAAAGGGCAAGGATAAACTTTCAGATAAGCGGCATCAGGTCTCATAAAGAATTTCTTATAGCCCTGGCAACAATTAAAAAGGCAGCTGCATTGGCGAATATGGAGCTTAAGCAGCTTGATGAAAAAACAGGCAATGCGATTGTCAGGGCTGCTGATGAAGCCATTGCAGGAAAATTTGATTCTTATTTTATCCTTGATGTTTATCAGGCAGGGGCAGGCACTCCGTTTAATATGAACTGCAATGAAATTATTGCTAACAGAGCAACAGAATTGCTAGGCGGCAAACTTGGGCAATATACTGTGCATCCAAACAATCACGTCAATATGGCTCAAAGCACTAATGACGTGATTCCAACAGCGACGAGAATTGCAATTTTGACATTAGCGAAAAATTTGATTTCTGAAACCGGATTTTTTGAAGATTCATTAAGGAAAAAAGCTGAAGAATTTAAGTCTATATTAAAAGTTGGAAGAACACATTGGGAGGATGCAGTTCCAATTACGCTTGGCCAGGAATTTGAAAGCTATGCTGTTTCCATTGCCAAAGACATAAATAGAATGCTGGGGTGCAGCGACGAGCTGAAAGAGCCGGGAATAGGTGGAACAGCAATCGGGACAGGAATCACAACTCACCCAAAATTCCATGAGACAATTGTTAAAAAATTAAATGATCTTACAGAGCTTGATTTAAGGACAACAAAAAATATGGCTGAATTGACTCAAAACTATAACTGCTTTGTTTCTTTCTCAAGCTCGCTGAAGATGCTGGCGATGGATTTATACAGAATTGCCAACAATTTAAGCATTTTGAATTCAGGCCCTAAAGCAGGACTTGCAGAGATCATGCTGCCAGATGTTGAGCCAGGCTCATCAATTATGCCGGGCAAAATAAACCCAAGCATTCCAGAATGCGTAATCATGGTTGGGCTTGATGTTATGGGCAAAGACAAGACAGTTGAGTTAGCGGCGCAATACAGCATTCTTGAGCTAAATGTAATGTGCCCTGTAATTGCTTACAATATTTTGCAGTCAATTCAGCTATTGATAAATACCTTAAAGATGTTCAGGGAGTTTTGCATTGATGGCATAAAAGCTGATGAAGAAAGATGCAGGGAATTGCTTGATAAAAGCACTGCAATTTCAACTGCATTAAACCCTTACATTGGCTACCAGGTCACATCAAAAATTGTTAAGGAAGCCTTAAAGGAAAACAAGCCAATAAAGGAGATAATTTTAAGATATAGATTAATTGAGGAAAAAGATTTGGATAAGCTCTTATCGCCTGAAGAAATGACACAGCCGAAAGAGCCTGATAAGGAATTGATTTTGAAGATAAAAAACAGCGAAAGCTATAAGGGGATTTTGGAGGAGTTGTAGAATATTTTTAAAATGATGCCTTTAATAGTTATATTGGCTGCTGGGGAAGGCAAGAGGCTTATTTTTAATGGTTTTTTTGGAGCATTTTTAAAACCTCTGATTTTGATAATATATGATAATATTTGATAACAACTATTTAAATTTTTTGATTTTTCTTAAACTTTAACAAAGCTAGAACTTCTAACTATCTTTTTTCTTATCAGAGCCAATCATCCAGTTGCCAATCCTTAAGCTCCATTCAACAAATGCTATGAAAATAAGATATTTTGCAACATTTGGAAGCTCCTGCACAAAATTATTAAAGGAGATATGAATGCTTTTGATAGTGATTGATGTGGGGTCTGTTAAAAAAACTATTATCAATGCCCAAGGCAATAATTTTGCCATGTCTTCTGCCAATTTTGGGCTTACATAGGCAGCTATTCTTGTAACTGAAACAATAACTATCCCAAAAAACATAATTTCCCCTATTGGCCTTGCCTTTGCTATCATCACTAAAAGAAAAGAGAAGATAAGAAACCAAATAAATGAATATACGGGGAAAATGATTAAGTACTTGGAAAAGTAAACAAGCCTGTTAATGAAGCTTACAAGCTTGCTATTAGAATCTATTTTTGGAATCTCAAATAAATTCTTCCTCGTCAGCTGCTTATGGTAAAAATACCACATGATAAAAATTGCCAAAAACAAAACTATGGTTGAGCTTAACAAAACCAAAAATTGCCTGTCCACAAAAAAGTCTTTCAGAAACTGGATGTAAAGATTCCAATCAATTTTCACATGCTGCCTCCAATCACCAATATAACAAAAATGCCCGCTGTATTTAACACATAACACATCACAGAAAATAGTTTGGCTGATATAGATTTTGAAGCGGCAATCATGGTAACTCCAATCTCATCAGGCAAAGGCGATGCGATAATGAATCCTGCAACCACCGGCAAGAGGTATCTTTTGAGGAAGCTCGGGGTTTTATGCTTAGCGTATACAATTATTTTTTCTCTGGATAATTTTTTAACTTCATCTTTAAAAGAGTGCCTTATGAAACTAAAAATAAATAAGTCCCCTATTAAGGCTCCAAATCCGCCAATAAAGCTGGCTAAGTAAATGTTTTGGCTTTGTGCCAGGATCAGGAAAATTGCAGTTGCAGGAGCTGCTGTAAATCCATAAACAAAAAGTATTCCTGTTAAGAAGGTGCCAAGAAGTCCAAGCGAAACCACAAACAGGTGAAATTTTGGATTTGTTCTGCCATTAAATAACAGGTAAGCAATTAAAAATGTAATAAACAATAGCAGGAACTTTGGATATTTGTTTACGTAGGATGAAGCAATCTTTAGGGCGGGGTTTTGGTATTGCATTTTGGATTTATTGTTTTAGGTTGTATTTAAATGTTTCTTTTTTGTATACTAATATACTAATATAGATTTAACTATTCTATAATTAATTTTTATAATTAATTCATTTCGCGCATCTTCATCACTTTCGTTTCACAAGCCCCTGCCTTTAAATTATCGCCATCAAACAATCTCCCCAACCATATAAATAGAGCCGGCAACAACTACCAAATCATTTCTGCCAGCAATTTTTTTAGCGTAATTCAGCGCTTTTTTCGGATCGTTAATCAATTTTGCCTTGATAGACTTATTTTTATTGATTTCATTAAACATTACCAATAAGTCTTTAGGCTCAGCTGCCTTTTCATTTTTTGATTTTGTGAAAATTATTTTTGAAATTAATGGATTTATTTTTTTAAGCATGGCTTTAACATCTTTATCAGCCTGAATCCCTACAACAAAAATAAAGCCCTTAATTTTATTTTTATTTTTTATTGCTGTTGCCTCATTCTTTAAAGCTTCAAACCCGGCTGGATTATGCGCGCAATCTATCAGCACATTTTTGGAGACGAACTGCAGTCTTGCAGGCCATTGCGTTTTTTTGATACCGCTTATTGCCTGATCTTTATTTATTTTAATTTCGCGATGTTTTTTTAAAATGCCTATTGCTGTCAGCGCAACATCCTTATTTTCCTGCTGGAATTCTCCATTTAAATAATTAAATTTCATATTTTTATATTTTTTAGCTAAGAAGAAAGATGCATTTTTTCGTTTGGCAATTTTTTTGATGGCTTTCAGGGCTTTGCCTTTTGCCCCTGTAACAATAGGAACATTTTCTTTTATTATCCCGGATTTTTCAAATGCTATCTTTTCAATTGTATTCCCTAATATGCTTGTGTGCTCAAGCCCAATATTTGTGATAATGGATATTAAAGGGATAACTACATTAGTTGCATCCAGTCTTCCCCCCAATCCAGTCTCCAATACGGCATAATCCGCATTTTTTTCCTTAAAATACAGAAAAGCCATTGCAGTTGTAATCTCGAAAAAGCTCTGGCTTGTTATATGCGGCTTAATTTTAAGAAAATACTCAGTAATTTCTTTGTCTGTTATGAGATGGCCATTGAGCCTTATTCTCTCATTAAAATTTTTCAAATGCGGGCTTGTGTATAGCCCAACCTTATAGCCTGCTTCCATTAAAGCATAGGAAATCATTGAGCATACACTGCCTTTGCCATTAGTTCCGGCAACATGAATGCACTTCAATCCTTTTTCAGGGTTGCCTATCCTATCAAGCAAATTTTGCATATTTTTCAGCCCCAGCTTTATATTAGGGCTATCCAGGCCATATAGGTAGCTTAATATTTTTTTGTAGCTCATAATTTTATATTCCATAATATAGCAGAAAATTACAATAAATTAATAAAGTTTGCTGAATATTTATATTTTTTTTATGCTGTTTTATGCCGAAATGAAAGAAAACCCCTGCATATTAGCAATATTTGGAGCAACTGGCGATCTTGCAAATAGGAAATTACTCCCTGCCTTATATTACCTTGAGCAGGAAAAGCGGCTTAAAGAAAGCTTTAAGATACTCGGAATCGGAAGAAAAGAAAAGGGCAATGAGCAGTTCAGGCTATCATCTGCTGAGTCCATAAAGAATTCCTCAAAAAGAAAAATAAATGATGAAGCGCTTAAAAAGCTCGTTTCAAGAATTAGCTATAAGCAGCTGGATATGCCAAACCCTTCTGATTATAAAGCGCTCAGGGAATCCATTGAAGGCATTTGCGGGGAAAAATGCGCAAACTGTGAAAGAATATTCTATTTAGCAGTCCCATCCTCTTTTTTTAGCATCATCGTAAATAATCTTAAAGCTGTAAATCTCGCTGAGAATGAAAATGGGAAGGAAAATAAAAACACAGCATATAACAGGGTTATTTTTGAAAAGCCATTCGGGCATGACTTAAAATCCGCTCAGAAGCTGAATAGCGCTATAACAAAAGTTTTTGATGAAAGGCAGATATACAGGATAGACCACTACATGGCAAAAGAGCTTGTGCAAAATCTCATTGTCCTGAGATTTGCAAACAATATTTATGAGCCATTATGGAGCAAAGAGCATATTGACCATGTTCAGATAACGGTTGCGGAAACCCTCGGTGTTGAGGGAAGGGGAGAATATTACGACAAAACAGGCGCAATAAGGGATGTTATGCAGAACCATATGATGCAATTGCTTACATTAGCCGCTATGGAATCGCCAAAAGGCCTGAGCGCAGATGCCCTGCGAAAAGAAAAAGTCAAGGTCCTGAAATCTGTCCTGAAGCTTGCCAAAAACAATGTGAAAAAAAATGCAGTTATCGGGCAATATACAAGCGGGCTAATCCATGGCGGGAAAGCTGTTTCTTACACTGAAGAGGATGAGGTAATAAAAGATTCTAAAACAGAGACATTTACTGCATTAAAGCTGGAAATTGACAGCAAAATGTGGGAAGGAGTTCCTTTCTATTTACGCACCGGAAAAAGGCTTAAAGAGAGGGCAACAGAAATTGTAATTGTATACAAAGATGCAAAATCCATGCTATTCAAAGATCTGAACCCTCATAAGAATATGCTGATAATAAGAGTCCAGCCTTATGAAGGCATAACATTGGAGTTCAATGCCAAAGTCCCTGGCAATAGGATCATTATAGACAATGTAAATATGGATTTTTGCCATGAATGCAAATTCGGGCTCAATAGCCCTGAGGATTATGAAAGGCTGCTTAATGATGTTATGGCAGGCGATCATACCTTATTCACAAGCTGGGATGAAGTAGAGAACTCATGGCGCATTTTTGATGCCTTAACATCAGCATTTAGTAATGTTGAGCCATTTAAGTATAGTGCCGGAAGCTGGGGCCCTATTGAGGCGTTTAAGCTGATAGAGAAAGATGGCAGGAAGTGGGTTGAGCCGAAAAAGCCCTCTTACGCGGATTTATTGGGGAAATGAAAATGAAACTTTACGACCTATCACCGGAAATATCAGAAGATATGGCTGTTTATAAGAATAATCCAGATAAAAAACCTAAGCTTATCACTGTAAGAACCCTAAAAGAGGGCGCGAATGAATCACGGCTTGAGATAGATGCGCATACCGGCTCTCATGTTGATGCGCCTTATCATTTTCTGGAAAAAGGCAGGACAATAGAAAAAATAAGCCTGGACAAATTTATAGGAAAGGCTGTTGTGCTGGATTTTACTAAAGTAAAAGATTGCATAACCAAAAATAATTTTAAACATAAAAAAATCCAAAAAAATGACATTGTTTTGCTGAAGACAAGAAATAAATTAGACAAAGATTTTGATTTTGACTTCACTTACCTTGAAAAAAGCGGAGCAGAGTATCTTGCTTCAAAAAAAATAAAGGCAGTGGGCATTGATTCATTGGGCATTGAAAGAAGCCAGCCAGGCCATGAAACTCATAAGATATTATTGAAAGAGGGCATTATCATATTTGAAGGGCTTGAGCTAAGCAAGGTAAAAGAAGGAAAATATTTTTTTTATGGATTCCCTTTGAAGATAAGGAAGGGAGATGCCTCTCCTGTGAGAGCTGTTTTGGCTGATTATAAATGAAAATCTTTTTCAAGCATTAAATTACAAATGAAAAAAACATTCTTCACAGTCGGGCCAAGCGAGCTTTTTCCTAATGTTAGCTCTTACATCAGGGAAGCCCTAGAGAATAATATTTGCTCCATCAATCATCGCGGCAGGGAGTTTGCGCAGATAGTTGAGCATACTGTCTCTTCTTTGAAGAAACTACTTAATGTGCCGGAAGATTTTTACGTATTTTTTATAAGCTCTGCAACTGAAGCAATGGAGAGAATTATTGAAAATTGTGTTGAAAAGCGCAGCTTCCATTTTGTCAATGGAGCATTTTCAGGCAAATTTTTTAGCATAGCTCAGCAATTAAAGAAAGCCCCGGAAAAAACTGAAGCCCCATTTGGATATGGGTTTGATCTTTCAAAAATTCAAATTCCTCAAAACTCAGAACTGCTCTGCTTTACACAAAATGAGACAAGCGCAGGAACTGCTATTGACATGGAAGACATTTACAGGATTAAAAGAGCAAACTCGGAAAAGTTTATTGCTATGGACATAGTCTCATCTGCGCCTTATATTGATGTGGATTACTCTTTAGTTGACTGCTCATTTTTGTCTGTTCAAAAAGGATTTGGCCTGCCGGCTGGATTAGGGGCGCTTATAGTTAATGATAAGATGGTGAAAAAATCCCTGCTTCTCAATGATAAAGGGCTAAATATAGGAAGCTATCACAGCTTTCCTTCTTTATTGAGCAGCATCAATAAGGGCCAGACTCCGGAAACACCCAATGCCCTTACTGTCCATCTTTTAGGCAGGGTGTGCGATGACATGATAAGCATAGGATTGGAAAAAATAAGAAATGATACAGAACAAAAGGCAAAGCTCTTTTACGATTTTTTTGACTCGCATAGCGAGCTTAAGCCCCTTGTCCAAAACAATGATTGGCGCTCAAAGACAACTCTTGTAATAAAAACGCCAAATGGCTCTAAACAAATAATTGATAAACTGCTGGAAAATGGATTTGCAGTAAGCTCCGGATATGGAGAGTTTAAGGATATTCATATAAGGATTGCAAACTTTCCTGCGCATAAGGTTGAGGATGTGGAGAGGATGCTGAGGATGCTGTGAAAAATATTAAAGTAAAGAAAAAATCCAAAACAAAGCAAATATAGTTATAAAAACATTTAAAAATTAACAAGCAAGCTTTAAAGTGAAAAAAGCTTTAAAGTGAAAAATCATAATTTGCGCATAAACCAAAATGAAGCTCGGCTTTATCGGCTTGGGAAGGATGGGATTCAACATAGTGTTAAACCTTCATTCTAAGAAAGTTGGTGTTACTGCCTATAACAGAAGCCCTGGGCCTTTGAGGGAAATAAAAAGACACGGTATTGAAACTGCTTTTTCTGTTAAGGAGCTAATAAGCAGATTGCCTGAGCAAAAAATAATATGGATTATGGTTACAGCAGGCAAGCCAGTTGATGCAGTCATAAGGGAATTGCTGCCTTGCCTGAAAAAAGATGATATATTAATTGACGGCGGCAATTCTTTCTATAAGGATTCCATCAGGAGATGCAATTACCTCAAAAATAAAGGAATAAATTTTGTAGATATTGGAACAAGCGGCGGATTGAAGGGGGCAAGATATGGCGCTTGCCTGACTATCGGCGGAGAGAAAAAAATTTTCAAAAAGATAGAGCCGATATGCAAGGCTGTTTCTGCAAAAAACGGCTATGCTTATGTTGGAAGCGCTGGCGCAGGGCATTTTGTAAAAATGGCGCATAATGGGATAGAATATGTATTGCTGCAGGCTTATGGGGACGGCTTTGAGCTGTTGAGACAAGGGCATTACAAAAACCTTGACCTGAGGAAGATTTCAGAAACATGGAAGAACGGCTCTGTTATAAGATCATGGCTTGTTGAATTGGCGGAAAACGCGTTTAGAAAAGACCCTAAGCTGGGCAGGATAGAGGGCATTGTCGGGGGCGGAGAAACAGGGCAATGGGCTGTGAATACAGCAGAAGAATTCAAAGTGCCTTTTGAAAGCGTAAAATTAGCGCTAAAATTAAGGCTCAAGTCAAGAAAAAGACCCACTTTTGCAGGCAAGGTTATTGCCGCTTTAAGGAATGAGTTTGGCGGGCATGAGGTTGTGAAGAAGGGCAGATGAAAAAAGGGTAGATGGAAAGTTAAAAAGAGATAGATGAAAAGTTAAGTTCTCGCCATTGGTTATCTCTTTTGCTTCAAAACATGCCAAAAGACAGGGAAAAACTGGCTTATGCAATATTCCTTGCTTTTATAGCCATATTTGTTATTGTCGCTCTAAAGGGGCTGGCAACGCCGCAGCCCGGCGACGAGAATGCCTATTATTATATGGGCAGGCTGGTAAGCGAAGGAAAATCCCCTTACAGGGACTTTTTTTATGCGCATCCGCCCCTGCACATTTACCTAATAGCGCTTATCTACAAGATCTTGGGGTTTAATATTATAGCCCTAAAGCTTATTCCATTGCTCTCGGCTTTGGCATCTGCATTATTTGTCTTCAAAATAACAAAAGAAAAATTTGGCAATGCCTCAGCTTTAATATCATCTGCATTGTTTTTATTCAGCTACAGCATAATGTTTAATTCTGTTTTTTCATTTGGAATAATGCCTGCAGTAATGTTTTTGACTGCTGGAGCTTATTTTTTATGGATTAGGAATAAATATCTCATTGCTGGCATATTTTTTGGACTTGCGGGTATAACAAGGCTTTTAAGCCTGGTTCCGATATTAATTATTTTGATAGTATTCTTATTTGCAAAGGAAAAAGGATTTTTAAAGCTATTGTGCGCATTCTCGCTTGTTTTTCTCGTAACAAATGGGATTTTTATTGCATTGCACAAAGATTCTTACCTTATTCCCGTCTATAAGTTTCATTTGCTAAAGAGCTCTGACAGCGGGGAAAATTTCAGGGAGTATGCTGATACTTTGAAATTAAACTGGCTGTTGTTTTTGTCCGCTGCATTATTGATTTTTGTCAAAGGGAAAAGGCAGGCTGGCGCTTTTGCATTAGTCGCAGCCGCTCACCTGCTTTTTTTATTGGCATTAAAAAAAATTTTTGGGTTTTATTTTATTATCGCATTCCCGTTTTTGGCAATCATCGGAGGGCACAGCATAGCCAATCTTTATAACAAAATTAATTTATCCAAAAAATGGAAGCGTACAATTCTGATCATTTTATTAGTGATTTTTGTATGGGACTTGGCAGCAAATATCCTATTTTTGGAAAAAATTGGTTTTACAGGATTTGAAAGAAAAATGGACTTAATGGAATTTATAGAGTCCAGCTCGGGCAATGATACGCTGCTTTTTGGCGATGACTCAGTTGTGCCATTGCTGGCCCTGCTGACAAATAAGAAAATAGCATTGGAGCTTGTTGATACAAACAACCAGGTCTTTATCACTGGAATGAAAGATTTGAATAAAGCTTTAAATGATTTAAAAGGAAAAGATATCCTGTTTATAATAAGAAATAAGCAGGGAATTTCTTACTTTAAGGAAGTAAGGTCATTTTTGGATAAAAATTGCGGATTCCTGAGCCAATTTCATGATAAGATGGAAGGGGATTATTTGGTGTATAAATGTGGATAATCAATGAGGAAGTTTTACTTAAATTCCAATTTTTTACTTAAATTCCAATTTTTTACTTAAATTCCAATTTTTTACTTAAATTCCAATTTTTTACTTAAATTCCAATTTTTTTGCCCTGAAACCCTGCCTTTGCACATGCATTTTCTTGCAGAGCTTGCATTCATATCTCAAATCGGTCTTCTTTGTGGACTTTTTGCCGGTCATTTTGAACTTGCTTATTGCAGGCTTTGAGTATCTTCCCCTATTGCCCTTGCCCCGGGCCTGGCCCCTTCTTCTTGCCCTGATCTTGGAGCCATAAGTAAGGCTGCTTGGATTCCTTTTCTTTGTCACAGAAATATTATGCTCGGTATGCTTTTTACAATAAGGGCAGTATCTTTTGACTGTTTTTGGGAGTTTCATAGTTTCATATCCGGCAGGGAAGTGTTAAATTATTTAAAAAGGTTGCTATGTAAATTTGGTTATACCTGATTATTAAGCAATCACTCTTCCTTTATCTCCTCAACCTTTCCCTTTCCTATAAGCACATCTGCTATCTCAATCGGCAGGTTTGCTATATCCTCCTCTTCAAAAGGCCCGTATTCTTCAAGCTCCGTCCCCACAAATTTTGGAATGTGGCATAAAAACCTGACAAGCTTTGTAGTCCTTTTTAGCTCTGATGCTGGCTTAAAGTCATCTTTTAATCTAAAGTCATCTTTTAATTTTTTGTCTTCAGTTATCTGCATAAACGGAACTTTTTCATTAAGCACGCTATACAGTATTGCATCCCTGTATGTGTTAAGTATATTTGTAAGGGCGTCAAAAACAACTTTTTCTTCCTTCAATAAGGCGCTGGTGTCTATAAGATGGGATTGTGTCCTGCTTTTGTCAAGCGCTAAATTTATTATTTTTTTTTCCCTTCTCTCGTATAGCTCCTTTAGAATCTTATATATATTTTCAAGCTGCCTTTCGGTTTTTTTCTTTTCTTCAGAAGCAAATGGCGAATCGCTCCTTGCCATAAGAATTTTCTTTTTCTCTTTAATATAGCTTATAGTGTCTGTAAAGAAAGCAGGCTCAAGCTTTTGCAGATCATTGCGCTCCTTCTCCCGCTGTAAAAGCTCAAACAGAGTCTCATAAGTAATAACAATTTCTTGCATCATTTTCCACCCTTTATAGAATAATGATTAATTGTTTAAATAATTAACTAAAAGGTGTATGTGTTTAGCTCCAAGACCAAAAAAAATTTTCAGTGAAGCTGATATTCTTTCAGATACCTTTTTAAAATTGGATACCCCGCTGCATACCATGGCAGAGCTGCTCTTTAAAGACTTAACATTTGAAAAAGATAATGGCAGGATAAGAGTTAATTTTCTTAGGCTGTTTTATTGTGATATGGAAGAGAGCAGCCTCAAAAAAATAGCTCCTTTTGAAATCCGCAGAAATTCAATTCTTTTTAAGAATATATCTGAAAGGAGCGCAAGGAAAAAAATTGAATTTCTGCTGTTTAGCTCATTCAAAAACTTAAAAAATAAGGTTAATAACAAAAAGACAATATACATTCATAGTTCTTCAGGAATTCCGCTTATCGGGACAAACTATTTTGGGCTGATAGACAGGGGAACTAATATAATTGAGGTTAAGCCTATCACAAGCTGCAATATAAGCTGCATTTTTTGCTCAGTTGATGAAGGCCCCTACTCAAGAAGAAAAGCCGATTTTGTAGTCGAGAAAGACTATCTTGTTGACGAATTCAGGAAGATTGTTGAGTTCAAGGCTCAATATTCTAAAAATGCCGGCATTGATGCCCACATTAATGCGCAAGGCGAGCCTACTTTATACGCCGATATGGTTGAGTTGGTAAGGGGCATCATGTCAATAAAACGCGTTAAAACCAGCTCAATTGACACAAATGGCACATTATTAAGCAGACAACTCATAGATGAGCTTGCTGAAGCTGGCTTAACACGAATTAATCTGTCCCTTAACGCATTAGATCCTGAAAAAGCCCGACAGCTAGCGGGCTACCCTTATAGCCTAAACAAGGTTTTGGATATTGCAAGGTACATCCCAACAAAGATGGATTTAATAATTGCGCCTGTATGGATGCCCGGCTATAATGATGGAGAGCTGCCAAAACTTGCGAAATTTGCTGAAGAAATTGGGGCTGGCAAAAATTGCCCTCCAATTGGCATACAGAACATGCTTAACTACAAGTTTGGAAGAAATCCTGTGGATAGCGTACCAATGGAAGAATTTTACAGGAAAATGAGAGAATTGGAAAATGATCATAATATCAAGCT
>Ga0137796_10000954_pt1 | contig 17299 bp, 16 predicted proteins | sample OV2TP3_FD_97704 | JGI IMG/M metagenome (GOLD analysis project Ga0137796, IMG submission 97704) | reverse complement strand
GCTTTTGGAAGAACTCCTCCAAATCCAGGCGACCGCGGCAATGCAAGAGGGGCTGGTCAGTCCTGAGCATCTGGTGGTGGATACCTTCCCCAGTGAGCAAGGCAGCCAAAGAGTCACGGATGCCACGACCCTCTACAAGGCGAAAAAAAACTCCTCCAGGTCGTCGAAGAAATCGCCGAGTGTCTCCAAAAGGAGACGCTGAAGCAACAGGCCCGCCAGACTCACAAAGAACTCAAAGGGGTGATGCGCACCTTTGGTCGGACCTGCCGGGGACTGCACAAGGTGGTGCTCAAGGTGGTGCGACAGACCGAAAGGCAACTTTTGGGGGTGGGCCATTCCGTCCGTGTGCTTTCTGTGGCTGCTTGCCTGGAACTGGAGGAGGACTCCACGCTTGAAGGGGCGCTGCGGGAGCGTCTGCACGAAAGACTCCTGCACGCCGCAGAGCATCACCAAAAGATCGAGGCGCAGTCCAGGCGTCTGGTCAGCGGCAAGAAGCTTTCCCACGCCAAGATCGTCAACGCCTATGATCCCTCCATCGCTCCCATCCTCAAGGGCAAAAGCAACTGCCCCGCGCAGTTTAGGAAAAAGCCTGGCATCGTCGCGGAGATGGCCACCGGATTCATCTTCGGGTTGCATCTGCCCGAAGGCAACCCTGACGATGCCTCCTATATGTTGCCCTTACTCGACAAGGTCGATGGGGCTATCGCAAAGATGGAGGGAAAACGCAAACCGCGCATCGTGTCGATAGCGGCAGACCTGGCTTTCAGGGTTGCATCCCTGCGCAACCAGCTTCACGCGAAAGGCATCCTGACAGTGGGCATTCCCGACACGATTGCGCCTGTTCCTGCCCTACCCGCTCCTGATATGATCCCAGCCGTCCAGGAGCAGTTCAGGCCGGACAAGACTCCCAATGCCACCCAGGTGCGAACGGCTTATGCCTGTGGTCACAGTCGTCCGTTTGTCGAAGGCCTCATCGAAACACTTTCCTGCCGGGGCGGCACCCATATCAAATACAAGGGGCATCGCGGAGCAACCCTTCAGATCACAATGGCCATCCTGGCCTGCAATGCCGCCGCGTTGGTGCGTATCCAGCAAGGACGGCTGACCAGACGGGCGCAAAAGTTCCGCCGATTCTTCCGGTTGAGGCCTCCTAACTTGCTGCAAAACAACGACTCAAAAAATTAGTGACGACTATGTAGCAGCCTGACTAACAAGGGCGATGGTGCTGGTCAGGTAGGCCAAACGACTCCGCACAACCATGTGCTTGAAGGACTCAGTAAGATCTCAAAGCAGGAATCCCGCAATACCACTGGTCGACCCGGCCAAACTCCCCTGTGTTGTGCGTCACCAGGGTCAGGTCGTAGGCGACGGCAATGGCGGCGATCAGGAGGTCATTGGGGCCGATGGGCGTCCCCAAGAGGGTCATCCTTATCGGAATCAAGTTTTTTCTTCCAAGAACTTTGTGAAAAGGTTATCATCATGGAACCCCGTACCTTCTTGAACCAAGTCTCCGACGTCCTCCAGGGCATCCAGGCCGGCGAAATCTCCGCACTAACCGACGCCATCGAGCGCTGCTACCGGGAGGGCCGGACCGTCTTCATCGTCGGCAACGGCGGGAGCGGCTCCAACGCCTCCCACATGTGTGAGGACCTCGGCAAGGGCACCCTCACCGACTTCGAGCGCCAGAGGCGCCTGAAGGTCCTCAGCCTCACCGACAACACCCCCTACATCCTGGCCTGGGCCAACGACGAGGGCTACGACCGCGTCTTCGTCGAGCAGCTCAAAAACCTCGCCTCCCCTGGCGACCTCCTCATCGCCATCAGCGGCTCCGGGAACAGCCCCAACGTCCTCCGCGCCATAGAATATGCGGATCGCATCGGCATGGAGACCTTCGGCATGACAGGCTTCACCGGCGGCAAGCTCAAGCGACTCTGCAAACAGACCCTTCACGTCCAGGTCCACGACATGGGCATCACTGAGTCCATGCACACCGTCGTCTTCCACTACCTGATCGTGGAACTCAAGGAGCGGTTCAGGCGGATTCACGAAGGTGCCGCGTGAAAACCCATGTCATCGGCATCGAGATCGGCGGCACCAAGCTCCAGGCCGGCCTCGGCTTTGACGGAGACCGCCTGACAGCCCTGGTCCGCGAGACCGTCGATCCGTCCCGGGGCCCGAAGGCCATCCTCGCGAACCTGGAGCGCCTGGTCCCCGACCTCCTCCGACAGACGGGCCTCCGCCTCTCCGACGTCGCCGGCATCGGCGTGGGGTTCGGCGGGCCGGTGGACGCCGCCCGGGGCCGCGTCCTCGTCTCCCACCAGGTGGAGGGGTGGAGCGGCTTCGACCTCAAGGCATGGGTTGAGCGGACCTTGGGCCTCCCGGCGGTCGTCGAGAACGACGCCAGCTCAGCGGCCCTCGCGGAGGCGCGCCTCGGCGCGGGCCGGGGCTGCCGTCGCGTCTTCTACATCACCGTCGGCAGCGGCGTGGGGGGCGGCTGGGTCGTGGACAACGCCCTGGACAGCGGCCAGGGCATCGGGTCCGCGGAGATCGGCCACACCTGCGTCTCCCTGGGGACCTCTCCCCCCGCAAAGGTCGAGGACCTCTGCTCCGGCTGGGCCATCTCCCGGCGCGCGCGGGAGCGGGCGCAGCCCGATTCCCTGATCCTGAGGCTCGCCTCGGGCGAACCCGACCGCATCACCGCCGTCACCGTCGCGGACGCAGCCCGTCAGGGCGACCCCTTCGCCCTTCAGCTCCTCGACGAGGCCGGCCACGCCCTGGGCCTCGCCGTCGCCAACCTGATCACCCTCCTCCACCCTGAGGTCGTCGTCATCGGCGGCGGCGTCTCCCTGATGGGGGACCTCTTCTTCGAGCCCCTCCGCCGCCACGTCCGCCGCTACGTCTTCCACCTCTACGCGGACACCTGTCGCATCGTCCCCGCGGCCCTCGGCGAACAGGTGGTTGTGATCGGCGCGGCGTTGTTGGCACAGCAAAGGCAACGATGAAGTCAGAACGATGAACGATGAAGTAAAAACATAAACCTGATTTGCTTTTCGTTCATCGTTCCGCGTTCTGCACTCTGAGTTCTTATGATCGCCCTCTCTCTCCAGGCCGTCACCAAACGCTACGGCGACTTCCTCGCCGTGGACCGCCTCTCCCTCGACGTGCCCGCCGGGACCATCACCGGCCTGCTCGGCCCGAACGGGGCCGGCAAGACCACGACCATCCGGATGATCCTCAACATCATCGCCCCCGACGAGGGGCGCATCGCCCTGTTCGACCGCCCCCTCGACGACCGCGCCAAGGATCGAATCGGCTACCTGCCGGAGGAGCGCGGCCTCTACGGCAAGATGAAAGTCGACGAACTCCTCCACTTCTTCGCCGGCATCAAGGGCGCGGAGGGGCCTGAGGCCGACGCCCGCATCGACGAATGGCTGGAGCGGATGGGGCTTTCGAGCTGGAAGGGACACCGGACGGACGCCCTCTCAAAAGGCATGCAGCAGAAGGTGCAGTTCATCGCCACGGTGGCGCACGACCCCGACCTGATCGTCCTCGACGAACCCTTCACCGGCCTCGATCCCGTGAACACCGACGTCCTGAAGGACATCCTGTTCGACCTCAGGAGCCGGGGCAAGACGATCCTCCTGTCCACCCACCTCATGGACCACGCCGAGCGCCTCTGCGACGGCATCTGCCTGATCAACCGGGGGCGAAACGTCCTGAGCGGGAGACTGTCTGAAATCAAGCAGGCGCACAGCGACCTGGCCGTCCGGCGCACCGTCGTCGTGGAGCCGTCCCTGAACGACATCTTTCTGAAGATCGTCAAATCGTAGGGGCGACCGGCCGGTCGCCCCTACAAGGTCACAACCTATGAACAAACTCCTCAAAATCATCCTTCGCGAGTACATCACCCGCGTCCGCACGAAGGCGTTCGTCATCGGGACGGTCCTGGGGCCGGTCTTCATGGTGGGGGTCAGCGTCGTCCCCATCCTGCTGGCGCGCGCCCCTGCGGAGCGCCAGCGCGCCATCGCCGTCCTGGACCTCTCGGGGGCCCTTTACGCCCCTCTCCGCCAGGCCCTCGACGACACCCTGAAGGAGGGCAAACCCCGCTACCTGCTCGTCCCGGCCGGCCTGGACGGAGACCTCGAATCGACCAAACGGAGGCTGAACGCGGACCTGGAGCGCGGCGCGATCCACGCCTACGTCGTCATCTCGGAGGATGTGTTGGGCCAGGGGGGATCGGACTACTACGCGAAAACGGCGGGGGATCAATCGGAGATCCGGAGGCTCAGGGAGGCGATCCATCGGATTGCGGTGACGGAGCGGCTGCAGCGCGCAGGGCTGGACGCCGAGAAGGTGCGAGGGCTGATCAAAGGGGTTGAGCTGCGAACGGTCAAGGTGCAGGAGGGGAAGGAGCGGAAGGGGGGATTTCTGTCAGACTACCTGGGGACACTCGTCTTCGTCATGATCCTCTACTTTGCCATCCTCTTTCACAGCGCCTCGCTCATGCACAGCATCATCGAGGACAAGAACTCTCGCGTCATCGAGGTCCTCCTCGCCTCCGTGACCCCGGCGCAGCTGATGGGAGGCAAGCTCCTGGGCGTGGGCGCGGTGGGGCTGACGCAGAGCCTGGTCTGGGTCCTCTCCGCCGCGGGGGCCTCGGCGTATGGGTTTCGGGCCCTGGCCTCGGACGCGCCGTTTCCGGCCTTCTCGGCGACGTTCCTGGCCTTCTTCTTCATCTTCTTCGTCCTCGGCTTCCTCCTCTTCGCGTCGCTCTACGTCGGCGCAGGGTCCCTCTGCAACTCCACCCAGGAGGCGCAGTCCCTCGTGTTCCCCATCACCCTGATGCTGGTGGTGCCGATGATGACGATGGGCGCCGTCATCCGACAGCCCGACAGCGGCCTGTCCGTCGCCCTCTCCCTCATCCCCTTCTTCTCCCCCATCACCATGTTCATACGGATCAACCTGCTGACGCCCCCGGCCTACCAGGTCATCCTCTGCCTCCTCCTGCTCGTCCTCGCCATCTTCTTCACGGTCCGGCTGACCGCCAGGCTCTTCCGGGTGGGCGTCCTGATGTACGGCAAGCGCCCCACCCTGCCGGAGATCGTCCGGTGGATGCGAACGGCGTAGGGGCGACCCACCGGGTCGCCCCTACTTATTTTCCACGACCTTATTTTCCACGATCATCGCCGTCATCTCCGCCTCCGCCACGACCTGCCCGTCCACCGTGGCCTTCCCGGCCATCTTGCACACATTCCGACGCCGCTGCACCAGCGTCACCTCCATCCGGAGCTGGTCCCCCGGCCCCACCGGCCTCCGAAACCGGGCGTTGTCGATGGCCATAAAATAGGGCGTCACCTCCGCGCCCTCCTCGACCTCCCCCATCATCAGCAGCCCCCCCGTCTGCGCCATCGCCTCCACGATCAGCACGCCCGGCATCACCGGCCGGCCGGGGAAGTGCCCGGCGAAAAACGGCTCGTCCGCCGTCACGTTCTTGATCCCCACGACCCGCTCCCCCGGCGCCAACTCCACGACCCGGTCCACGAACAGGAACGGATACCGGTGCGGCAGGATCTTCTGAATCGCGTGGATGTCCAGGGTCATCGACCGGGCGCTCCTGCCTTCGTCGCGGGCGACCCCTTCTTCTTGGCCTCCAGGTCCTTGTTCAGCTCCTCCAGCACCTTCTGCGTGATGTTGTGCTCCTCCTTCGCGTAGGCGATCTGGTTGGCGTTGAACACAAAGTCGTAGCCGCCCGCCTTCGCCACCCGCTCCAGGATCGCGTTCACGTCCTTGTAGATCGGCTCCGAAAGCTCGGCGTTTTTCTGCGCCAGACGCCCCCCCGGAGCCGTCAACTCCGTGGCGAACTTCTGGATGTCCATCATCTTGGCCTCGATCTCCTTCTGCATCTCCAGCTTCTTCGCCTCGCTCAGGAGCAACTCCTGGCGCTTGTAGTCCTCCTGGAGCTTCTTGATGACGTTCTCCTTTTCGGCGTACTGTTTCTGCTGCTCATCCTCAAAGCGTCTGTACTCGCCCTGTGCGTCCATGAACGGCCTGTATTCCGCCAGAATTTGATCCGTGTCCACGTAGCCGAACTTCATCTGCGCGAACGCCGGGGCGCTCAGCGCGAGCGCGGAGACGACCAGAATCCCCAGGCCAAGAAAAACCGTCCTCTTCATGTGACTTTGAACCTCCCCTTGAAAAACAGTGGTCAGCGGTCAGTGATCAGTGATCAGTGAAGGCAGTTGTTTTTTCTCATCACTCGTCACTGACCACTCATCACTGTCTCTAAAACTGCTGCGGACCGAACTGGAAGTGCGTGATCATCTGCACGGGCTGCCCGTCCACCCGGCGGCGGTCGAACCCCCACCCGAAGTCGAAGCCCAGGATGCCCACCACCGGCGCGAAGATGCGCACCCCGAACCCGGCGGAGCGCCGCAGGTCGAACAGGCTGATCTCGCCCGTGTGCTCCCAGGCGTTCCCCGCGTCCACGAACGCCAGCAGGTAGACCTGATTCTTGACCACCGGGAAGCTGGCCTCCACGTTGTAGATGAGCATCGCCCTCCCCCCGACCAGCCCGGAGGCGTCCCGGGGGCCAATGGACCGGTCCTCGTAGCCCCGCAGGACCGTCCCGTCGATCAGGTCCACGCCCCCCGGCGTGAACCGCTCGTTGAACGGGGCGGTGGACCCCCGGAAGCCCGCGATCAGCCCGACCTGCTGTTTGAAGCTCAGGGCGACCTTCCAGAACAGCGGGAAGTAGAAGCTGTTGTCGGAGGTGTGCCGGTGGTAGTTGATGTTGCCGCCTAAAAGGCCGCCCGCCACCGAGCCGGTGTAGGAGAACACCGAGCCGAGGGTGGCGAACTGCGGCAGGTCCCGGCTGTCCCGGGCAAAGGTGAAACTCAGCCGACTCGTGATATTGTCCCTCAGCTGCGACGGCCGGTTGACCCGGAGCGAGTCGCTGGCGAAATTGACGTACTTCGTCTGCTCGATCCCGTAGCCCACGGCCGCGCGGGAGTAGTCGTCGGGCCAGCGCAGCCTGCGCCCCACCTGCGCGGAGGCCCCGATGCTCTGCACGTCGAAGTCGGTCTCGATATAGCTGCGGGCGATGCGGAACATCGAGCCGGACAGGCTGGTCGGCGTGTTGAACAGCCAGGGCTCCTGAAAGCCCACCCGGAACTGAGACAGCCGGGTGCCGAACTCCCAGTTGAAGTCGAGCAACTGGCCGTTGCCCATAAAATTGGGGATCGACAGCCCGATGGTGCCCACCAGCCCCCCCTGCCCGCTGAACCCGGCCCCCACCGACGCCGTGCCCGTGGACTTCTCCTCCACCTTGAGCGTGATGTCGATCTGGCTCAGGTCCTCGTTGGGAACCACCTCCGGCTCCACGTTGTTGAAGTAGTTCAACAGCGTCACGTTCCGCAGGCTCCGCTCCAGAAGCGCCCGGCTGAACGTCTGGCCCGGCCGGGTGAACAGCTCCCGGCGGATGACCCGGTCCTTCGTCTTGGTGTTCCCGGTGATGTTGACCATCCGGATCTTCGAGGGGTCCTTCTCCTCAACGCTGAAATGGAGGTCGATGGTGTCCCCCCGCACCGTCTCCTTGGGCGCGACCACCGCCGCGATGTGGCCGATGTTCGAGTACTGCGCCTGCACCTGCTCCCTGGACTTGTCGAACCGCTCCTGGCTGTAGACCTCCCCCTGCTGCGCCACCACCAGGCTGGCCATCTCCTTGTCGTCGATGATCTTGTTGCCCGACCAGGTGATCTTCCCGAAATGGTAGAGCGGTCCCTCCTCCACGCCGATGTCGATGAACAGGTCCTTCTTCGTGGGGCTGTAAGACAGGCTGTCGGAGGCCACGTAGGCGTCCCGGTAGCCGCTCTTCCGGTAGTGCTCCACGACCTTCCTCAGATCCTCCCGGAACTCCGTCTCGTTGAAGTCCCCGCCCCGCAAAAAACCCTTGGGCTTGGTCTTCTTCATCTGCTTCTGGAGCCTCGACGCGGGGACGGCCCTGTTCCCGTGGAAACGGACCGCGCGCAGCTTCACGCGCGGCCCCTCCTCGACCCTGGCGATCAGGGGATGCCGGCCCTTCGGCGTGGCCTCCCCCAGGCTCGTGGAGACCTCCGTCAGGAGATACCCCTCCTTCGTGTAGAGGTCCAGAACCTGGTTCTTCAACCGCTGCTCGTCCCTCGGAGACAGGAACTGCCCCGGCACCAGGCCCACCGCCTTCTCGACCTTGTCCTTCTTGATCTTCTTGTTCCCCTGCAGGACCAGCTTGTCCAGCTTCGGCAGCTCCTTCACCACGACCCGGAGCTTCAGCCCCCCGGACGGGTCCAGCTCCCCCTCCACCCGCACGTCGTCGAACATGCCCATGCCGTAGATGTTGCGGATGGCCGTGCCGATCTCGTGCCGGTCCTGCGACAGGGTCATCCCCTCGGACAGGCCGGAGTTGAACAGGATGCCCGTCTCCTCCACGGAGACGTTGCCCGCCACCTCGATCTTGGACACCCTGAGCGCGGCCTGCCCGGAGGCGGCGCACGGGAGGAGCGGCAGGAGGCAAAGGAACAGGGAGATGGACCTGAAAGGGGACAAGATGGGTATCTCGCGTAAGGGGTGGGTGAAGTTCAAAAAAAGAGCCGAGAAATCGTGGTACCATGACTCCTCGACTCCCGAATTTCTTAAACTCTTATATAACTCCGATGTTCCCGCGAATTACGGTCACGCCTTCTGCGTCTCGGGGACCTCCTCGTCCACGGCGTCGGCCTGGTTCTCGTCCACGAAGTGCAGCGCCTCCCCCTTCTTCATCACCCGGATGCGGCTGCCCGCCCCGAACTTGCCCTGCAGGATCTCCTCCGAGAGCGGGTCCTCGATCATCTTCTGGATCGTCCGGTTGAGGTGCCGGGCCCCGAACTGCTGGTCGTAGCCCTTCTCCGCGATCAGCCCCTTGGCCCCCGGCGTCAGGCTCACCTTGATGTCCTGGTCGGTCAGCCGCTTGAGGATGTCGTTGATCTGCAGGTCCACGATCTGCGTGATCTCCTTCTTCGCCAGGGGGTTGAACACCACGATCTCGTCCAGCCGGTTGATGAACTCCGGGTTGAACGTCTTCTTGACCTCCTCCCGGACCTTCTCCTCCATCTGCTGCCGCAGGGTCTTCGAGTCCGACTTCTGGAAGCCGAGGGAGCTCCCCTTGTACAGATCGCGCGTGCCGAGGTTGGAGGTCATGATCAGGATGGTGTTCTTGAAGTCCACCTTCCGCCCGAAGCTGTCCGTCAGCCGCCCCTCGTCCAGCACCTGCAGGAGGATGTTGAACACGTCGGGATGCGCCTTCTCGATCTCGTCCAGCAGGACCACGGAGTAGGGCTTCCGGCGCACCTTCTCCGTGAGCTGCCCCCCCTCGTCATACCCGATGTAGCCCGGCGGCGCCCCGATCAGCCGCGACACCGCGAACTTCTCCATGTACTCGGACATGTCCACGGTCACCAGCGCATCCTCGTCGTCGAACAGGTACTTGGCCAGCACGTGCGGGAAGTAGGACTTGCCGATGCCCGTCGGGCCCAAAAACATGAACGTCCCGATCGGGCGGTTGGGGTTCTTCAGCCCCGCCCGCGTCCGCCGGATGGCCCTGGACACGATCTGCACCGCCTCCTCCTGGCCGATGATCATCTTCTTCAGCTCGTTCTCCATCCCGATCAGCTTCTCGGACTCCGTCTTGGCCAGCCGGAACACCGGGATGCCCGTCATGCTGGAGACCACGGCGGCGATGTCGTCCTCCGACACCTCCACGACCTCCTCCCGCATCCGCTGCTCCCACTTGCGCCGCTCCTCATCCAGCTTCTCCCGGAGCGCCGCGATCTGGTCGCGCAGCTTGGCCGCCTCCTCAAACCGCTGGCCCTCCGCGGCCTCGTTCTTCCGCTTGGTCAGCTCCTCCATCGTGGCCTCGACCCGCTTGATCTCCTCCGGCGGGTTGAGGCGGGCCAGGTGCACGCGGGACCCGGTCTCGTCGATCACGTCGATGGCCTTGTCGGGCAGGTAGCGCTCGCTGATATAGCGGTCGGCCAGCCGCACCGCGTGCTCGACGGCCTTGTCCGTGTACTTGACCCGGTGGTGCGCCTCGTAGCTGGACTTGAGGCCCATCAGGATGCGCACCGTGTCCTCCGGCGACGGGGGGTCCACCATGATCGTCTGGAACCGCCGCTCCAGCGCCCCGTCCTTCTCGATGTATTTCCGGTACTCTTCGAGCGTGGTGGCGCCGATGCACTGCAGCTCCCCGCGCGAGAGCGCCGGCTTGAACATGTTCGAAGCGTCCAGCGTCCCCTCCGCGCTCCCCGCCCCCACGATGGTGTGCAGCTCGTCGATGAAGATGATCACGTCCTGGCTCTGCTGCAGCTCGTTCATCACCGCCTTGATCCGCTCCTCGAACTGCCCTCGGTACTTCGTCCCGGCCACGATCCCCCCCATGTCCAGGGTGACGACCCGCTTCTCCGACAGCACCTGCGGCACCTTCCGCTCGATGATCCGCTGAGCCAGCCCCTCCACGATGGCCGTCTTCCCCACGCCCGGCTCCCCGATGAGCACCGGGTTGTTCTTCTTCCGGCGGGACAGGATCTGGGACACCCGCTCGATCTCCCGGTCCCTGCCGATGATCGGGTCCAGCTTCCCCTCGCGGGCGAGCTGCGTCAGGTCCCTCCCGAAATGGTCCAGGAACGGCGTCTTGCTCTTCTTCCGTTCCCGCTTGCCCGTGGTCTTCCCGTTCAGGACCGCGACCACCTCCTCCTTGGCCGTCTTGTGGTCCACCCCGAAGGCCGCCAGGATCTGCGCCGCCACGCCGTCCTTGTCCTTCAGCAGCGCCAGCAGGAGATGCTCCGTGCCCACGAACTGCGACTTCATCTCCTTCGCCTCATTGGCCGCGATCTCCAGGATCTGCTTGGCGCGGGGCGTGAACGGGACCTCCCCCATCGTCATCTGCCCCCCGGAGGACGCCACGTAATCGTCCACCGACTGCTTGATCGCCTCCAGATTCAGGCCCAGGTTGATCAGCACGGTCGTGGCCTTCCCCTTCCCCTCCTTGATGATGCCGAGCAGGAGGTGTTCGGTCCCGATGTAGTTGTGACCGAGACGGGCCGATTCTTCGCGCGCCATTTGCATGACGCGTTTCACCCTGTCCGTAAACATGTGGTTCATGGTAAAGGCCTCCTGTCACCTGCCTGTAAGCGAAAAACAAGCCGTGAGAATCCAGAATCCAGAACCCAGAATCCAGAAGAAAAGTCTTTTGCCTTTATTCTGTATTCTGTATTCTGACTCCTGTATTCTGCCTTTTAATTTTTCTTTTCTTCCAGCCATTTCCGGACGATCTCCGCCCGGAGGATATCCCGCTCCGCCGGCTCCAGGGCCTTCCCGGCGCTTCTCTGGATGTGCGAGGGCTGGGTCCTCACCATCAGCTCGTTGAGCGCCCGCACGTCCGGCCTCGGAATCACGCCGAGGCTGCGCCCCAGCCGCGCCGCGGAGGAGAGGTTCATGAACTCCTGCGTCGTCAGCACGCGGGCGTTCTCCAGGATGCCATAGGCCCGCCAGATCTTGTCCTCGATCTGGGGCCGGGCCTCCTTCAGAAGGGTCTGCCGGGCGTTCTGCTCAAAAGACAGGATCTGCCGGGTGACCTTCTCCAGCTCCTCCACGATCTGCCCCTCCCCCTTGCCCAGCGTGATCTGGTTGGAGATCTGAAACAGATTGCCGACCACGTCCGTGCCCTCTCCGTAGAACCCGCGCACGGCGAACCCCATCTGCGTGATCCCCCGCAGGACCTTCTCCATGTCCTGCGTGAGCACCAGCCCCGGCAGATGGATGAGCACAGAGGCCCGCAGCCCGGTCCCGACGTTGGTGGGGCACGCCGTCAGATGGCCCCATCTGGACGAGTAGGCGTAGGGGAGCGCCTTCGCCAGGTCCGCGTCGACCTCCGAGGCCAGCGCGTAGGCCCGCCCCGGCTGAAAGCCCGACAGGATGGCCTGGAGGCGCAGATGGTCCTCTTCGTTGACCATGACGCTGAACGTCTGGTCTCGGTTGACCAGGACCCCCCGCCGCCCCTCCCCGCCGGCCAGCGCCGGGCTGATCAGGTGGCGTTCGACCAGCAACTGCCGGTCCATCTCCGAGAGCCTGTCCGCCTCCATGAAGACCGCCTCGGACAGGCCCCGGCACGCGCCCGCCGCCGCCTTCACGGCCTCGACCACCCGCTCCCGGTCCTCCTCGCTCGCGCGGGAGGTGAAGCGGACCTGCCGCAGGTTCCGGGCCAGGCGGATCCGGCTGCTCACGACGAGGCCGGACTCCTCGCCCGTTCCGTCGAGCCACCTGGCAAAATGTTGGACAAGATCGTCGAAGGTCATGATCATTCTCTGCTGCTAACCCTTTACCCCCGCCCCCCGCGCCCTGGCGGCCTTGATCCGGTCGCGCAGCCGGGCCGCCTCCTCAAAATTCTCCTTCGTCACGGCCTCCTGGAGCGCCCGGCGGAGGCCTTCGAGGTCCTCGACCCTCTCCTCCGCCACGGCCGGCCCGGAGGCCGCCCCCACGTGGCGGTTGGCCCCGTGGATGCGCTTGAAGACCTCGTCCAGCTCAGGCCCGAAGGCGACATAACACCCGTCGCACCCGAACCGCCCCGTCTTCTTGAACTCGGCGTAGGTCAGACCGCAGAACGCGCAGGTCAGATCGGGGACTTCGGGCTCCTCCTCCCCCTCGCCGCCGGACAGAAGACCGGAGAGAGTGACCGTCACGCTCCCGCCCCCCCCGCTCCGCTTTTCCGCGCAGGAGACGCAGAGATGACACACCGTCTTCTTGCCGTCCACCATCTGGATGAACGGGACGGTGGCCTCATTCGTATGGCAGTCCTGGCAGAGCATGAGACCCTTCTAACTTTGAACGGACCTGGCCTTGACTTCAGCTACTTTTCCGTCCGCCATGCGCACCTCCCGATCCGCCCGCGCGGCCAGGCTGGAGTCGTGGGTGACGATCACGAACGCCTGCCCCATCTCCCGCGCCAGCTCCCGCATCAGATCGTGCAACCCGGCCTTGTTCTCGCTGTCCAGATTGCCCGAGGGCTCATCGGCCAGGACCACGTCCGGGCCGGCGATGATCGCGCGCGCAACCGCCACCCGCTGCATCTCGCCGCCCGAAAGCTCCCCCGGCAGGTGCCCCTCCCGGTGCGTCAGCCCGGCACGCGCCAGCAGCGCCCGCGCCCGCGCCAGGGCCTCGCGCTCCCTCACGCGGTCGATCAGCAGCGGCATGGCCACGTTCTCAAGGGCCGTGAACTCGCTCAGGAGGTGGTGAAACTGGAAAACAAACCCGATCCTCCGGTTCCGGAAGGTCGCGGCCTCCTCCGCCCCCAGGCGCAGGACGTCGGCCCCGTCAAACGTCAGCCGGCCCTCCGTGGGCCGGTCCAGCAGGCCCAGGATGTGGAGCAGGGTGCTCTTGCCCACCCCGGAAGGCCCCGTGACCGCCACGATCTCCCCGCGCGCCAGGTCCAGGTCGATCCCCTTCAGCACCTCCAGGCCGCGCCCCCCCGTGGCGTAGACCTTCCGGATGCCCCGGGCCTCAAGGATCTGCCCCGGCATCCCCGGACTCCTCGCCCCGATCCCGGCCCTCCTCGGGCCGCATGTGCGGGAAGAGGATGACGTCCCGGATGGAGGGCGAGTCGGTCAGCAGCATCACCAGCCGGTCGATCCCGATCCCCAGCCCCCCCGTGGGAGGCATCCCGTGCTCCAGGGCGCGCAGGTACTCCTCGTCCAGCATCTGGGCCTCCTCGTCCCCGCCCGCCCTCAACTCCATCTGGGCCTCAAACCGGGCGCGCTGGTCGAGGGGGTCGTTCAACTCCGAAAAGGCGTTGCCGATCTCGCCCCCCGCGACGAACGGCTCGAATCGCTCCGTGAGCGTCGGGTCGTCCCGGTGCCGTTTGGCCAGGGGCGAGGTCTCGACGGGATAGTCCATAATGATCGTCGGCTGGACCAGATGCGCCTCCACGCAGGCCCCGAAGACCTCGTCGATCAGCTTCCCCCTCCCCCCGCGCGCCCCATCCACATCCACGCCCAGCTCTCTGCACTTCGCTCGCAGGTCCGCATCCGACGCGGCCTTCACGTCGATCCTCCCGTACTCATAGATGGCGTCCCGCATCGTCATCCTCCTCCACGGGGGAGTCAGGTCGATCTGCTGACCCTGGTAGGAGATGCGGGCGGACCCATTGACCTCAACGGCCGCAGAGGAGACCATCTCCTCGGCCAGGCGCATCATGTCATGGTAATCGGCATGGGCCTGATACAACTCCAGCAGCGTGAACTCCGGGTTGTGAAACCGGTCCATCCCCTCGTTTCGAAAGTCCTTTGAAAACTCGTAGACCTTCTCGTAACCGCCGACGATCAACCGCTTGAGATACAGCTCATTGGAGATGCGAAGATAGAGGGGCATGCCGAGGGCGTTGTGGAAGGTCGTGAAGGGCCGGGCGGACGCCCCGCCGTAAATCGGCTGCAGGACGGGCGTGTCGACCTCCAGGAACCCCCTCCCATCCAGAAACCGCCGGATGGCCGAAATGATCCGGGTGCGCTTGCGAAAGGCGTCCCGCACGTCGGGATTCAACAGAAGGTCGAGATAGCGATACCGGTAGCGTTTCTCCTTGTCCGAGAACGCGTCAAAGACCACCCGCTTCCCGTCCTCGACGCGCTCCTTCGGCACCGGCGGAGGGCGCAGCGACTTCGACAGAAGCCCCAGGCGCTCGACCTCCACGGTCATCTCCCCGGTCCGCGTCCGGAAGACCGTGCCCGAGACCCCGATGATGTCCCCGATATCCAGCAACCCCCACAGGTCGAACTGCTCCTGCCCCACCCTGTCCAGGCGGACGTAGACCTGCAGCCGACCCTGCTCGTCCTGAACGTGCCCGAACGCCGTCTTCCCGTGCCCTCGCACGGCCATCAGCCGGCCTGCGCACGCCACCCGCTCTTTGGATGCCTCCAGCGCCTCGAACCGATCTCTGATCTCCCCCGTTCGATGGGTCGCTTCAAACCGATAGGGATAGGGATTGATGCCTCTCCGCCGAATCTCGTCTAACTTCTGTCTCCTCTGGGCGAAGAGCGGGTTTTCGGAAGGCAATCGGGACTCCTGATGCAAGGATGACTGATTTGTCTGATAGTTGCGTCAAAAATATACATAATCCCCCTGAATCTGTCAAGATATACATATACGGTGAAAACCCCACGCGCAGAAAGCCCTGCGCGCGGGACAAAACAGTTGACAGGTCTCGAAGGGCGGTGTATCTTGTGAAGTGCGAATGACGAAGTGCGAAGTGCGAAGTGGACCCTTCGACCTTCGACCTTCGACCTTCGACCTTCGATTTGCTTCACGCTTTAACCCTGGAGGGGTGGGCCATGGCGGAGCGGATGCGCTACAAGGAGGTCTTTTACAACCGGATGGGGCGGTCAGGGTTGAAAGTGTCGGAGATCGGCCTGGGGACCTGGAAGTTCGGCTACCCGGAGCGTGGCGACGGCTCCCGGTCCGACGAGCGCGAGTCCCTGCGCATCCTCGACGCGGCGATGGACCTCGGCGTCACCTTCTGGGACACGGCCAATCGCTACAACAACATGTCCGGCAACTCCGAACGGATCATCGGGACCTGGCTCAGGGCCAACCCGGACCAGCGCCGGAACGTGATCATCGCCACGAAGGGGCGCGGCCAGATGGACGGCGTCACCCCCAACCACGAGGGACTGTCGCGCCTCAACCTCGTCGAGTCCGTCAAGAAGAGCCTTGAGCGCCTCCAGACCGACTCCATCGACCTCTACCAGTGGCACGGCCCGGACCCGGAGACCCCCATCGAGGAGAGCCTTCGCACGATGGACGACCTCATCAGCCAGGGCCTCGTCCGATACATCGGCGTCTCCAACCACAGCGTTTCGCAGGTCCAGGCCCTCCTCGACCTGAGCGACCGCCGGTTCCTGGAGCGCATCGTCTCGGTCCAGAACCGCTACAACGTCCTCGACGGCGAGAGCCATCCCGGCGTCGTGGCCTTCTGCGAGAAGAACGGCCTCGGCTTCATCCCCTACTCCCCCCTTGCCCAGGGGATGCTCTCCTCCCGCTACGCGGAGGGGGCCACGCCCCAGGTGGGCGACCGGCTCGTGGACGAGGGGGTCCTGGAGCGCAGGCGCTCCGACCGGGCGCTGCGCATCGTGCGCGCCCTCGGCGAGGTCGGGAGACAGCACGACAGGACCGAGGCCCAGGTGGCCCTCGCCTGCCTGCTCAAGCACCCCTCCATCCCGACCGTCATCCCCACGGCCCGGACGGTCCAGCAGCTCCGGGAGAACGCCGGGGCCTCCGGCCTCGTCCCGAGCGACGAAGAATTCGCAAAGATCAACGAAGCGGTAAAACAGACCTAACCCCCTAACCCCCTTCCCTGAAGGGAAGGGGGAACAGCCTTGTCAAAATGACTAATGGCGCGACGCAGAAGGGCTAACCACCGGAGTTCAGGAGAGGCGTTAGGCTGCAATGGAAACCTTTGGATGATCCATCTTCTGGAGCAATGCCCTTGCGTCGCGCCAAGCCTCCCCGGCGCTTGAGGGGCGTCCTTCTTTTGTGCCACTTTTCTTGGACGAGCAAGAAAAGTGGCAATGCGGAGGGGCCGACGGAACGGCGGGGGGTGGAGGTTCTCATCACAAGGAGACACTTCTTATGTCCATGTCCATAGAGCATTTCGCCATCGCCGCGCAGGACACCGACGCCCTGGCGCGCTGGTACTGCGAGCGCCTCGGCTTCTCGGTGCGGAACAAAAACGACCGGACGCCCCCGCAGTATTTCCTGGCCCAGGGCGACGGCCCGGTCCTCCTCGAACTGATCCCCGCCAACGACTCCCAGCGGGCCGGGCGGCGGGAGAACGACCCCGGCCACAGCCACTTTGCCTTTCAAGTGGACGACTTCGACGGGCTGTACCAGCGCCTCCTGAGCGCCGGCGTCCGGTTCACCGGCCCCCCCAACGTCCGGCCCGACGGCACGAAGCTCGCGTTCTTCCACGACGGCGAGGGCAACCTGCTCCAGATCGTCTACAGGCCCAGGCCACTCTGAAGAGTGCTGAGTGCTGAGTCCTGAGTGCTGAGTAAGGCACGACCGAAAAATTACTTGTCCGATTCATTTCTCGGAACTCACTTTGCCCCTGATTTATAGGGTTTTCGCATGCAAAATGGACAACTTATTTTTCGTCCGTGCCTAAAACCTAAACAACAGCGTTTTTGCTCTTACTCAGGACTCATTACTCAGGACTCAGGACTGTTTTTATGACCTTCATCGCCATCGA
>Ga0137796_10000953_pt1 | contig 17301 bp, 18 predicted proteins | sample OV2TP3_FD_97704 | JGI IMG/M metagenome (GOLD analysis project Ga0137796, IMG submission 97704) | reverse complement strand
TTCTATGTTTTAAGCCATTTTCTGAACTCTGTTTATCGATAAGCAAGCGGCTTTTGAGGACAATTGCACGTAAACGGCTTAAAAAAAGATATCTTGAGTGCGTAAGGTGAGTGACTCAATAACGGCATAACGTTTCTGGAGCGGTTACGTTATTCTGGGTTTTTGCCGGCTTGACTCTTATTTTTACCCATACTAAAGTTTGACTGTATGCAGCAAACGGCAAAACAATATGTCGAGCGGGAAATTTTTGGAGAGGTAACGGCGCACCTTGATGCGCCAGAGATCACCCTTATCACCGGCTCGCGCCAGGTGGGGAAGACGATACTTCTCGAGCAGCTTCGTGAACACCTGCACACGGCTTTGCGCGTTCCCGACGAACGTATCTTTTTTTACAATCTCGACCTGGTCGCAGACGCGAGAATTTTTGCCGACCAGCGCGCGTTCATTGAGTTTCTCCGCGCTCGATCGGCGATCGGCCATCTTTATATATTCGTGGACGAAGCACAGAAGGTGCCGGAGGCCGCGCGCTTTTTCAAGGGCGTGTATGACGCGAAGCTTGATGCGAAGCTCATTTTGACCGGCTCCGCTTCGCTTGAGGCAAAGGCGCGTTTCAAGGAAACGCTTGCCGGACGGAAAAGAATTTTCGCGCTCTCGCCATTTACGTTCACGGAACTGCTCCGTGCGCGCGACGCGTTTCTTGCGGACGCTCTCGCGGGGCACAAAAACATCGGAACGATTGACACGCAAAAACTTATTGCGATGTACCAGGAGTATCTTCGCTTCGGCGGTTATCCTCGCGTCGTGCTTGCCGATGATGAGGACGAGAAGCGGAAGCTGCTCCAGGAAATTTATTCAAGCTATGTGGAAAAAGATGCAGTTGGATTTTGGGACGTACAACAGCCGCATGCATTCAACCAGCTCGTGCGGCTTCTCGCGGCGCAGGTTGGACAGCTGGTGAACGTCGGTGAGCTCGCGACAATCGTCGGCATTGATCGCGCGACTGTCGAGCGGTACATCGGGGTTCTTGAGGAGACGTTCATTGCGGTCCGCGTTCGGCCTTTCTACCGGAATCCGCGCCAGGAGTTGGTGAAGGCGTCGAAACTCTACTTCCTCGATAGCGGCATTCGCGCGGTGGCTCTGGAGCGCTTCGGCCCGAGCGACCAGGCGCCCGAAAAAGGAATGATTCTCGAGAGTGCCGTGGCTGCGGCGCTTGCAGCGATGTGTGCGCGAGATGGCGGTGCCGTGCTTCGTTTTTGGCGTACACGGCAGAAAGCCGAGGTTGATTTCATCGTAGTTCGCGGCGATCGGCCGACGCCGATCGAGGTGAAATATACGTGGCGGCGTGAGACCGTGCCGCCCGCCGTGCGCGCGTTTATGCGCAAATATCACCCGCATCAGGCAATGATTGTTTCGCTCAATGGCCCCCTCGCGCCGACGACGATTTCCGTTGACGGCGCGTCGGTGCTCTTCACCTTGCCGTTTTTGTTTGAGGTGTGAGGTGCTGGGGTGTACTCGGCGTATGATGGTGCTCGGGACAATTTTTTCGTTCGTTTTTGGCGCGATTGTGGGGAGTTTTCTCAACGTGGTCGCGCTGCGGTATAACACCGGCGCGACGCTTCGTGGGCGCTCGCGGTGCTTTGCCTGCGCGCGCGATCTCCAGTGGTTCGACCTCGTGCCGATCGCGAGCTTCCTCGTACTCCGCGGCCGGTGCCGCAGTTGCGGCAGCTCCATATCTCTCCAATACCCGATAGTGGAGCTGCTTACCGGCATTGTCTTTGCGCTTATTTTTTTGCAGCAAACAGCAAGCAGCGTGCAGCAAACATTTTTTTCTTTTGACGCGCCGGCCAGTACCTGGTTACCAGTTACCAGTTACCAGTTACTAGTAACCAGTTACCGGTGGCTCGTGTGGAGTCTCCTCATCGCCATCTCAGTCTACGATCTCCGCCACAAAATCATCCCGAACGGACTCGTCTATATTTTCATCGCGCTCGCTTTTTTGAACGCTTTTGACGCTTGGAATTTGTTTGGAAATTGGAAATTGGAAATTGGAAATTTAGTACATGGTCCTCTGCTCGCCGCCCCTCTCGCTGGCCTCTGGCTCCTTTCGGGGGGCCGATGGATGGGCCTCGGCGACGCGAAGCTCGCGGCGGGCATTGGCTGGCTTCTCGGCCTCTCCCGAGGGATTACCGCGCTCGCGCTCTCTTTCTGGTTCGGCGCGCTCATCTCCCTCGGCGTGCTCCTCGCGCAGCGACTTGGTTTGTTTTTTTCGCGCGGCGCCGTTACAATGAAGAGCGAGATCCCTTTCGGGCCGTTTCTCGTTGTCGGCACTTTTTTGGCGTGGTTTTTCGAGCTCGATGTAGCGGCGCTGGTGCGGTGGTTTTAAGAAAGGAAAAATTAAAAACGAAAAATGAAAAACGACAAGGAAAAATTCAAAACAGGTTTTACGCATCACGCGTATCATGCGAAAAACCTTTTCCTTTTACATTGTCGTTTTTACCTTTTCATTTTCCCCTTTTACTTTTTTCCACGCAATTCCAAGCGAGTGTTCGATGCTGATGCAAGGTTGAGCCATTCAGAACGGAATGTACACACCTGCGGCTTTACTTTGATCGAAGTCCTCATCGCCACGGCGATTTTCGCGATTATTGCAAGTGCGCTGATCGGCCAAAACCGGGTTTTCCAGAGCAATGTCGAGACGGGCAATCTCGCCTACGAGATCGCGCTTGCGATACGGGAGGCGCAGGTGCTTGGGCTCGGGGTGCGGCAGTTCGGAGGGGCGTTTACCGAGGCGTACGGTATTCATTTTGAGGAGCCGAACGTAAACTCGCTCTCTTTTGTGCTATTTCTCGATCGAACGCCACCGGCCAGTTCCGTTGCGAATTTACGCTATGACGGCCCTGTCGTGGATCCTACCGTAGAGACGTTCGAGCTCCGTGGCGGCAATCGAATCGTCGAGCTCCGCGGTACGAGGGATACTAACGTGATAGACTGCCGTGTCCTCGGCGGTGGTGGCGACTGCGGCGGATCCTTACGCTGGATTGACATCGTGTTCCGGCGTCCTGACCCTGCAGCGAATATCCGCATAAAATTGCCGCCCCCAACCCCTTTTATCGGCGTTCGTGCAAGCGTTCGCATCCAATCGCTCGGCGGGATAGACTACACCGTCGAGGTGACGGATACCGGGCAGATTTCGGTGAGAAGGTAATAAAGCGCAAAACGAAAAGCGTAAAATAACAACGCAAAACAATAGTACAAACTTCCAAGCTCCAACCAACAAGCTCCAAACAAATTTCAACGATTCAAATTTCAATTTCCAAACACGCACGTTTGTGATTTGGAGTTTGAGATTTGTTTGGAGACGGGTTTTTTGGAATCTGGAAATTCGTTTTGCTCTTTGCACTGTTGTTTTCCGCTTTGCACTTTACGCTTTGAGCTTGCTCCGCTCGATATTTCCTAGAGAAAGCACAGAACGTGTGCGTTATGCGTATGGTACAAACAGTCACCCTCCACCCTTCCCGCATCGGCTGTCCGTCGATACCGGGAACCATGAAAGGCATCGTCTCATCCCTCCCGGGCGTTTCTGCGGTTGCCGTCCGTTACGAAGAGCGCGCGCTTGACGTCACGTTCGATCCGGCGGTCATCACGCCTGAAACAATTATCAAAACAATCGGCGCCGAGCTCGGGCTTCGGATGGAGGTCGGTGAGGCCGGAGGAGGGCGTGAGGGGAAGCCTGAGGAGACGTGTCCGATGTGATATGGTGGAGAGGGGCGGCGGCATCAAAGCGTAAAGCGCAAAACGAAAAATAACAGTGCAAAAGTTAAAATACCCATTACCTTATCGGTATTCTAATGCCGCTACCTAGAGCGTACATGCGTGCCGTGTGTTGAATAGTTGTTTTTGATTTTGCATTGTTGTTTTGCACTTTTCGTTTTACATTTTGCGCTTGCAGTAAAATTACAATGTTTGGTATTATTAGTTACTAACGGGCAACCGATATGGAAACAATTACATTACACATCGAAGGCATGCACTGCGGCAGCTGCGCCGTAGGCATCCAGATGCTCACGTCCGAGATGGACGGTGTGACGTCGGCTACGGTGAGCTTCGAGGGCAAGAGCGGCGTTTTCGAGATAGATTCTTCGAAGGTTACGAAGGAAACGATCGTTAAAGCCATCGCGGAGCTTGGGTATACCGCAAGCTAAATCCGAAATCCGAATATCGAAATCCGAAACAAGCGTTACGACATTTGAACTTTCCACCATTTTGAGCGGTTGGTTATAGGGCGTATACTTGAAAAATGGACGCAGACGCCGGCGAGACTTTTTCAGTGAAAACAAGAGGTTTTGAAGGGCCGCTTGACCTCCTGCTTACTTTAATCGAGAGCCGAAAACTCTCGATCAGCGAGGTTGCCATTGCCGCAGTGGCGGATGAATACACCGCGCATGTGCGAGCGCTTGAGCGCGTCCCGATCGGCGAGACGGCACAGTTTGTGCTCACGGCGTCGACGCTCCTGTTGATCAAATCGCGCTCGCTTTTGCCGACACTCGACCTCACGAGTGAGGAAGAAGGCGACATTCGCGACCTTGAGACGCGCCTGCGGCGGCTCGAGAGCGTGCGTGAGCGCGCGCGAGAGCTGAGGCGTCTGGCAGAAGGTTCAGCGCTTTACGCACGGCTCTCTCGCGTCGAGCCGCTTGTCGTATTTGCACCCGGAAACCGGCTCAGTGTGGCGGTTATGAGCGAGGCGATTCAGGAGCTGCTCCGCACTATATCGTCTCAGGCGCCTCGCATCCCGGAGGCGCTCGTACGCCGGGCGATACAGCTCGAACAGGTTATACGCGATCTCGCCAGGCGGATCGAGCGCGCCGCTCTGGTGCGTTTCTCGGACATCAGAAAAGGATCGCGAGACCGGCTTGAGCTCATTGCGAGCTTTCTCGCGCTGCTTGAGCTCGTGCGGCGCGGCGGGGCAGCGGCAGGGCAGGAAATGCCGTTCGCTGACATAACCATTGAAGGGCAGCAGGTGGGCGTGCTGAGATACGATTAGCAAAGGAAAAAGTAAAAGTGAAAAACGAAAAACGATAAAGAAAAATTCAAAACCGATGACGGCAATACCAAATGTCAAAATCCAAATACCAAATCAATGTTAAATGTCTCAATGTCAAAAGACGGCCGTTCGGTTTTGTCATTTGGATTTTGCCTGCCCGCCGAAGCCTTGGCGCAGGCGGGGATTTGATTTGGCATTTGGGCTTTGGCGTTTGAACTCCCACGCATACTTTTTACTTTTACATTGTCGTTTACTTTTTCATTTTTACTTTTTATTTTCTTTTTTTATGCTATCTCTTGAAATGCGCATTGAAGCACTGCTATTCTACGCCGCCGAACCCATGACGGTTGCGGAGTTGGCGCGTCTGCTCGAGACCTCGGTCGCGGACATCGAGACCGCGATCGCGGCGCTCGATGCCGCACTTCGCGAGCGCGGCGTGCGGCTAGTGCGAATGGGCGAGAGTGTCGAGCTGCGTACGGCGGGAGAGAGCGCACCGTTCATTGAGAAACTTCGGCAGGACGAGCTCTCGCGGGAACTCTCACGCGCCTCGCTTGAGACGCTTGCGTTCGTGCTATATCAGGGCCCGGTAACGCGAACCGAGATCGAGTATATCCGCGGCGTCCAGTCGCAGAGCTCGATCCGGGTGCTCGGCAACCGCGGACTCATTGAGAAAATCACGGAGCACGATGGTAAACGCGGCATTTTTTATCGGGCGACCACAGAGGCGCTCGCGCACCTCGGGGTGAGTAGGGTGGAAGAGTTAGCAGGGTATGAAGAGGTGCGAGATGCACTATGCAAACAACGGCAGGCCGAAGCAGAGCAGGAACGTTAATGACTCAATTTCCAAGTATTCAATTTCCAAATAAATTCCAGTCTCCAAATTTTGAGCATTGAGATTTGGAAATCCCGTATTCAATTGTAGTTTTGGAAATCGGAAATTCTATGTTGAGAATCTTAAAATATATTATTCCCGCTATTCAGTATGCCGTGCCCATCGCCCTCTCGGCGGGCATAGTAACGTTGCTTATCGTTGCTGCGCGCGCAGACGAGCGGCGTGAAGCGGAGCTTGCTCTAAAAAACATGCCGCAGGAGAGCGCGATCGCCACAACGACCGTCCCGAGCCCTTTTTCCGACCTCGCGCTTGACGCGCGCGCGGCGATCGTTTGGGACATCGCCCTATCGCGCCCGCTCTATAGTCGAAATGCAGACGCGCAGCTTCCGCTTGCCTCACTCACAAAGCTCATGACCGCCCTCGTAGCGCACGAGCGTCTCTCGCCCCCGGTCACGCTGACCATTGCGCCGTCGGCCCTCTCTCCTGAGGGCGACAACGGGCTCCAAGCAGGAGAAGAATGGCGGCTACGCGATCTCATCGGTTTTACCTTGGTCGTTTCTTCAAACGATGGAGCGCGGGCGCTTGCGGCGGCTGCCGGTTTTGGCGGCAAGACGTCCGAGATAGCATCTTTCTCTGAGGCGCTCGAGACATTCGTTGCGGCGATGAATGAGCGCGCAGGAGAGCTCGGGCTAACGCAGACATACTTTCTCAATGAGAGCGGGCTCGACGCCTCTGAGGCGGTGAGCGGGGGGTATGGATCCGCGCATGACGTTGCGTGGCTCCTCGATGAGGCGCTCGGCGAGATTCCAGATGAACTCGAAATGACGCGCACGGAAGCTCTTGCCGTGCGCTCCCTCTCCGGCGTCGTACACGACGCGGAGAACACCAATGAGGCGACAAACCGCATTCCGGCTCTTATCGGCGGCAAAACGGGTTACACCGATCTTGCAGGAGGCAATCTCGCCATTGTCTTTGATGCGGGGCTCGCGCGGCCCATTGCCATCGTCGTCCTGGGCTCAACACAGGCAGGGCGGTTTAGCGACGTCGAGCGGCTCGTGTGGGCAACGTTAGAATATCTCGCGATATGCAGCAAGGAGAAGGTACTCTGCATCTGATTTTAATAACGAGCTTTTAGCTTATAGCTGTTAGCTTTTAGAAGCTCCGCCGTCGTGCTAAAAGCTTTAAGCTAACAGCTAAAAGCTAAAGCTAAACGTATGATCATTAATGTCGCTAAAGTCTTCCTCCCCGCCACCATCGCTTTTGCGATCGGTATCGTGTTCGCGCCGCTCCTCGCACACTATTTATACCGCTTTCAAATGTGGAAGAAGAAAGCGAAAGAGGTGGCGACCGACGGCGCCGGTACGCCGATTTTTCACTCGCTTCACCGCGAGCGGGAAACGACTACACCAAAACTCGGCGGCATCGTGATCTGGGGGAGCGTGATGATCACCGTGCTCCTCTTTCGTATAGCTGAATACCTCACTCCCTCCGCGCTCACGGCGAAGCTCGAATTTTTAAGCCGCTCGCAGACATGGTTGCCGCTGATTACACTTCTCATCGGGGCAGCAATTGGTTGCATAGACGACGTGCTCGATGTGCGGGGGGGCGGGAAGTACCTCGCCGGCGGACTCTCGCTCAAAAAGCGGCTCGGTATCGTTGCGCTGACTGGGTTTATTGGCGGCTGGTGGTTCTTCACGAAGCTCGGAGTCTCCGGCATCGTGGTGCCTTTTTTCGGCGAGGTGGCGCTCGGCGGGCTCTTCGTGCCGCTCTTCATTCTCGTCATGCTTGCAATCTATTCGGGCGGCGTCATTGACGGCATTGACGGGCTCGCTGGTGGCGTGTTTGCCGCTATATTCGGGGCGTACGCAGGCATCGCGTTTTTTCAGGACCAAATCGACCTCGCGGCATTTTGCGCTGTCGTCGTCGGCGGCATCCTCGCATTTCTCTGGTTTAACATTCCGCCCGCCCGATTCTATATGTCCGAGACCGGCACCATGGGGCTCACCATGACGCTCGCGGTCGTCGCATTTCTCACCAAGGCCGTCGTCGTTCTTCCGATCATTGCCTTTCCGCTGCTTGCCACAACCGCCTCGGATATAATCCAGCTCGCCTCGAAGCGATTTCGTCATGGAAAAAAAGTGTTTCTCGTCGCGCCGGTGCACCACCACTTCGAAGCCCTCGGCTGGCCGCCCTACAAAGTCACCATGCGCTACTGGGTGCTATCGGTCATCTTCGCGCTCTTCGGCATGATCGTAGCGCTGGTCGGGAACCAAGTCACATTCTGATAAAAAATGAGAACGATAGGGAAAATTAAAATTTCGAAATGCGAAAGCTCACAAGCGTGCAAGTCAAAAATCAAATCTCAAAAGTCAACGCAGCAGCCTAAAAGTCAAAAGTTTTAAGGTTTTGCGTTGTGGTTTTGAGCTTTGACTTTTGAATTTTGAGTTTAACATATGTCTCGCCTCCACACAGGGAAACCCGACTTTTTTTTCATCGCGATTCTTGTCTCGCTTACGTTTGCGGGTTTTTTCATATTTATTTCTGCTTCCCTTGGACTCCTCGCACGGGGAGGCGCTCTATTTGGCACAGCAGTGCTCAAGCAACTCCTCCTCGGTATCACGCTCGGCAGCGGATGCTCTCTCGCCGCCGCATACATCCCCTATAAGCGCTGGCGCACATACGCCCCGTGGCTTTTTTTGGCCGCGCTTGCTCTGGCAGCGCTTGTGTTCGTGCCCGGCATCGGCTTTGAGCACGGCGGCGCGCGGCGCTGGATTGCTCTTGGCCCGTTATCTTTTCAACCGGCAGAATTTTTGAAGTTCGCGCTCGTGCTCTATGCTGCAGCGTGGCTCGCCGCTCTCCGCGAGCGAGGTCGGGAAACGCCCTTTGGCATGCTGCCGGTCTTTCTCATACTCGCGGCAGCGGCGGTACTGCTCATCGCGCAGCCGAATACGAGCACGCTCGTCGTCAGCATCGCCGCGGTTGCGGGAATGTGTATCGTTGCGGGCGCGCGCGTGCGAGACCTTGCAGCGCTGGGAGCAGTCGCGGCTGCCGGCATCGTGGTACTCGTCATACTACGCCCCTATCTCTACGAGCGGATTCAGACGTTCCTTGATCCGTCACGCGACGCGCTCGGCGCAAGCTACCAGATTCAGCAGTCCCTGATCGCGGTCGGGAGCGGCGGCGTCTTTGGCCGCGGTTTCGGCCAGAGCGTGCAAAAATTCGAGTATCTCCCCGAGCCGATGGGCGATTCCATCTTTGCGGTCGCTGCAGAGGAGTTTGGTTTTGTCGGCGCGCTTGTCTTAATTGTATTTTTCCTCACTCTCGCCATGCTTGGGTTTAGGATCGCGGCGCGCGCGCCGGACATCTTCGGCGCGCTTCTCGTTACGGGCTTTGTCGTTCTCATCGTCTCGCAGTCGTTCATGAATATAGGCGCCATGCTCGGCGTCATACCACTTACGGGCACGCCGCTTATTTTCGTTTCAAAAGGCGGCACCGCCCTCTTGTTCGCGCTCGCCGAAGCAGGCATAATTATTAATATCTCAAGGTACCAGCGCGTAACACGAGCCTAACGAGTACATCATGTACGCAGTATGCCATTTGCTATACCCTGAAATCCGAAGCACGAAATACGAAACAAGTTCAATTTCCAAGCAAACCCGTATTCAATTTACAATTTTCAAATCTCAAACACGTAAAACGTTCGGGTTTGGAAATTGGAGCTTTGAGATTTGGAAATTGTCTTCCAAATTGAGTACTTGGAGTTTGGAAATTTGATATCTCGGATTTGAACCTAAAGTACAGCACTGCATCCTTCTGACTTCTCAGCGTTATCTCATATTCACATGAAGATACTATTTACCGGCGGCGGCACCGGCGGCCACTTCTATCCTATCATAGCGATCGCGGAGGAGATTGACCGTCTCGTCGAGGAGCGTAAGCTCATCGGCGTCGAGAAGCACTATATGGCGGCGGAGCAATTCGATGCCAGCCTTCTCCTCGAACGCGACATCACATTCCATCAGGTGCCCGCAGGTAAGGTGCGGGCGTATTTTTCACCCCTCAATTTTTTCGACATTTTTAAGACCGCCGCGGGGCTGCTTCGGGCGATTGTGCGGCTCTACTTTCTCTTTCCCGACGTTATCTTCGGCAAGGGCGGCAGTGAGAGTTTTCCTGCGCTGTTTGCGGCGCGCGTGCTCGGAATCCCGGTGATGATTCACGAGTCTGATACTCTGCCCGGGAGGGTCAACCGCTGGGCGGCGAAGTTCGCGCTTCGCATCGGGACCGGCTTTCCCGAGGCCGCGGCGCACTTCAAGACGGCCGACAAGGAAAAAATTGCGCACACCGGTATTCCGGTGCGGCGCGAGCTCTTTCGCCCCGAGTACCAGGGCGCGCGGGATTTTCTCGATCTTGAAGCCGGCATTCCTGTACTTCTCGTCCTCGGTGGCTCGCAAGGTGCCGTAGCGCTCAATGAGCGCGTCCTCGACGCACTGCCGCGTCTCCTGGAGCGCTATCAGGTGATTCACCAGACAGGCATGGCCAACATCGAGGAATGTACGCGCCTTGCAGTACTTCTGCTCGAGGGAAGTGAGCAAAGGAGCCGGTATCATCCATTCGGTTTTCTCAATACGCTTGCGCTGAAGCAGGCCGCCGGCGCGACAGATCTCCTCCTCTGCCGCGCCGGCGCGACGACGATCGCAGAAGCGGCGCTCTGGGGCCTGCCCGCGATCGTTGTGCCGCTCCCGAGCGCCAAAGGCGACCACCAACGGGAGAATGCCTTTGCCTACGCGCGCACCGGCGCCGCGGTCGTGATCGAGGAGGCGAATTTGACGACGACAATTCTCCTGCAAGAGATTGGCCGCTTGCTCGGCAATGTCACGGAACGCGAGCGCATGAAAAACGCCGCCCGCGCCTTTGCCCGCCCCGACGCCGCCACCCTAATCGCCGACGAACTTCTCCGACTTGCGCTGAAGCACGAGGGGTGAATTCGGCAACACGCAGCAAGCCCAGCCTCACTTTCACTACAGAAGCCGCAAGATTTTTGAAAGGTGTTGTGTCCTCGCGCACCCAAACCGTCATCAATTTTTAGAAGTGAAAGTGGGGCTGGGCAAGCAATAAGCGGCAAGCAAACGTGCCGCTATGCACAGGGGTGCACAGGAAAAATATGTGTCCGTCATCAAAATTACTCGACCTCCTCATCGTGTTGTGGATTGTTATCGTCGCGATCCCTGTGAGTTTCGCAGTGAGTGCTAATTTTATCATCTCAACTCTTTTCTTCTTTGCCCTACCTTCTTTGTATCTTCTAGCACGATATAGAGGTCCACGAAGACGTCTTTTTGTCGGAGCGGCGTTATTCGGCCTCTTGTACGGATTCTTACTCGACTACTTCGCCGAGTTCAATGACGCATGGTCGTGGGCGGGCATGGATCAACTTGTCTTTCCATCCCGCATACTTGGGGTCGTCAGTGGCGACGTCATGGTATGGTTCTTCTTTTGGGTTTTCTTGCTCGTGATTTTTTATGAGCACTTTGTGGAGCACGATAGAAAAGATACGATTTCGCCGAACATAAAATATGCTCTCGCGCCCGGGTTTGTTGTGTTCGGTATCCTTGTACTGCTTCATTTTTTACATCCAGAAGTATTGCGATGGGACTATGCTTATTTTTGGCTCGGGCTGTTCACATTGCCGCCGTTCTTTTTTGTCGTCTACAGGAAACCAAAATTGTTGCTCAAATTTTTGAAACCCGCAGTGTTTTTTGTTTTTCTTTATATGGCCTACGAAATTACTGCTCTACGTCTCAATCAGTGGCATTTTCCAGGGCAATATATCGGCACTATTTCGCTCGCAGGCGTGACTCTTCCGATAGAAGAATTCGTGATCTGGATTTTAATGGGCAGCCCGATAGTCTTGTCGTATTATGAGTTGTACGTGGATGACTTGCGATGACGCGTATGAAAACCCACACACTCGGATTCATTTTTACCCCGTCGTTTCAGGACGTGCTTCTCATTTTTATTATGACGGGGATTGAGTGCGTACGAGTGCGTGCGAGGCACGAACTGCATCCTTCAAAAATTTATCCGAGTATACGCGCACCGCATGCGCCGTGCTAGAATAGGCGCATGTCAAGCGGCACGGTTATAACGCGGTTCCCGCCATCGCCGACGGGTCTATTCCACATAGGGAACGCACGGACGGCGCTCTTCAACTGGCTTTTTGCGCGCCATCATGGCGGGAAGATACTCCTGCGGTTCGAAGACACGGATCGCTCGCGCTCGAAGCCCGAGTACGAGCAAAACATCCGTGACGGCCTTGCATGGCTCGGGCTTGATTTTGATAACGCCGAGGAGACGCCGTGGCGTCAATCTCGGCGTACGGCTATCTACCGCGGACATATTGAGCGTCTGATCGCCTCGGGCAGCGCCTACGTTTCGCGCGAGAGGGCAAAGGACGACCCGAGTAGGGAAGTGGATCTCGTGCGCCTCCGAAGCGGTGGCAGAAGCATCACTTTTCACGACGAAATCCGCGGGGATATTACCTTCGACACCGCCGAACTCGGCGACCTCGTGATCGCGCGGAGCATGGATGAGCCGCTCTATCATCTCGCGGTCGTGGTGGACGATTTTGAGATGGGCGTTACGCACGTGATCCGCGGGGAAGACCATATCTCAAATACGGCGCGGCAGATTCTGATACAAGAGGCGATCGCCGCGCCACGGCCTCTCTACGCGCACATACCGCTTATTCTCGCGCCCGATCGCTCCAAGCTCTCGAAACGCCACGGGGCGACCGCGCTCACCGACTATCGCGATCAAGGCTACCTCCCGCAGGCGCTTATGAATTACCTCGCGCTCCTCGGATGGAGCCCGGGCAACGATAGGGAAGTGTTCAGCCCACGCGAGCTTATCGAGAGCTTCGATCTCTCGCGGGTGCAGAAGTCCGGTGCTATATTCAACCGAGAAAAACTCGACTGGCTCAACCGCGAGCACCTGAAGCTTCTCTCCGACGAGGAGTTCTTGGCTGCTGCGAAAAAATTTTTGCCTGAGCGCGAACGGGCACTTTTTGAAAAGCACCCGAACCCGGTACATGCCCTCGTGTCTATCCTGCGGGAGCGCACGACGACGTTTTCCGATATTCGAGCGCTGGCGGAGAGGGGAGACCTTATCTATTTTTTTGAAGACCCCACACTAGAGGACGCGTCAAAAATTTCATGGCGAGAAATACCCGATGAGACTACGAAGCGCCATCTGCAGTATCTTGTCGCCATACTCGACGCTGCGAAAGAAAAAAATGATTATCGCGAGGTGTTAGACACAACGGTCTTCCAGTACGCGCTAAAAGAAGGGAAGGGAGCGGTGCTCTGGCCGATGCGGTATGCGCTCTCAGGGAAAGACAAGTCGCCCGACCCATTCTCGCTCGCGATGATCATCGGGAGGGAGAGAACAGTCCGCCGTCTCAAAACCGCTATAACAAAATTGGCAGTCTGATGACATACGAAGACGGCCCTCCCACAACGTAAAAGTGGGAGGGCCGGTGGCCGGGGCCAGGGCTATGGCGATTCATTACACGCAAGAATTCTTGAACTTTCGTCTACATTCATTAACAATCACCCCCTCTCATTAGACCTCTCACACGACGGGCACTTACAAGGCTTTTTGGCCTTACAAAGGAATTCGCCCGGGTTGTGCAGAGGATCTATTAAATTCTAAAAATAGGCTAGCATACCACCTACCGACATGTCAAGCGTCTCTCCAAATCGCTTAAAACTTTCTACGCTCACCGTGTGGGCTTGTATTGCCCTAAACCTCGCTGCTGTGTTTGCCGTTCAATATGATGTACAGGCGCAATCATTCGCTGAAATAAAATCAAAAATAGACGCACATACGGGCACCATCGCCGAGCTCGAGCAAGAGATCAGGCGCTACGAAGGCGAGCTTGCGGCTCTGAACCGCGAGGCGGAAACCCTTGAGAGCGCCGTCGCGCGACTCACGATTTCGATCAAAAAATTTAACGCGGACATCGCGCTCACCGAGCGCCGCATCAACGACGCGAGTACGCGCATCGGAGCATTAGGAGCGGACATCGCCGGTAAAGAGCGCCGGATGAGCCAAAATACGGCGGCGATAGCGGAAACACTGCGCCGCGTACGCGAGAGCGAATCGACTAGCCTCCTTGAAGTCGTGCTCTCGGAGCCGCGGCTTTCCGGCTTCTTCGATTCGGTCGCTGGCATTCGGCAATTTCAAGAGACAATTCGAACGGACCTCGCCTCGCTCCGCGCGGTAAAGACCGAGCTCGAAGGGCTCCGAGAGAAAGAGGAGGACGAGCAACTGGAGCTTATTGAGCTCCATAGTCGGCTTGCCGACCAAAAATCGCTCGTCGAGTCGGAACGCGCCGAGCAGCGTGAGCTGCTGGCCATGACGAAGAACAAGGAGACGAGCTACCAGGACTTGCTCGCTCGAAAACGGGCTGAGAAGGAAGCGTTCGAGCGCGAGATCAACGCGCTCGAGGCTGCGCTTGAGATCGCGATAGATCCTTCAAAGCTCCCCGAGAAGAGGCCGGGGGTACTTGCGTGGCCGCTTGAGAGCATCACCATCACACAGCATTTCGGCAATACGGATTTCGCGCGGGCGAACGCGGGACTCTATCAGGGGAAGGGGCACAACGGCGTTGACTTCCGCGCGTCCGTCGGTACGAGCGTGAAGAGCGCTCTCTCGGGTGTCGTCGCGGCAGTCGGCGACACCGATCTCGTCAGTGGCTGTTCCTCCTACGGCAGATGGGTACTCGTGCGGCACGCAAACGGACTCTCGACGCTCTACGCGCATCTCTCGCTCGTCAAAGTAACGCAGGGGAGTGAAGTCGCGACAGGGGAGACGCTTGGCTACAGCGGAAAGACCGGCTACTCAACCGGGCCGCACCTCCATTTCACCGTCTACGCGACGCAGGGCGTGCGCGTGCAGAAATTTGCGAATAGTATCAATTGCAAGAACGCGACAATTCCGATCGCGGATCTCAAAGCGTATCTTAACCCGCTCGATTATTTGCCGGCGATGCCGTGAGCGTACGAAGTGCAAAGCGAAAAACGAAAAGCGAAAAACAACAGCATCACAAACGTGCGTGTTTGGAAATTGGAATTTGAATCATTTTGGTTGGAGCTTGGAATTTTGCTATTGTTTTGGGTTGTTGTTTTGCGCTTTACATTTTTCGCTTTATACACTTTATGTATCCGAAGATGGAAAAAAAATATAGTAGGCGCAACGCAGGGCTTATCACGACTCTCTTACTCATCGCTATTGCCGTCGGTCTGCTCGCGTATTTTCAAGTTGACCTACGTGCTCTCATCGGAGCCGCGATCAGATGGATAGGGGCCCTTTTCAGCGCTATTCGATAGTAGATTTAATGGAAACGACTGAAAACATATCTTGTGCGACGTATTATATAAACAAAGGCCAGCTTCGCTCGCTTCCCCGCCATTCGCTCTTTCATTCGCTTTTTTTGTTTTGTTGTGCTTCGACTTATTTTTCGGTAGCATATTTTTATGTTGAAAACAAAGACAAAAAAAGCAGAAAAGAAAATAAAAATGGCGGGGTCAAAAAAGCACGTGCCTGCAAGGACCCTGTCGAACGCCGTGCTCGTCCCTTGGGCGCGTATTTCGCCGACCGCGGTTTTTCCGCTTGAAAAAGGGTCTCGCGCGGGTGTCGTTGTTGACCGCGCAGGGCGGCCGCAGCTGTTTATTTTTGACACGTTCGCTCTGCTCGATGTGCTCTCGCACATTGACGAGGCGCTCGTGGACCGTCTTTCTCCTGAAGATTACCATTCGAAAAAAGCAAACCCCGCGGGATGGCTCGTTGATGTGATCGAAGCGAAATTGCCGGTGCGTCCCGAGTATATCCAGTCGCTCCGGGATGCAATTGATGAAGCAAACAAAAAAGGATGGGTGCCGTTTGAAAAAATCGAACGAGACCTCGAACTGATTTAGCGCTCATTTTTTAGTATCCACACCAAAATAAATTCCTACATCATCCATGACGAGGCGCAACCATGTAGTTCCACTCACCGTGAAAAGCATCACGAGTGAGATTGACCGAGGCAAGTTCCTCGTCGGACACCTTGATTCCTTTTTCATAGACCGTATCGTCAAGCATCGCTTTGACGACCAAGCCGGTCTGCGTCTTTGTCGTCCCGATAAGATTAATGATTGTGGCGAGTGAGTCGAGCGGCGTGCCGCGCCAATTCTTCGAGATCATGCTGAATAATCGATGTTCAATCTTATTCCACTTGCTGGTTCCCGGCGGAAAGTGGCGTACACGAATTTTCATCTGGAGTTCATTTGCAAGCTTCTGAAGCTCCATCTTCCACAAGCGACTGCGCGCGCTATTGCTTCCTCCGGAATCGGCAGTAATGAGGAGCTCGCCTGCCTTGGGATATCGCGCCCTCCCCATGTGGCGCCACCATCGCCGAATACTCTCAACGGCAAACTGTGCGGTGTCGCTTGTGATCCCAACATTCACCCAGCCCTTGTTCTCCAGGAGATCGTAGACGCCGTAGGGTATCACTTTGCCCAGTTTCTTGTTCGGAAAGTCGTGCATATTGACCTCAATCGGCTCGCCGCGCTTGTGCCATTCTTGTCCGCTATTCTTGTAATTCCCCACGTTTTCTTTCTTTTTCGTGTCAACTGATATGCACGGCTGATTTTTCTTCTGCTGCGTTTTGATACTCTTGTTGATGTAGTGAAACTGTCCGTCCCGGCCGGCGTGGTTCGCTCCTTCTCGTGTTTTGCGATTTGCTTGGAGGCTGTACCCGCCTGAGGTGAGCAGCCGCAAGACGCTCATCGGGCTAATTGAATGCGCCATGCTTTGCAGGGCGTCCGCAATCTTCACGATACTTTTGGTCGTCCACCGCAACGATGATTCCGGATCGCCTCTTTCGTCCGGCTCCACCACGCCCTCAAGGTCGCGAGCAAGGGCCGGATCGTGTGCGACAAGCTTCTTTCTTCCTCCGCCGCACCTACGTATTCGTCCCTCCGGCGCTTTCTCTCTCGGGTGAGAGATTTCATAGAGACCGGCCATGATTGTTTTGGTGTCGATGCCGGTTGCACGATGTATGAGGCGTATGCCGCCGTATCCTAGTGCCCGTGCTTCCGTTGCTACCCATACTCGTCGGCCTCGTTCAGTCAGTTCCCACTTCATCGCTGTGTATTTACGTGCTATGCTTTTTTCAAGTGCTCTGGTGGTCATTCATCCCAGTATAGCTTGTTTGATGTTATGTAGAAAGTTATTTTGGTGTGGATACTAAGGCGCCCGTCATTTGCAATTTTGCAATAACAATGCGATCGCTTGCTTATTGTGAATTAGCTCCGCACTCCTGACAACAAGCGGCGTGAGCGCGCTGCATAGGCCGACACGCACGCGCTCGAGCCGTGCGCCGTGCTGC
>Ga0137796_10000952_pt1 | contig 17310 bp, 15 predicted proteins | sample OV2TP3_FD_97704 | JGI IMG/M metagenome (GOLD analysis project Ga0137796, IMG submission 97704) | reverse complement strand
CACGCCCCCACGTCCACAAACACTTCGCCCGCTCTGAACTCCACGTCGATCCACCGGATAGTCTCCGGCTCCTTTCTGCCGGCGACCATCAGGTCCCACCGCCCCTTTTCGTCAGCGTTACTCAGAGCGATCCGGAACGTAAGGCCGCGGAAACGGTAGGTCCGGACTACCCGAACGTCAGCGCCATAGAAGCCCCATATGCGGGCGCCGGCGCTCACCGCCGTTGCCCGGAACTTTCGGAGCTGGCTCCCGACCGCCGTTCGCACGTGCCGGAGCGCACTTCTGATCACCGAACGACTCCACTATCCGCCTCCGTGGCCAGCAACGTCAGCCGCATGCGAATCGGGCGCTTCAACTCATTCCTCAATGGCACGCGCACCCCGACGATCCTCGGCGGGACCCGGATCGGGAAAAGTGCGACGCCGTTTCGCCAAGGAGAATATCCGTCTACGAGATGCCGGTCGTGAGCACTCCACGGGTACTCGTCGAATGCCGTCCGCTCCCCGCCCCGCATCACCTTGACCTCGCGGTTGTAGCAGTAAAAGAGGTTCGCGTGCGGTCGCATGTGCCGCCGGAGAAACCTGAAGTACCGCTCGATGGCGCGCCTGTTCATCTCCCCCATCGACGCGATGTTGACCGCGATGTCGAACGTGAATCGGCCAACCTCATCGAGGTATTCCGTAGGGCAGTAAATGAAATCGGCCTCAGCCCATTCCTTACCATCACCGGCGGCTTCCGGTAAGACCACACCGTGGGTCGCGGCCGGATGCGTCCGCTCGCAGGTGACAGCTTGAAAGAGCAGACTCTTGCCCAGATCCACCAGCACAAGGCGGGTATCGGGTAGCACAAGCCTAATCAATGCGGACAGGAACCCATACCCGTCTCCAATGTTGATGATTCGCAGTGGTGCTGAAGCGCGAGCCGGCAGATGATGAAGGATGAGCGCGAGTGAGGCGACCTGCCTGAACGCCGGAAAGTAAAATCGGAGACGCGCCCGCCGGCAGACCGTCAGGGCGGCGGGCATTAACCTGAGCACATCGCGGCGATTCGGCGTGAGAGCGAGCTGGGATAGCACGATCGCAGCAGACCGCAATCGGGGGCCAAACCTCAATCGATGATCGAGCCCCGGAGATCCAAAACCGAACGCTTGGAGAACGTGTGGGTGACCGACATCGTCCAGCACCACGCGAAACTGTTCTGACACTTGGGCCCACAGAGACGACACAAACCGTTCGTCTCTCTCGGAGCCCGAAGTGTAGTATCGGTCGAACAGCCTGCGCACGATGTCGGGCCGGGAAAGCTGATAGGCGCTCACAACCTCTCCAGCATCCAACAATCCCAGCAGACGTTGGAAGACGGTGGAAGCACGTTACGGTTCAGTGGCAAGCACCGTCAAACGCATCCGCATCGGTTTTCTTGGGGAATTCACCAAAGGCAGGTATGCGCCGAGCTTCCGAGAACGGACCGAAGCCGGGAGGATCGCAAAGCGGTTCCGCCACGGGACATAGCCATCGACCAAGTGGCGGTCACGAGGACTCCATGGGTACGCGTCGAATACTGTTCGCTCCCCACCCCGCAGATCCTTGACCTCTCGATTAACACAATAGAAGAGATTACTATCAGGCCGTAGGTGGCGCCGAAGAAAGCTGAAGTACCGCTCGATGGTCGCCGTATTCATCTCCTGCATCGAGGCGATGTTGATGCCGATATCAAACACGAACTGATCCAGCTCCTCCAAATATTCGGCCGGACAGTAAATAAACTCAGAAGCCATCCAGTCGGGCTGGTTACTCAATTGGGCGGGAAGTACGACGTGATGCGTTGAAGTGGGATGCACGGCCTGACACGTGACCGCTTGGAACAACAATGTTTTGCCGAGATCGACCAGAACAAGACGGGCCTCCGGCAGTACACGCTTGATGAGCGCCGAGAGAAACCCATATCCGTCCCCTATATTAATAATGATCAGCGGACGGGTTGTCCGGATGATCGTGGAGAGATGGCGGACGATAACCGAAAGATCCGCTACCTGCCGGAACGCCTGAAATGAGAAGTGTAACCTCGCAGCTCGGCACACCCTGAGGGCTGGCCGGACCAGTCTCACAATGTCGCCTCGATTGGGGGTAAGCGCAAGCTGCGATGCCATAACCACCACGGAAAGTAGCCACTCGATCGGAGTCCGCCTCGCCTCGAGTGCGCCAAAGCCTGCTCCACGGAGAGCACACGGCCGACCTGTCTCGTCGATCTCGACAGCGAACTGTCTCGAAAAATACTCCCAGTGAGAGGACAACAGTGGGGCCTGTTGCACAGGAGGGTCAGACAGATAGCAGCACTCGTACAACCGCCGGACGATGTTGGGCTCAGGGGGCGACAAGGCCTTCGCGGGAACAACGCAGGGATGGTCATGACCCGAAAAGGTGCGCATCACCATCGGACTCGCCCGCACGGGTCGGCGCTGCATCCTTGGCTCCGGCACGAAGTCAACCGTCACTGACCTTTTATTAATCAGAGCACAAAATAGTTAGGTTTTCCGCGAGGAAGATGCTACGCTGGGTGTGTGAGACGGAAGGATGCGCGCTCCCTGGCGCCCGCGACCCAGGCCGCGCTGCGGGTGCGGGCGGTGGACGCCGTCCGGGGCGGCCGGTCGCAAGTCGAAGTGGCCCATCTTCTGGGGGTGAGCAGCCAGGCGGTCTGGCTGTGGATACGCCGCTATCGCGGGGGCGGTCGCCGCGCCCTGCGGGCCCGCCAGCGGGGCCGGCCTCCGATCACGCGGCTGAAGCCCTGGCAGGCGGCCACGGTGGTGCGCCTGATCACCGACCGGTGTCCGGACCAGCTCAAGATGCCGTTCGCCCTCTGGACACGCGAGGCGGTCCGGGACCTCATCCATCGGAGATTCGGGGTTCGCCTCTCGGTCTGGACGGTGGGCCGCTATCTGCGGCGCTGGGGGTTCACCCCGCAAAAGCCGCTGCGCCGGGCCTACGAGCGCGACCCCGAGGCGGTACGCCGATGGCTCCAGAAGGAATATCCGGCGATCCGGGCCTTGGCCCGGCGGGAGCAGGCCACGATCTTCTGGGGCGACGAGACGGGGATGCGCAGCGACCACCAGGCGGGCCGCTCGTGGGGCCGACGGGGCCGGACTCCGGTGATTCCGGGCACAGGGAAACGGTTTCGCTGCAACATGATCTCGGCGATCACCAACCGGGGAAAGCTGGCGTTCATGGTGTTCAAGGGGAATTTCAACGCGCCGATCTTCATGGTGTTCCTGCGGCGGCTTCTCCGCCAGGCTCGGCGCAAGGTCTTTCTCATCGTAGACGAGCATCCCGTGCACGTGGCCGCCGCGGTGGAGGGGTGGGTGGAGCGTCATCATCCGCGCCTCCGTCTGTTCTTTCTGCCAGGCTACAGCCCGGACCTCAACCCAGACGAGTACCTGAACAATGACGTCAAGACCAACGCGGTCGGCCGGAAGCGTCCTCGAGATTTGGGCGAGATGATGGGCAACGTGAGGCGCTTCCTGTGGAGCACCCAGCGCCGACCCCAGAAAGTCCGCCGCTACTTCCATCAACCGATCGTTCGCTACGCCGCCATATGAACCGCTCATTGATGAATCTAACTATTTTGTGCTCCCCGTAATAAGAGTGCGCTCGACACCAACTCAACGTTTCGGACCACGTCCCAGCGATGTCGGTGGAGAATAGCTTCCATCTTGTCAGACAGCCGCCGCCTCAAGTGAGGGTTCTCGAGTACGGCGATGATCCCCGCCGCGAGCTCCTTCGCAGTCGAGATCTCCACATCCGTCCAGACAGCCTTCAACTCATCGGTAACCTCTGGCCACAGCCTCATGAACGGCCCGAAAAAAAACGGTCGTCGATGCGCGATCGGCTCGACCGGGTTCTGTCCCAGTCCTAAAACGTTGCGACGATATGTGCTGCCTCCGAGAAACACTACGGTGGCGATGGAGTAGAGACGGCTCAATTCGCCGAACGTGTCTACGACGATGGCCCGGTCTTTACCCGCGTCCTCGCTCTCCAGCTCGCTTTTCCTGACACATGGCAATCCCAGGGTCCGGAGGGTCTCCATCATGGCCGGGGCATGGAACCCATACCGGGGAACGATGATGAGCCTCAGGTTGGACACCACTTGCTGGGCCTGGAGGTGCGCCTCCCCCACCAACTTTTCCTCGCCGGGATGCAGGCTAGCCGCCAGGAAGACCGGGATCTGTTCAGGAAGACGAAGCATCGCGAGCACGCGCCGGTACTCCTCTGGTGAGACGCGAAGGTAATTCAGATCGAATTTCATGTTGCCCGTCACGACGACCGTGTCCGGATGCGCGCCCATAGAGACGAATCCGCGAGCATCCTCCTCGCTTTTTGCGCCGATGCGATCCAGCCAGCCAAAGGGCTTCCATTGCATCGTCCGGCGCAGCATGGGATGGAGGTGGAAATTCCTGCTCATCAATCCGCTCACGAGAAGGACTATAGCTCCACGGCGCTTCGCCTCGCGAAAAAGAACAGGAGATGTGAGATTCTCGATCGCGATAAGGGCCACGGGTGAGACGGTCGACAGCGCTCGCCTCACCGGTCCTACGCAATCCCATGGGGAGTCCACCACCGCGTCCACTTCGAGGGCAGTTGTCGCAAACTCGTAAGAGTAGCGGTTGTTGGTCGAGAGCAAGAACCGATACTGTGGAAGCATTTCCCGCAGGGAGCGACAAAAAGTCACACTCTGGGTGACCTCGCCTCCCGAGATGGCATCGATCCATACAACAGGGGCCGCCCTGAGCCTCGCCAGGACGTGGGCTGGGAAATACCCCCATCTGCTCCAAAAGTACTGTCTCCAGTAAGGATCTCGCCCCAACGCGACACGGCGGAGGAAGGTGACCGGAAGGTGAGCATACGCCCTGAAGGCGTATCCCCACTGCCGAGGCCTCCAGAGACGGTGCCCCATCCTGAGATCAGAGGAGGCGGCGGGCAAGATCGAGTCCGAACTCGTCCTGCGTATCCACAAGAGCTTGGAGGGAACTGAGAGGCACTACGCCGACTCGCTTGCCGAGCCGCTCACCGGCCCGAACCACCTCACCCGTGGCCGCGTACACGAGCCCGCTGATCTCTTTGTAGAGCGGCGGCCGCCGATCCCGGGTTTCTCCTTCCCGCATGAGCGGCTCCAACTCTCCCTCAGGGGTGAGCCTCCAGAAGTTGTGATGTTCCTCGTAGACCGTGAACACCGTGTCCAGCCCCCGATCCAGCATGGTCATGATCACTCGATCGATGACGCCTTCATCGCGAAAGGGGTGGGAAATCTCCAGCCGCACCACGATATCGGGCCGATACCCCTCGCGCTCCTCCAGCCAGGTGAGACAGTGCTGCAGAACCCGTTCGATGGGAGTCCCTGGCGCGGCAAGTTCCGTGGGGCGCAGGAAAGGCGCTTCCACCCCCAGCCCGAGGGCCATCTGCCGCACCTCTTCGCTGTCGGTCGAGACGATGATCCGCTGAATACATCTGGATCGCTTGGCTGCCTCGACCGTGTAAACGATCAGCGGATGACCCCCAAGGAGCGGCATCCCGCCAGTTCTGACAAGGCCGCCGCTCGCGACCGGGATGATCGCAAGTACTTGAGGCGAGCCACCGTCAATCATTGACGGTCTTTCCCCACTCCGTCATGATCTTTTCTGCCAGCCAGAAGTCGAACTCGCTATGGATGTCTATGAACGATGTCTCGTCATCATTGGGAACGATATCGACCCGCTCTCCGACTCGCTTGCCTTGCCGGACCAGGTGTGCCCGAGTGGCGCAAGCCAGCCCTGTATCCTCGCGGTACAGATGCTCCCGGGTCTGGCGGGGGCCGTACGCGATGTCAGGGGCTAATCGGACGAACCGATCGCCCGCCTGCCGCCAAAAGTTCTTATGAGTTGGATAGCCCACAAAAACAGAGTCGAGGGCGGGATTCGCTTGCAGGCGTCTGACGGCCTCGTCGATCATGTAGCGCTTTCTGAAGATGTCCGTCGGCTGGAGAAAAACGACGACATCCACGCGGTACTCTTCGACTCTCTCTAGCCACTCCACGGCATGAGCCAGCACGGGTTCTGTCGGGGTCAGGTCTTCCGCGAGCTCTGCCGGGCGAAGGAAAGGGACTTCGGCGCCGTACAGCCGGGCGACCTCCGCGATTTCGGGATCGTCCGTGGAAACGATGATGCGATCGATATAAGGCGACGCTTTTGCGGCCTCGATGGAATAGGCGATCAGAGGCCTTCCCGCAAGAAGGCGGACATTCTTCCTGGGCAGCCCTTTCGACCCGCCGCGAGCCGGGATAATGGCCACCACGTGGTCTCTTTCCGTCATCGATCTCGTTCTCTCAATGTCTCGCCATTTTTGATTAATTCGATCACTCGGACAACCCGGGCGGCTCGCATCTCATCACCACCATGATGGATCCCGTGGAAGTGATACACGATGGCGGCGGGCTCGTACATAATCTTATATCCGAGTTCGAGCACTCTCTTAGCCCAGTCTCGATCTTCGACGCTCGAGAGGTGTTCGCTGAAGGGCATAGCTTCCCACACATCTCGCCTGATCATGGAGTTGGCATTATGGAAGAAGTAATCACGAACCTGGACCCGGCGATCCAGACCAAAGGTCGTCCAGAGATCTCGCTTGTCCAAATCGCTGGTATCGGGCAACGGCTCCTGCCGGCCGTAGACCCCGGCGATCTCCGGTCCGGTGAACGCCACCGCGAGCCGACGGAGCCATTTATCGTGCATCGGAATGCAGTGACCCGAGAGCATGGCGATCAGATCGCCCCGGGCTGCCGAGATCCCCAAGTTGAGAGAGCGACCCGGCGTAAAGTCCCTTTCCGAAATCGTGAGCAGACGGCAGTCGAATCGGTTCACCAACTTCAGCGTGTCATCCCGTGACTCGTTGTCCACGACGATGATCTCAACATCCGGATAATCCTGCTCCTTGAGGGCGGCAAGACACCTCCCGATCCAAGACGCTTCGTTCCTGGTTCGGATCACTATTGAGATCACAGTTCCACCATCCCAAAGGTCAAGAATTCATCCTCGCGGATGTCGTAGAGAGCGCGCCGGCCCTCGAGGAATTGAAGGAAGCCGGGCGAAAGTCCGCCGAACGGCGCCTTCAGGGTGAGCATATCCCTCGTGATCACCGTCCCCCTAGGGATCGAGCGGGACGCAACAATAGAAACGCGGCTCCACTCCAACTCGTCCATCTCAGCTGGCAAGGGCGACCGCAGGGTCTCCGACACAAGGATTTCCTCTAAAGCTCTCACCTTCCTGACCAATTCCTCGAGCTCATGAGGCGCAAGGCTCGTGGCATGGCCGAGCCCGGGCGTTGCACGATCAAGAGTCAGAGGCTTCTCGACGATCGTAGCTCCGAGCAAAACGGCCGTTAAAGACAGAGAGATATCAGAGCTGTTGTCCGCATACCCGACGGGACGGCCGAATCGCCGCAACGCGACCAAATACGCGACATCGAGGATTCCTGCGGTGAAGGGATTCATCTGCAGCGCGTGAACGAGCGTCACTTCCCGGGCCGGAGCAAGGAGATTTAACATCTCCTCAATCTCGCGCCGGGTGCATCCCCCCACGGCTGCCACCACCGCCCGTCCCGAGCTTCCCAGTACCTCGAGTAACGGGAGATGGGTTGCCAGCGGCGAGTCGACCTTCCACGCAGCAAACGGGATACCGTTAAGCCCCCGGCATGCCCCGAGGTCATAGGGTGCCAAGAACACCTCCAACCCTTCGGCATACTCGGATAACCTGGCCAGCACCTCGACAGGAAGGTCAACCCGCTCCAAAGCTTTTCGGTAAGTAGGCCCCAGAGAATTATGGTGAGGCGACGGGCGATCCAAGATCTGGCGGACCGCGGACATGGCGACGGTTGATCGCCGGAATTTCACCCCGTCCGCCCCCGCCTCTCTGGCGGCATCGATCAAGCGCCGCGCCACATCGGGGTCGCCGTTGTGGTTATCGTCCAGGGCAACTATCACGCGGCACCGGTGCACAGACGAGGCCGAGTCATCGAGCGTGTTCACGCTACCACACCTGAGTCATCGTCCGAATGACCCGGGAATACGTCTCAGGGGTGTCGAGGCCAGCTTCACGAAGATAAGGCCGACAGACCTTGTTGAAGAATGCGTCTACGGCCTGCGCGATATTCATGGCCTTGCCGTTCGCCGTTCGGTGCCCGGTCAGACGGCAATGGCGGAGAAGAACGGTCTCAAGCGGCGAGTAGATAAGATCATAGACGGCCACGGATGACGGTATCTTGACGACGATCTCAGCGGAGGCGCGACAGTTCCGCTCGATGTCCGCGAGCGATGTCTCGAACCATCTCCGATAAAAATCAAGCTCCTTCTCAGCGCCGTCCGGAAGGATCGCGGGACAGGCGGAGGCAAGCGCCGAGTAGGGCTCCAAAACAGTGACGCCCTCCCCGAGGGCCCTCCGGACTCCCGACTGTCCCTTGATGGAACAATTCACAACGAGATCCACCGAGGGAGCCACGCGAGCAACATCGTTCTCACCGATGGCCTGCGCGTTACCATAGACCAGGCTCACGTCCGACGCCAAGGCCTGCGCGCTCTTCAGGGTCCGATTGGCGATGAACAACCGCCCATCCCCGATGGCAGCTGCCAAGTGGAACGCAACAGCTCGTGCAGCCCCGCCAGCTCCGATGATCAGAACGTCCACGCCCTTTGGATCGGGAAGCAATGGCTCTTGGTGCGGGAGCAAGGACTGCGTCAAACTCAACAGAAACCCACTGCCGTCGGTGTTGTAGCCGATCAAACGACCATCATCGGTTCGGACGACGGTATTCACCGCGCCGATCTGCCGCGCCTTTTCATCGAGCCCATCCAGGAGCTCGATGATCTCGATCTTGTACGGGACAGTAACACTGAACCCCAGGAGCCGGTTGGTGCGACGGAGAGCCTGAACCAAGCCCGCCAGGCGAGATTCGTCCACATCAAACGGATGATACGCCGCGTTGAGCTCAAGACCCCGGAAGGCGGCATTCCAGAGAGACGGGCTCTTGGCATACTGCGAAGGCCGGTCTCCGATGATTCCGGCCAGACGCGCCGCTCGGGCTGCGGAGGGGTCGAGTCGATTGGACAGATGGGCCTGGATGGCTTCGAGATCGCGGTCGGTCATCTCAGAGCGTCCGGCCGAGCACCCGGCCGATATCACGCAACTCCTCCATCAGCTGTCCGAAGGCCTGGAAGTCGAGGGCCTGAAGCGGGTCCACAGCAGCCTGATCGGGCGTGGGATGAACGTCGATCAGAATTCCATCGGCCCCGACGGCAATGGCGCCCCGCGCGATAGGAACCACATAACGACGGCGGAAGGTCGCGTGGCTCGGATCTACGAGAATCGGAAGATGGGAGTATTCTCTTGCAGCCGGGACGACCTGGAGATCCACGATGAACCTCGAGGTCTGGGCGTGGGTATGCGGCGCGACGATGCCCCGCTCGCAGAGGATGAGCCGGTCATTCCCCTGGCAGAGTACATATTCGGCAGCCCCTAGCCAATCCCGAAGGCTCGCCCCGAAGTGTCGCTTGAGGAGTACTGCCTTCCCGGACCTTCCCACTTCCCGCAAGAGCGGGAAGTTCTGCATATTTCGAGCGCCAACCTGGAGGATGTCCGCGTACTGCGCCACCTGCTCGACAAGCCTGACATCCGTGACTTCGGTCACCACAGGAAGACCCACCTCTTCGGCTGCATGACGGAGATAGCGGAGGCCCTCCTCCCCGAGCTCGAACATCTTTTCGTTCCGATAGGGGAAGGTGAGCGGCTTATACGCGCCGCCGCGCAGGACCGTGGCGCCCGCCGCCTTGACAGATCGAGCGATAGCGAGGAGCTGTTCTTGCGACTCCACCGCGCAGGGTCCCGCCATGACCACCAGCCGTTCGCCCCCGATCTCGACGGGACCGACCTTAACGACAGATCGATGTTCGGGGTATTTGACCGAGGCGAGGGGGATGTTGTTTCGGAGATCGCTGTCGCTTAAATCCTTCATCCTCTCTCCCCCTCGACGAGCCGAACCTTCACCGGAATGCGCGACCGAGCCGACTCGTAGATATGCTCGATGAGCATCGCCAGATGGAGCCCGCTTTCGACCGGTCCAGGCGAGGGCGGCTCCCGGGACTCAACGCTCCTCAGGAAGGCCTCCAGCTCACGGCAGACCATCTGCACCGGGTCGCATGGCTCGATCGGGAGCTGGGTCGCGTCGCCCACGACAGCCGACCACACGCCGTCCCTCAGTTCGTGGTGAGCATCGTAAAGGGTCAACGTCTCCGCCTCGAAGTCCGCCTCGGCGGTCGCCCGCTCACCGACGATAGTGATGGCCTTGGTCGTGAGCGCGCCCGGGACCACCTTGTCCTTCCAGCGCCCTGGCTGGATATAACCGGATTCGATCTTGCCCAATGTCCCGCCGGGATAGGTCACAATCACTATCGACAAGTCCTCCAATCGACGTCCGAAGTGGTCGCGGCAGACCGCGTAGACTTCTTCGGGGAAGCCGCCGAGGAGCCAGTTGAACAGGTCCAAGAAGTGAATCCCATCGGTGTGCGTAACGCCCACGTCGGTCCGAGCCCGCTTGAAGCCGCAGAAGCTGCCGCTCACATACCGGATCCCTCCGAAGCGCCCCGACCTCAACTCGCGGCTGAGGCGCCGCGAGATGGGATGGAACCGGTAGTAAAAGCCGACCTGGAGCAGCCGGCCAGCGCTCTTCGCCAGCTCGACGAGTTGCCGCGCCTGGTCCGAGGTCATCGTCATGGGCTTCTCAACGAACACATCCTTGCCCGCAAGCAGCGCCATCCGGCAAAGATCAAAATGGCCTTCCGTCGGCGTCACAACATCGACGACCTGCACCTGATCCAGCACCTCGGTTGCCGAGCGAACAAATCGTCCGCGAGGGAAATTGTAGCGCACTCCCTCTTGCCACTTATTCTCATCGAGCTCCGCTATCCAGAGTTGCTCCCCCAAGCCCAGGCGGTGCCACGCCTCCATGTGGCGCCTTCCGAAGTTTCCCAAACCGACCTGGAGGATCTTCATCGACGCATCCTCATCGGGAGCTTCTGTTTCAGCCGGCGAACGGCCTCGACGGCGCGTGGCCCACGGGTCTCGCCGAGGACGCTTACAAGACGCCTCTTTATAGCTTGCGCGAGGAGAAAATACGATTCGTGCACCACGAAGTACCTCAGGGCCGCGGCGAGCACGCGCCGCCTCACGGCCCGGGGATCTTCCCGGTCGAGTCTGGGAACTGCCGTCGGCTGTGGCCGAAGGATGGCGCGAAGATAGATCCCTGTGGCTCCCTCGGTCTCCACGGAGAGCTTGCAGTGGGACGCGAGGTTGGCGAGCGAGATCGAGGAGAAGATGTGGAGATGAACGCTGATGAAGAGTTCCCGGGCCGGACGGGCCGTCAGCCGAGCGGGGTAATACGGGACGCTCACATAGATTCTGCCGGTCGGAGTCAAGAGAGAGGCGGCCCGGGTCAGGACCTGTTCCGGATCCAGCACGTGCTCAAGCACCTGGCTCATGATCACGAGATCGAATTCGGGCTCCAGCTCGGTCTCCTCAAACAACGCTGGGACGATCGGCAGATCATGAACCCGGCTGCCGTAATCCGCGAAGGCGCGGCTCGGTTCCACGCCGACGGCCCGCCAGCCCTCATCTTTAAAGTGGCGCAGAAGCTGGCCGGTTGCGCATCCGACTTCGAGGACACGGCCCCCGCCCCCCTGAGGAAGCCTCGGTCTCAACCATTCGAACTCGAGCTGGCTCTTGGTCCGCGTGAATTCGAGATAGCTCGGTCTCGGTATCCCGTCGGCTCCCACCGTCTCCTTCCGGGCCTCCTCCCCATAGACGGCCTTAAGTTCCTCGGTCGTGAACCGCGGGCTCTGGTAAATGAAGCTGCACTCGCGGCAAACGACGAATCGCACCCGTTCGTTAGCGCAGGACGACAGCATCCGTCGGTAAGCGTCCGGCCGGAAGCTGAGAAGCGGAAGCTGTTCTGAGACGCCGCAGATGAGACAGCCGCGCACTCTCTCCATCTACTCTACCCCGCGCGAGGTCCCTATCGGCCAACGCAGCCCTTCGCGATCGTTGGAGGTCTCGGCGCCTGGAGCGAAAGACATCAGGGCACCGGGCGAATCCCGCAGCGATCACGGCGACCGCTTTCTGACCTCTCGATGCCACGCGATGGTTCGCGCCAGCCCCTCCTCGAGGGGGACGCGACACGAAAAGCCCAAGACCGTCCGCGCCTTGGTGGTATCCGGCACTCTTCGCCGGACATCCTCGTAAGGGGCCTTCCCGATACTCGAGTACGGAATGAACCTGAGCCTCGGCTCGCGTGGTCCGCCTGCCAACCGGCCGATGAGATGGGCCAGATCGAGTATGGAGATCTCCTCCTCGCTCCCGATGTTGAAGACTTCTCCGGGCGCCTGCTCGCATTCCATGGCCAGGATGATCCCCCGCACGGTGTCGCTGACATAGGTGAACGACCGTGTCTGCCGTCCATCGCCGTGGATCTCGATTTCCTGCCCGCTTAGCACGGCCTCGATGAAGGCCGCCTGCGGCCCGCCCCACCAGGAGCGATGTTCTCGAGGACCATAGGAACCGAAAAACCGAAGAACGACCACCGGAAGGTTATAGGCGTCTCGATAGGCCCAGGCGAGGTGCTCCTCGAAGAGCTTCGACACGGCATAGCTCCACCGCGGGATGATGCTGGGGCCGAGGATCGAATCATCGCCCTCAGCGAATGGGAGCTTCGGGCTCTTGCCGTAAATATCCGAGGTGGAAGCAAGGACCGCTTTGCTGCCGTTCTCCTGAGCTATCCGCAACACGTGCTCGGCCCCCGCGCTGTTGACCAGGAGGGTTTCGAGAGCGCCGCCATACCGCGGAATCTTATAGGCCGCCAGGTGGACGATGATCGCGGCGCCTCCACAGGCGGCGCGGAGAGCGGCAAAGTCCCGCACATCAACCTGGTGGAACGCAAATGCCGGGTGGTTCACGAGGTGTCGGAAGTTGTCGGGACTGCCCATGGAAAGGTTATCGATCCCGATCACCCGACACCCTCGACTCAGGAGCTCGTCGACCAGATTGGAGCCGATAAACCCGGCGGAGCCCGTCACCACGACGGTGGGCATGCTCTACCCATTGCCGAGAACGGCGGCGATCCGTTCGGCGGCTCGCCCGTCTCCGAAGAGGCGAGTCGGGGGCGCTCCAGCGGGCCTCCAAGAGCGAACCGCGCGGAGAATGGCATCCCGATCGAGCCCGACGAGAAGATTCCAGCCGGCGTCTATCGTTTCTCCCCATTCCGTGGTCTCGCGAAGAGTCAGGCACGGGATTCCAAGGAAAAACGCCTCCCGCTGCACCCCGCCGGAATCCGTCAAGACCATCCGCGCGTGAGACATCAGCATCAGCATATCGAGGTATCCGACAGGGTCGATCAGCTGAACGAAGGGATTCACGCGGTGATGAAGCTGCACGACGACCCTTCGGGTTCGGGGATGCACGGGAAAGACCACCGGCTCTCCCAAGGTATTGAGAGCCTCCAGGATCGCAGCCATTCGATCTGGTCGATCCGTGTTATGAGCCCGATGAATGGTCACGACAAGATACGTACCCGGCGCGAGACCGAGTGCCTCAAGGATCTTGGAGGAAGACGCGGCGTTAGGGCGCTGCTCCAACAGCAGATCGAGCATCACGTCGCCGACCTGGTGCACGTTCTCGGTGATCCCCTCCTTGGCCAGATTCGTCACCGCCCGCGCGGTGGGACAGAAGAGGAGGCTCGACAGATGGTCGGTGACGACGCGATTGATCTCCTCGGGCATGCCGCGGTCGTAGCTGCGACAACCGGATTCGACGTGGGCCAAGGGGATACACAGCTTGGCGGCAGCCAATGCCCCGGCCAGAGTAGAATTGGTATCGCCGTAAACCAGAACGAGATCCGGTTTCTCCTGGACCATCACCGTCTCGACACCCATCAGCATCTGCCCGGTCTGCTCCGCGTGACTCCCCGAGCCGACGCCGAGACGGTGATCCGGCTCCGGAAGGTCGAGTTCCCGGAAGAAAAGAGCAGACATCTCCTCATCGTAGTGTTGACCCGTATGAACCAGGATCTCACGGTGACACTTGCGCAGAGCCCGGCTGACGACAGCAGCCTTCACGAACTGCGGCCGGGTGCCCACAACGGTCAGGATCACCATGCCTAGATCGCCTCGCCGGTGCTCCCCTCACACGCTTCAACCAGCCAGCCGGCTCGCCGGTACATCTTCCCGCATTCGGGACACGCTGTCTCCTCATGCCCTTCATCCAGCCCCATGGGAAGCCGGATACCGCACTGGCAGACCCAACCAGCTATCCTGGCGGGCACCCCGAGCACGAGCGCATGATCTGGAACGTCCTTTGTGATGACCGCTCCCGCGCCGATGAACGCATAGCGCCCGACGGTGTGGCCGCACATCACAGTGGCATTGGCCCCGATGGTCACCCCTCGCCGGACCAGCGTACGCTGAAACTGGTGCCTTCGAGAGATACGGCTTCGTGGGGTGAGGACATTCGTGAACACCATTGAGGGCCCACAGAACACCTCATCCTCCAGCACCACTCCCTCATAGATTGATACGTTGTTCTGGATCTTGACGTTATCGCCGATGACCACGTCCCTGGCGACGAAGACGTTTTGCCCTAGAACACAGCCCCGACCGATTCGGGCACCGGTCATAACGTGGGAGTAGTGCCAGATGTGTGTCCCTGAGCCGATCTCGCTTCCCGGGTCGATGGTTGCCGTCGGATGGGCAAAATAGGTCGGCCCAGAAGACACCGTGGCCGCAGCCAGGGAGATGGGTACGCCGCCGCCTTCGAGGGATCGTTGGCACGCCTCAAGCACCCGCAGTACCGCGACGCCGCTGGCACCATCTGTCCGAGGGCGCTGGCGCCTGACGAGACAGTCGAGAAAGTGTTGGCACTCCTGGGCAAGGGGCTCCACATCGGGCAGAGGGATCGACTCCGCCTCGGCCTTCACCGCGACGGGCACCCGCTCGATCCAGTCTACGCGATGGGGGTAGAGCAGCAGCTTATCGACGGGAGAGGTATCGTCGAAAACGACCATCTTGCGGTCGCCGACGACGATGAGCTTTTGCTCCTTGAACGGGTGGAGCCAACTGACGAATACGTGGCCGCGCACCCCGCTAGCGAACTTGAGCACGCTCATCGTGACGTCCGCCAGCTGATGGTTCAGATAACTGCCTCCCTGGCACGCAACATCGACCGGCAACTCCCCCAGGAGGCGCAAGAGCACGTGAATATCGTGTGGGGCGAAGCTCCAGAGGGCGTTCTCCTCGGTCCGGATCCGCCCGAGATTCAGACGACTCGAGTAGACATACTGGATCTTCCCGAGCTCTCCCTGCCGAACTAGCTCGCCGAGCCGTTCTACGGCCGGATGATATTCTAAGAGGTGGCCAACCATGAGGATCCGCCCGTGCTTTTCGGCCAGTCCAACCAGCCCCTCGGCCTCCCGAACGGTCAGAGCCAGGGGCTTTTCGACAAAGACGTCTTTGCCTGCCCGAAGAGCCTGCCGGGTCAGCTCGGCATGGTGGGCCGCCGGCGTGGCGATGGCGCAGGCGTCGATGGCCGGGTCGCGGAGAACGGCGTTGAGGTCGGTCGTGACCGTTACCTGGGGGTAGAGCACCTGTACGCCGTCGAGGACCATCGGGTTGGTGTCGCAAACCGTCCTGAGCGAGCCCAAAGAGGCGAAATTCCTGGCGAGATTCCGACCCCACTGCCCACAGCCGACAAGCGCGATGTCAGGACGTTTAGGCATCACCATAGATCCTTACCGGTCTTGGCCACTGAGACTCCAGTACAGTGACAGGTACCGCGAGGCCACCCGCGCGATGCCGTACTCGGCCAGGACGGTCTCCCGGGCTCGGGCGCCGAGTCTTCGCCGGAGCTCGGGTCCAGAAAGCAACTCTTCCAGCACCGCAACCAACCCCCCGGCGTCCCCGGGGCTGACGAGGATCCCATTGCTTCCGTGCACGATCAGGTGGTCGGTAACCCCAGGGAGTCGCGAGGCCACGCAGGCCAACTCACACGCCATGGCCTCCAGGAGGGCGTTCGACAACCCTTCCCGATGCGAGGGGAGGACGAAGAGGTCGGACGCCCGGAGGTAGGCGGCCACCTCTGTAGTGCAGCCGACGAATTCTACGTCCTGGTCGGCCGCTGCCTCCTTGATCGCGGATCGAATGCTCTCGACCAGCTCGGGATCGACCTCATACATGTCGGGTGACGTCGAGCCGATCAGCAACAGGTAAGCGCGCCGACCGTTCTGCCGAAGGGCCAGCCACGCGTTCACGAGATTCTCCACGCCTTTGTCGCGGGAAAAGTGACCGACGAACGCGAGGACGGGAAGGTCGACCGGCAGCCCCAGCGACCGGCGCAGCGCGAACTGGGCGCCGACGGAAGCCACCGGGGCGAAACGATCGGTATCCACCCCGTTCGCGATGGTTAGCACGCCCTCGGCGGGCAAGCCGCTCTGCTTCACCCGTTCCGCGAAGGCGGGGCTCACGCCGACCAGTCGATCGGCCGCCTTCAGGGCGGCGAACCGGAGCAGCCCGAGAGGACCTCGTCGAAGTGAGAGGGGATCATCCACGCCGTACGAGGTCATCTTCAGGATGATCCGCTTCCGGAACAGCTTCGCCAGGCCGATGACGAGCAGCGTCTTCTGAGTGAAGCCGTGACAGTGGACTAGAGAGAACTGCCCATGATTGGCGATGAAAAACTCGACAAGCCGCCGGGCTGCGCCGAGCCGCTCTTTGAGGCTGGCCGGGTCCAGCTTGATCCGGAAGACCGGGACGCCCTCGACCATGTCCCTCTCCGGAAGATCGCTCGGGCGGCTCACGCTCAGGACCTGGAACTCCACTCGATCCTGGAGGGCGCGGACCAGGGTATGACACTGGAGGGCGCCCCCACCGGCGATCTCCGGGTGGTAGCTCGGGGCCAACATGAGGACTCCGGGACGGCCTGCCGCCGCCGAGGCGGCTCGGGCGCTCCTGGTCCAGCCGGTCCGCCCCACCAGCGCTTTGGTCAGCGAACGCGCCCGAAGCGTCCACCCCACCGGGAGGAACGTCAGAAGCCAGAAGAGCGCGGGCCCGAGGCCGGGGCGGCGCCGCAGCGCGTCCAGGAACAGTCGCCGCGCGAGCCGGGCGTCTCGATCCTCGTACAGTTCGGTCTTCCCCGAGAGGTAGAGGAGTTCGCCCGCGGCGCGCCGGATAAGTGGCTGCTCCTCGGGACCCAGGCGCCTC
>Ga0137796_10000951_pt1 | contig 17315 bp, 18 predicted proteins | sample OV2TP3_FD_97704 | JGI IMG/M metagenome (GOLD analysis project Ga0137796, IMG submission 97704) | reverse complement strand
GGGGACAGTATACTTAATTTCAGTAAATTCTTCTGTTCCCGAATTCCTTTTATGAATTAAGGAACCTCTGAATAAGTTGTCATTTCGAGCGAAGCGAGAAATCTGTGGTTACGTGTAGCTAACAAAAACGAATAAATACAAGATTTCTCCCGGAGTTTACCCTGAGCGCAAGCGAAGGGGTCGAAATGACATGAGATACTTATTCAGAGGTTCCTTAAGTATACTGTTCCCCGAATTACCGAATTACGGCGTGTCTTGCTGAGGACGCCCCGGCTGCCGGACTTGGAGTTTCGTAAACTGTCTGGGAAGTGAATATTAAAGCGGGGTATGTTCGATCGTTGCGAGTTCCCGCGGCAGGGAAAAGACGACTTTTTCCTGCTTGCCGGGTACCTCGGTAACCACATCGGCCCCCCATTCCCTGAGTTTCCCGATCACTTCTTCCACCAGCACCTCGGGGGCCGAGGCGCCGGCCGTCAGGCCGATATGTTTTTTTCCGTCCAGCCACTCTTTCCGGATCTCCGAGGCATTGTCGATCAGGTAGGCGGGGATGCCGGCCTTCTGCGAGATCTCCTTGAGGCGCGTGGAATTGGAGCTGTTGGGTGATCCGACCACCAGGATCAGGTCGCATTGGCCGGTCAGTTTCTTGACGGCATCCTGGCGGTTCTGCGTGGCATAGCAGATATCCTCTTTCTTCGGCCCGACGATATTGGGGAACCGTTTGCGCAGGGCATCGATCACCTCCGCCGTATCGTCCATGGATAACGTGGTCTGGGTGACGAAGGCGAGAAAATCCGGGTTCTTGACCTCGAGTTTCCAGACATCGTCCACCGACTCCACGAGATACATCCCGCCCTGGCCGTCCTTGGGGCGATACTGGCCCAGCGTGCCCTCGACTTCCGGATGCCCTTCGTGACCGATCAGGATGCATTCCCGGCCTTCGTCCTGGTAGCGCCCGACCTCCATGTGGACCTTGGTCACCAGCGGGCAGATGGCGTCATAAATCCGCAGTTTGCGCCGGGCCGCTTCCTCGCGCACCTTTTTGGCCACGCCATGGGCGCTGAAGATCACCGTCGCCTGGTCCGGCACCTCGTCCAGTTCCTCGACAAACACAGCCCCCTTGCGGCGCAGTGAATCCACCACATACTTGTTGTGCACCACCTCGTGGCGGACATAGACGGGAGCGCCAAAGAGTTCCAGCGCCCGTTCGACGATTTCGATGGCGCGGTCAACACCGGCACAGAAACCGCGGGGATTTGCCAGGATGATCTGCATATTTTCTTAAGTAATTAGTGATTGGTGAACAGTGAACAGTAAAAAATCTAACCATTCACCATTCACCATTCACCATTCACCATTCACCATTCACCATTCACCATTCACCATTCACCATTCACCATTCAAAAGCTACGTTGCCATGCAGCAATTGTCAATGGAAAGCTTCAGACGGCCACCCTGGCTTCACCGAACCAGAAGGTATCGATGACGAGCAAAATAGCGCCCACCGTGATGGCGGAATCCGCGACGTTGAACGCCGGCCAATGCCACTCCCGGTAATAGACATCGATGAAATCGACGACGTATCCAAGCGCCACCCGGTCCCACAGGTTGCCCAGTGCGCCCCCGAGGATCAGGGCCAGCGAACAGGCCAGCAACCCCTTGCCACGTGGCAGATTAAACAGCCAGATCACGAGCGCCGCGCTCACGGCCAGGGCGAGTCCGATGAACAACCAACGCTGCCAGCCGCCTGCCTGGCTCAGCAGGCTGAAGGCGGCGCCGGTGTTGTGCATCAGGGTCAGATTGAGGCCGGGCGCCATGGCGAGGGGTTCATGCAACCCCAGGTAGTGGCTGGCCAGTCCCTTGGTAACCTGGTCGGCCGCCACGATCAAAACCGTCAGCCACAACCACCTGGTGGCGCTGTCCCGACTCATGTCGGTTCAGGCGAAGGCACGCCGTTCACCCTCACCTTCGATGTTCACGATGCAACGACTGCAAAGGCCGGGATGCCTCGGATCACGTCCGACATCTTCGCGGTGGTGCCAGCAACGAATGCACTTGGGATGGACGGATGGCAGGGCATTGAGCCACAAGCCGGCCAATGCCGAGGGGACTGCATTTTCACACCGGGCCTCCGCCGGCCGGATGCGCGCGTAAGAGGTGATCAGCACATAACGCAATTCATCGTTCAAGCGGTTCAATTCCCCGGCCAGCGGTTCATCGCAGTAGAGATCCACCTCTGCATCCAGGGAGGATCCGATTTTTCCCGCCATGCGCAACTTCTCAAGCTCCCGGCTGGCCTCATCGCGCACGCTGATGATCTTCTTCCACCGATCAAGACGCGTGACGGAATCCCTGATGGCATCCAGTCCTTCGTACCATTCTTCGAGAAACACGGAAGGGCTTCGTTTTCCGGGGATGTACTGCCAGATCTCGTCCGCGGTGAAGCTCAGGACCGGGGCAAACCAGCGCGCCAGGGCTTCAATAATGTGGTACATCGCCGTCTGGGCGGACCGCCGTGGCAGACTCTGCGCCGGCAGGGTGTACTGGCGATCCTTGATGATATCCAGGTAGAAGCCGCCCATGTCCACCACGCAGAATTGGTGCAGTTTCTGATAAATGAGATGGAACTGGCAGGCGTCATAGGCAGTGATGATCTCCTTTTGCATTAGGGCGGCCTTGTCGAGCGCCCACAGATCCAGCTCCAGCATCCGGTCGAAGGGAACGCAGTCGGCCCGGGGATCGAAGCCCTCCAGGTTGGCGAGCAGGTAGCGTGCGGTATTCCGCAGGCGCCGGTAGGCATCCGCCATGCGCCCGAGGATCTCGTCGGATACGCCCATCTCGTGGCGGTAGTCAGTCGCCGCCACCCACAATCGCAGGATGTCCGCGCCGAGGGTCTTCATGACCTGCTGCGGGGCGATCACGTTGCCGCGGGACTTGGACATCTTTTTTCCCTCGGCATCGACGGTGAACCCGTGGGTCAGCACGCCCCGGTAGGGGGCGGTATCGTTCATCCCGACCGAGGTCAGCAACGAGGACTGGAACCAGCCGCGGTGCTGGTCCGATCCTTCGAGATAGAGGTCGGCGGGAAACTGCAGCCGCGCGTCCTTCGCGAGGACGCAGGCATGGGTCACGCCGGAATCAAACCAGACATCCAGGGTATCGGTGACCTTGTCGTAGGCGGCGGCTTCCTCCCCCAGCAGTTCGCCGGGGTCGAGATCGAACCAGGCATCGATGCCGCCGCGCTCAACGCGCCCGGCCACCTGTTCGATCAGATCCAGCGTGTCCGGATGCAGCTCACCCGTCTGTTTATAAATGAATACAGTAATCGGCACTCCCCAGGTCCTTTGCCTGGAGATGCACCAGTCCGGACGTTCGGCCACCATACCCCGGATCCGATCCCGGCCCCATTCCGGCAGCCACTGCACCGTGTCGATGGCCTGCAACGCTTTCTCGCGCAGCTTGCCGTTTTCCATGCTCACGAACCACTGCGGCGTGGCGCGGAAAATAACCGGGGTCTTATGCCGCCAGCAATGCGGGTAACTGTGTCGCACGTTCTCGGTGTGCAGCAGCATCCCGCGCTCTTTCAGGACGGCGATGACATGATCGTTGGCGGAGAACACATTCTCGCCGGCAAACAGTTCGGTGTCCGGCAGAAAGCGGCCGTCGCCGCCGACCGGGTTGGCGACCGGCAGGTCATAGCGGCTGCCGGCGATATAATCGTCCAGACCATGTCCGGGGGCGGTATGCACGGCGCCGGTTCCCGCCTCCAGTGTGACGTGATCGCCGAGAATCACCGGAACGTTGCGATCATAGAACGGGTGGCGCAATACAAGACCTTCCAGGTCGCGGCCACAGCAAGCGCCCAGGATCCGGTACTCCTCGATACCGCACCGCTTCAAAACCCCTGCGGCAAGCTCCGCGGCGAGAACGAGGCACGCCTTGCCGGTTTCCATCTGGCATGCCATGACCTGGTACTCAAACTCGGGATGCACGGCCACGGCCTGGTTGGCGGGCAGCGTCCAGGGGGTCGTGGTCCAGATCACGACGCCGGGCCGGTCTTCGCACCTCGCCGCACCTTCGCCCAGCCGCACCCGGAAATCCTTTTCATCCGCCACCGGAAAAACCACGTCCACCGCCGGCGAGGACCGGTCTTCATATTCCACTTCCGCCTCGGCCAGGGCCGAGCCGCAATCGATGCACCAGTATACGGGCTTGATCCCTTTAACGAGGTGCCCGGCAGCGATCATCCGGCCGAGGGCACGGATGATGTCGGCTTCCATCCGGTAATCCATGGTCAGGTAGGGGCGCTCCCAATCACCCAGCACCCCCAGCCGTTGAAAGTCGGCGCGCTGGCGCTCGACCTGCTGCCGCGCATAGTCCCGGCAGGCGTTGCGGAATGTGCGCGCATCGACCTTATAGCCGGCCTTGCCGATCTTTTTCTCCACCATCAGCTCGATCGGCAGGCCGTGGCAATCCCAGCCCGGCACGAAGGGTGCGTCCTCGCCGCTGAGGCCCCTCGACTTGATGATGATATCCTTCAGGATCTTGTTGACGGCATGGCCGATGTGGATATCACCGTTCGCGTAAGGTGGCCCGTCATGCAGGATGAAACGCTTCGCGCCGTGGCGGCGCTCCCGGATCCGGCCATACAGGTCCATCTCCTGCCAGCGCCGGAGTATCTCCGGTTCGCGCTGCGCAAGATGGGCCCGCATCGGGAACTCCGTCCTCGGCAAATTGAGTGTGCTTTTATAATCGGCCATATTATCCGTGAGTCACGAGGTCGTTTCGCTTCTCGTCAAAAAAACGCCGCGTCTGGGCGATATCGGCGGCAATCTGGTCCTGCAAATCTTTAATGGTATCAAAGTTCCGCTCCTTTCTGAGTTGCCTGAAGAATTCAATCCGGACCCTGCGCCCATACGCGTCGCCGGCGTAATCAAACAGGTACGACTCGAGGTTCACACCTTTACCGCCGAACATGGGCCGGGTGCCGACGGAAGTCACGGCCTCCAGCGCCCGATCGGCGACACCGTGAACCCGGCTCGCGAAAATCCCCGCCAGCGGACTGCGCAGCCGGTGCAGGTTGACGTTGATCGTCGGGTAGCCGAGATCGCGCCCGCGTTTATCGCCATGCACGACGCGGCCGCTGATGGCGTAATACCGGCCCAGGAGTTTCCTGGCGGTTTCCATGTCGCCCGCTTCCAGTATCTCGCGCAGCCAGGTGCTGCTGATCCGGCGCTCACAGACCCGGCAGCAGGCTGCCCGCTCGACCTCGAACCCGAATTCCTTCCCCAGTTCCCGCAGCATCGAAAAATCGCCCTGCCGCCCCTTGCCGAACCTGAAATCATCACCGACCACCAGGTACCGTACGTCGAGTCCCCTGACCAGGATGTCCAGTACAAAATCACGCGGACTGCGCAGGGCGAGGTCATCGTCAAACCGCAGGCACAGGGTGCGATCCACCTGGTACTGCGTAAAGCTGTCCAGTTTTTCACGCAGGCGCATGAGTCGCGCCGGTGCCCGTTCCGGCCTGAAGAATTCCTGCGGCTGGGGTTCAAAGATAACGACGATCGAGGGAAGCCGGAAGCGTTCCGATGCCTGCCGCAGCTCCTGGATGATCGCCTGGTGGCCGAGGTGCATGCCGTCGAAGTTGCCGACTGTCGCCACACACCCCCGGTGCTGCGGGCGAAGATTGTGCAGGCTGCGGATGAATTCCATGATGTTACGACACGCCGCCGGCTTTAACGCTGGACAGCAGCAGGTGGTGTGGCCGCATTCCGCAGAGCCAGAGGACGGCACCATAAACCAGCGCGCCGAGAGCGATCCACAGCCCAAGCTGCAGGGCCCGATCCCAGACCGTCCAGGCGAGCCACCGATCGATGGCCGGCACCTGCCAGTACAGCATGCCACCCATGATTCCGCAGGCCAGCGCGAGCCGCGACAGAAAAACGCCCCACCCTCCTTCTCTCCGGTAAACCATTTTCCGGCGCAGGTAGTAAAACAGCAGGCCCGCGTTGATAAAGGCGGCCAGGGACGTGGCCAGGGCCAGACCGGCGTGAGCAAGGGGGAAGACCAGCAGGAGGCAGAGAATGATATTGGACAGCATGGCCGCCACGCCGATCCGGACCGGCGTGCGCGTGTCCTGGCGGGAGAAATAACCGCTGGCAAGTACCTTGATCAGGATGAACCCGGACAGCCCGATGGCGTAGCTGACGAGGCTCCGGCTGGCCATGGCCACGTCCCGGGCACTGAACTCGCCGTAGTGAAACAGGGTGGCCAGCATCGGTCCGGCGAGCAGGATTAACCCGACGGTGGCCGGGACACTGACCAGCAGCGTCCAGCGCAGGGCCCAGTCCAGCAGCCGGCTGAAGCCCGCCCCCGATCCCTGCGCATGCTGCTCCGAGAGACTGGGCAGGATGACGGTGGCGAGTGCCACACCAAAGACACCGAGCGGAAACTCCATCAGCCGGTCGGAGTAATACAGCCAGGAGATGCTGCCGGTCTGCAGAAAGGAGGCGATGAGCATGTCGACAATGAGATTGATCTGGGATACGGAGACCGCGAACAGGGCCGGTATCATGAGGGTAATCACCCGCTTCACCCCGTCATGCCTGCTTCTGAAGGCGAGCCGGGGGAATCGCTCGATGCGCTGCAGAAACGGCAACTGGAACAGGAGCTGGGCCACGCCGGCGATGAACACACCCCAGGCGAGCGCCATGACGGGCTGGTCCAAGTGCGGCGCAAGCCAGATGGCACAGGCGATCAGGGAAACGTTCAGCAGCACGGGGGTGAAGGCGGGTACGGCGAAACGCCCGTAGGTATTCAATATGCCGCCGGCCAGGGCCGTCAGGGAGATAAACAGGATGTAGGGGAACGTGACCCGCAGCATGCTGACAGCCAGGCCGTATTTTTCCCCTTCGTCGAGAAAACCCGGCGCGAAGATCATGATCAGGAGGGGGGCGGCGACTACGCCGACGACGGAAATGATGAACAACACCAGCGCCAGCGTGCCGGTGACGTGATCGATGAGCTGCTGGACCTCGTTCTCCGCCTGCAGGTTTTTATACTCCGTGAGAACCGGCACGAAGGCCTGGGAGAAACCCCCTTCGGCAAACAGGCGGCGCAGGTAGTTGGGGATCTTGAATGCGACAAAAAAGGCGTCCGCCCCCAGACCCGCGCCGAAATAGCGCGCGATGACGATATCGCGCAGCAGGCCGAAGATACGCGACAGCAACGTCATGGCGCTGACAGTAAACGTCGATCGGAGCAGCCGGTTGCTCAGGACCGTATCCCGCCGCTGCCGACGCGGCTGGCTCCCGTATCTGATTGTTTGATATGATTTTTCATAAAGACGCGGAGCATATCATAATCGCGAACCGGGATTGACAAATCGCCGTGGGATCCGCATAGTGACGCGCCTTTGACAGCATTTCGGGAGTAAAACGGTGGCCAATATTGCCTCAGCAAAAAAACGCGCGCGCCAGAACGAGAAGCGCAGGAAACAGAACACCAGTCAGCGTTCCATGCTGCGCACGCATCACAGGAACGTCCTCGCCGCCATCCAGTCAGGGAACCGGGAAACTGCAATCGATGTCTTCAAGACAGCCGTACCCGTGATCGATCGCATGGCCTACAAGAAAATCATCCATAAAAACAAGGCCGCCCGTCACAAGCGGCAATTGAATGCGCTGTTGCGGGGGCTGTAACTAAATTCCATTCTTTACTTCTGCATTCATGACCGCTTGTTGTTAGCCAGTCATAAGCTATAAGTCATAAGCTATAAGTCATAAGCTATAAGTCATAAGCTATAAGTCATAAGCTATAAGTCATAAGCTATAAGTCATAAGCTATAAGTCATAAGAATAAAGAGCCACAAACGGTCTGAATCCAGATTTTCGTCCCTGCCCTATAAATATCCCGGGTTGACGGCTACTTCTCCGGAAGACCGTGTGCCGCAGGGATAGCGTCGCCCGAGCCTACAGGGATGTATTTACGGCGTGTCTTCCGGAGGTGTAGCCGGCAGTCTTTCCCCGCCTGCCATCACACAAGAATCAGATTGTCGCGGTGGATCAGCTCCGGCTCGTCCACGTAACCGAGGAGCTTTTCAAATTCCCGGCTCGGTTTGCCCATGATCTTGCGCGTATCGTTCGCGCTGTAATTCACCAGGCCACGGGCGATCTCGGCGCCCTGATCATCGATACAGGCCACGATGGCGCCCCGCGGGAAATCCCCTTCCACAGACTTCACGCCCACAGCGAGCAGGCTTTTCCCGGACCGGCGCAGGACATCCACCGCGCCCGCATCCAGCACCAGCCGGCCATGGACCCGCGACTGCCCCGCCAGCCACTGCTTGCGCGCCGTCAGCGGTTCACGGTGACTGAATAACAGGGTTCCCGTCGCCTCCCCCGAGGCGATGCGAACCAGGACGTTCTCTTCCAGGCCGGACGCGATGACCGTGTCGGCGCCTGATTTCGCGGCGATGGCGGCGGCGCGGAGCTTGGTAACCATCCCTCCCCGCCCCAGCACGCCGGTATTGCCTGCGTACCGTTCCAGCGCCGGGTCGCCGGCCTCCGCCTCGTCGATCTTCACTGCCCGAGGGTTGAGCCGGGGATCCCGGTCATACAGTCCGTCCCGGTCGGTCAGGATCACGAGGACATCGGCCTCGATCAGGTTGGCCACCAGCCCGGCGAGAGTGTCATTGTCACCGAAGCGGATCTCATCGGTGGCGACCGTATCATTTTCATTGACCACCGGGACGACCCCCAGATCGATCAGGGTGCGAAGGCTGCTCCGGGCATTGAGATAACGGCGCCGGTCGGCGATATCCTCGTGAGTAAGCAGGATCTGCGCGGTCCGGACCCCGTAACGCTGGAAACAGGACTCATAGGCCTGCACCAGTCCCATCTGGCCGACCGCGGCGGCAGCCTGGAGCTCATGGATGGCATGGGGCCGGCGGGACCAGCCGAGGCGCGTCACGCCTTCTGCGATCGCGCCGGACGATACGATGACCACGTCACAGCCGCGCTCGCGCAGGGCGATGACCTGGGCCACCCAGGTGTGCAGCGATTCCAGCCGCAGCCCGCAGCCGTCATTGGTCAGCAGCGCACTGCCCAGCTTGAGGACCCAGCGCCGGGCTTTAGCCAGGTGTGTACGGTGATTAGCCATGTTCGGCCCTGGCGCGAAGATCAGTGTGCTGCCCGGCCAGCCAGCGATCAACGGCGAGCATCAGCGCCCGGCAGTTTTGCCCTCGCTTGGCGGAAATCAGAAACACCGGCCTGTCCGGGTGCGACGCCCGGATGATTTCGCGGCGGTACCGCCCGGCCGTCTGATCATCCAGCAGGTCCATCTTGTTCAATACCAGCCAGCGTTCCCGTCGATCGAGATCGGTACCATACTCCGCCAGTTCGTGCTCAATGGTCCGAATCTGGGAAATTGCCTCACCGGGTCCCGCGCAGGCCGCGATATCCACGAGGTGCAGGAGCAGCCGGGTACGCGACAGATGCCGGAGAAACCGGATACCCAACCCCGCGCCCTGGGCCGCGCCGCCGATCAGGCCCGGGATATCGGCGATGACGAAACTCCGGCCAGCCCCGGTACTGACCACGCCGAGTTCGGGGTGCAATGTCGTAAAAGGATAATCGGCGACCTTGGGCCGCGCCGCCGACACCGATCGGATCAGCGTTGATTTTCCGGCATTGGGCAGGCCCAGCAGACCGACATCCGCCAGGACCTGCAGCTCGAGATGCAGTCTGCGCTTTTCCCCCGGCTTGCCCCGGGTCGTCTTGCGGGGCGCGCGGTTGGTGCTGCTCTTGAATCTCGCGTTGCCAAGACCGTGTCTTCCGCCTTCGGCAACCAGAAGCACCTGGCCGTCCGCAGTCATGTCGCCGATCAGTTCCCCGGTATCGGCTTCGTACACCAGTGTGCCGGGAGGAACGCTGATATGCAGATCCCGCCCGGCCCGGCCGCGGCGATTATTCCCCATGCCATGCCGGCCCCGTTCCGCGCGGAACAGGCGCTTGTAGCGGAAATCAACGAGCGTGTTCAGTCCCCGTTGCGTCACCAGGTAAACACTTCCCCCGTTGCCACCGTCGCCGCCATCGGGACCGCCGCGGGGGATATATTTTTCGCGCCGGAAACTCAGGCAGCCGTCACCGCCGTCGCCGGCTTCGACCTGAATAACAGCTTCATCAACGAATTTCATGTAATTACAGCTATAAGCTATAAGTCATAAGTTATAAGTAAAGAGTTGAAAAACATATAGCCCAAACAAAAACCCCGCCGGCGGCGGGGTTTCCTGAAATCACATCAAGACGCCCGGCTCAGTCGGCGATCACACTGACCACCGCCCTGTTCCCCGGGCCCTTCCGGCCATAAACCACCTTGCCGTCGATCGTCGCAAACAGGGTGTGGTCCCGGCCGCAGCCGACATTGGTGCCGGCATGAAACCGGGTGCCGCGTTGCCTGACGAGAATATTGCCAGCCCTCACGATCTCGCCGCCATAGCATTTGATGCCGAGGCGTTTCGACTGGGAATCCCGGCCGTTCCTGGTACTGCCGCCTGCTTTTTTGTGTGCCATAATACGCGTGTCCCGACTGTGTTACCCGGTCTTTATATCAAGTATCGACAATTCCGTATAGTCCTGACGATGTCCCATTTGCTTGCGGTGATGCTTGCGGCGGAGAAATTTCACAATGTTGATTTTGCGATCGCGGCCATGCCGGTTAACCCTGGCCGAGACCGCTGATCCCTTGATATACGGGTCGCCCACCGTCACCTGATCACCATCGACCAGCATCAGGACATCCGAGATTTTGATGGTTTTGCCTGCTTCGGCTTCCAGTTTTTCCACCCTGAGGATGTCACCGGGCTGCACCTTGTACTGTTTGCCGCCAGTCCTGATCACTGCATACATGGGGATAGCTCTCTCCGATACGGAAAAGCACGCGGCCCCGGGGCCCGGCATCGCGCGCGTAAAGGGCGCTGATTCTAAGGAATTCACGGTGTGGATACAAGCCGGTCCGGGCATCCGGTCAGCGATCGTGGTACTGGCGGGCGCGTGTTGGCAAAATGAGCTCCCGGCCGCCCCGCTGCCGCCATTATGACCCCGAGATGACCTCGCACCCCGCCATACCCTCCACTGCCCCCGAACCGGATTTCCACGCCCTGCGTGAACTCGTGGCGGGGGACATGCGCGAGATGGACAAGCTCATCCAGAAGTGCCTGCACTCCGATGTCGGCCTGATCGACCAGCTTGGACACTATATCGTCAACAGCGGCGGTAAACGGCTGCGGCCGGTCCTGCTGCTGCTGATCTCCCGCCATTTCAACTACACCGGAAACCAGCATATCAACCTGGCCGCAATCATCGAATTCATCCACACCGCCACCTTGCTGCATGATGACGTGGTCGATGCCTCCCTGTTACGGCGCGGCAGGGCGACGGCCAACCAGCGGTGGGGCAACGAGGCCAGCGTACTCGTGGGGGATTTCCTCTATTCACGGGCCTTCCAGATGATGATCGAAACCGATTCCATGCGGGTGATGTCCATACTCGCCGACGCCACCAACGTCATCGCCGAAGGCGAGGTTCAACAACTGATGAACCGCCACGATCCGGACACCACGGAGGCGCGCTATCTCGAGGTGATCCGCAACAAGACAGCCAAGCTCTTCGAGGCCGCGGGCCAGCTTGCCGCCGTCATCTGCAATCGCCCGGAACACGAGGAAAAGGCGCTGGCCGCCTACGGTGCCCATCTCGGCACGGCATTCCAGCTCATTGACGACGCCCTCGATTACAGTGCCACCAGTTCCGAACTGGGCAAAAACATCGGCGATGATCTGGCCGAAGGCAAACCGACCCTGCCCCTGTTGTACGCCATGTGGCACGGCACCGAATTCCAGGCGGCCACCATCCGCACGGCCATCGAACAGGGCGGACTGGAAAACATCGAGGAAATACGGCAGGCCATTGAATCCAGCGGGGCCATTGCGTACACTTCCGCCCTCGCGCGCGCGGAAGCCCACAAGGCCGAAAGGGCACTGACGGATCTGCAGCCAACCATTTATCTGGATGCGCTCCACGCCCTGGCGCGGTTCGCCATCGAGCGCAATTACTGAAAAAACATCATCGGGGTGTAGCTCAGCCTGGTAGAGCACCACGTTCGGGACGTGGGGGTCGTAGGTTCAAATCCTGTCACCCCGACCAAATTCCAGCCTAAGCAAGACCACCAAAAACCACTTAAGCCTAAGAAATATAAGGCTTTTCTCTGTAAGCAGTCACTAACCCATTTTGTCCCCAATAGGCCATTTTGGCCTCGTTTTGGGCACACTATGGGCACACGATGGGCACACGCTCAGGGGTCAATTTTCAAAGCCAAGGACGGCTGCGGAGACAGGGACGGCGAAGGATACAGGGACCGTATGCTGACGGGACTGATGTATGTGCTTCGCCCTGCACCGAAACCACACTCAAACCTCTCAAGACTAGCTCAGGCGAATACATCAACGCCTTGCCGAACCAATACAGGACACCTACATGGCTGCAAGTCATGTAGGTGTCCTGCTGATGCGCTCAGGATTACAACATTCTCTCTACAACTCGTGGGTGAGGTGCACTCATGAACGAGTTGTTACAAAACACGGGGAGAGATACTGCTGGGCTTGTCTATTTAGGAACAAATCAGACACCAGAAAACAGACAAATAGTAATTCAAGGAAACCAGAAACGTGTTTCAAAAATGCGCCGTGTATTACTAGCTGCGGCATACCATATTCAAGAGTACATGCAGGAGGGTGGTTTCAGGTGTAGGGTAGCATTCATCACTACTACGTACCGGCCAGATGCGGAATGGATGCCAAACCAGATAACTGGGCTTATGGACTGTTACCGTAAATGGTGCAAAAGACGAGGCGCGGTTATTCGTGGTGTGTGGGTTCTGGAAACGACTAAAGCAGGAAAGCCCCATTATCACATTGCGTTATTCCTACCATCAGGACTAACACCGCCTAAGCCAGATAAACAAAATTGGTGGCATTATGGAATGACAAACTGTAAATGGGCGTATCGCCCAATTGGGTATCTCGCTAAATACGCTTCGAAAGGCTTCCAGCATCCATTACCGAAGAACGCCCGTCTGTATGGTGTCTATGGTGTGCCAAGAATAGCATTAGCGTACTGGAGAGCGCCTGCATGGCTCCGTAAAATGGCATCACCTAGTGATGATATTCGTCACGTTGGTGAGTGGTGGGAAAACAGAACAGCGGGGATTGCTTACCGATCCCCATGGATTATTGATGGGTTTGGTCCTGATGGAATCTTACTTATATGGATCGGTTGGAATTATGAGGACATATACTTTTTATAATCTTATTGGTGATAATTTGTAGCATATCCATGAAGAAAATCGTTTTGGTTGTTAATTTTTACTGAGAAAATCGTTTATATGTTGTCTTAAATGTGCGTAGGCATCATGTTTAAAATCAAGGGTACCCTTTTCAAACCCTACTTTCGGTGTGCAGCCTGTGCCGTGCATAAGTGAAGCGATGTAAATTTTGACTTGCGCCTTCTTTGATAATCTCTTCTTTCCAGCCTTATTAAAACATTTCTCGAATTCTTTAATACACGGTTTTATAGATATATTGCTGTTAATTTCATCAATAATCATGTCTTCTAAGGAGCCCTTATTGCCTTTACCTGGAGTCACAAAAAATCCTGTTTTTAAGCCGCCATCGATTATAATATCATTCACTGCTTTTCTAATTTGGTGTGGAAAATGTGTTACTGCTGATACTGCGTTTAGTATTGATTGCCTTACATCATTAGGACTGAGATTAGCGTCTCGCATTATGTAGATGCCGCTTAAAGTATTAAAAAAATCTTGGCCACTTGCTAGATTTAATACAGATCTGGTGTTTTTCTCTCCCATCATATCAACTATTGCACACGTTACGTCATGAGCCATATCTTTAAGTACCACATTAATAAGAGACGCTTCGTCCGCACCTTCGGCGAGAAAAAGATAGTTTGGCTTTATTTCTTTCTGATAATCTTTGAGATCAAATATAAAGGATTCCAATTTATCTCAATTCCAAATTGATTTTCTTTGAAATATCAACTTCAGATCTGCCGAAAGTTTTTGCGATGTTAGACCCTTTAACTTTCATAAGTTTTATTACACCGAAATTTTGTAATTTACTTTTTCTACTTATATCAATGAATGTATTTATTAAATCTGAGGAGTGTGTTGTCGCAAAAATTTGTATATTGTGCTTCCTAGCTATATCTATAAGAAAATATAAGAGATCGTCAATTTTAGAGAAATGTATACCGTCTTCTATTTCGTCGATCAACAAGCATCCATTAGATGTTTCAAAGGCATCCAGTGCTATCCTAAGATAATTGTAAAAACCACCGCCCAATACATGAATTGGAGCAAAGTATTTAAACCCTAAATCTCCATAAACATTCATAAGTCCATACTCAGGTAAAGATATAATTTCTTCCAGATCAGGCTCAATATTTTTCAGGAATTTCACCAAGTCAGGTAATCTTCTTTTTTTAATTAAGCTAGATATTTCATTTGTTACTTGTTCTTTAACATCTTGATGACGTGGTGTGATAAATTTAGCATCTATCAATTCTTTGCATATGACTGTTGGTGCGTCTATTGGATTTTTCTGATCGTTTGTTATCTTAATATATGACGATTGTTTTAGTTTTCTCTCGCCCTTATATTCAAATTGTAAACCGTCTATAAATGTCTCAACGTCACGGCTTTTACCACTTGGAATAATTCTCTTAATTGGTGAAATATTGAGAGTACGATTATATATTGTTGGTGATTTCTTACCTAACTTTTTCCATTTAGCAGCTAAAGTAATATTGTTATTATCATCCATATTGTTGAAGAATGATCTAAATTGATAATCAACTTTAGGGGAAAAATATGGGTTGCCTCTCCACCCATTAATGCCAAGTAGTAAAGTTGTATTTGTGCCGCCAGATAATAAAAATATAGCTTCAAGCAAACTAGTTTTGCCAACACCATTAATGCCCGTAATGATATTAATTCTATTTAAAGATTTAATATTCAAGTGATTAAGGGTACGAAAATTTCTTATATCGATTTCTTTATACATAATATCCGTGAATTGTAATCATGGTAGTAATTTAATTGTATACTGTATACAATATACAGTAACTACTCGAACTCATTAACTTTAAAGATTAATATGAAAAATTCTGCCCTTGAAGCGATTAGAAAGCAAGAACTATCTAAACTTAGAAGACTGGAGTTTTATCCTAGTATTGAAAAAATAATGAAAAATGCTGCCTTTAAATTTAGTGGAAACTTGCCTACTTTAGAATCAGCTGTAGGTGCTTTTATCATTGGCCAAATGTATGGATGGCGTGTGCTACGGATAATTCATGGTTCAAGCACTTATAACAAATACGAGAAAATACTTGGTATTAAGTTCTCTGATGTATGTCCAGACAAGGGGGTATTAGCTAGGAGAAGCGTCGGACTTAGGCTCGCGGAGCACCTAGAATCCTTCTGGAAGGTGGCAACGGGCAAGGTCAAAACAGGGGGTCTAACACTCAAGGCCGACGAGGGTCTTGACGTCCCAAAAATACCGGGCTAGACTTGCTGTATACCATATACAGTAGTGCATATGATTTTAACCGCAATGAATTGGGTGTTGATTAAAAAACTCTTTGAGTTATCGGGCATTACGCCACACGCCGCCTATGCCTATGTGAAAAAGGGCATCTGGCATGAAGGGACCCACTGGGTAAAGCGGCAGGGGCGGCTCTATTTCAATGTCAAGGCGATAGAGGCATGGGTCGAGGGAAAGGCGGCCTGATAATCCGGGGCAATAGCTTCCTGGTGGATTTCTACTACCGGGGGGAGCGTTTTCGCCCTGCCCTGCCTGGTCTCTTGGCAAGCAAAAAGGCTCACCGTAAAACAGCAGAAGACATCCTCACCCAAATTCAGGCGGACATATCCAAAGGCGCGTTTAATCTTGCAACCTACTTTCCAGACCATCCGAAGGCCAAGAGATTCCGGCGAGGGTCAGACATCAAGATTTCCGTAAAACTTAAACAGTGGCTAGAGCGCAAACACCGCACCTTGGAAGCGACTACCTGGAACCTTTACAAGAGCGCCATTGCCTACCACCTGATCCCGGAGTTTGGCGAGCACTCGTTGGCGGACTTAACGGCTAACCAGGTGAGGACTTGGATGGATACGCTTAACCTTTCGAGCACTACCATTAATAACGCCTTGATACCGCTTCGGGCCATCCTCACGGAGGCCTACGAGGACGGGCTCATTGATAAAAATACGCTGGCAAGAATCAGTAACCTGCCCCGCCGTACCCCGGAACCGGACCCCTTTACCCGTGAGGAAATGGAGGAGATATTAAGAGCCTGCATGGGCGAGATCCGGAACCTATTTGCTTTTGCTTTCTGGACAGGCCTTAGGAGCTCGGAGCTCATCGCCCTTAAATGGAAGGACATCAACCTGAAAAAGGGGACCGCTTTTATCCGGCATGTGCGGACCCGGACAGGCGACAAAGACCGCCCTAAAAATCAGTCGAGCATCCGGACACTCGAACTGCTGCCACCGGCGCGGGCCATTCTTGAGGCCCAAGCCAAAATAACGGGCACTGGAGACCACGTTTTCCGTAACCCCTACACGGGACACCCCTGGAAAGATTCTGGGAAACTGCGGAAGGCCTGGGATCGCATCATCAAAAAGTCCAACGTGCGGTACCGGAAGCCTTACAATACCCGCCACACCTTTGCCTCCCTGATGCTCTCCTCAGGGGCGCCACCGATGTGGGTGGCGACCCAAATGGGGCATAAGGACTGGGGAATGATCCGGAAGGTATACGGGCGGTGGCTACCCGATGTCGATACCCAAATTCAGGACAAAATCAGCTTTCTTTGGGCACGCTATGGGCACACGGAGGTGGCAAGTGGTTGATTTTAAACAAAAGGCCATAGGTTCAAATCCTGTCACCCCGACCAGCTTTTTTTCCAGCCTGTTGTCAAATATCATGCGCCACAAGTCATAAGTCACGAGTTCAAAGTTGTATGTTGAAAGTTGAAAGGAATGCGTTAAAGAATACCGGTGAATGTGAACAAAAATCAGAACCAGTTCCAACATTAAACTACCCTCTCCAGGAACGTGTGAGGACTAAATTAAAACCCCCTCCCACACTCACTCCAACCAGGGGAAGGGAAATAGTTTTTGAGCAATGAAACTTCTTTCCATCGCCGGCCTGATTGCCGGATTGATGCTGCTCACCGTACTGC
>Ga0137796_10000949_pt1 | contig 17346 bp, 17 predicted proteins | sample OV2TP3_FD_97704 | JGI IMG/M metagenome (GOLD analysis project Ga0137796, IMG submission 97704) | reverse complement strand
GGCAAGATCCTGTGGCGCAAGCTGCAGGAAGAGGAATACCGGAAATGAGATCTCTCGTCGCGGCGTTGCTTCTGTGCATCGCTGCCCCGGTCCTTGCGCACTCGCACGAGAAGGGCGATATCCAGGTACATCAGCCCTGGTCGCGCGCGACCCCGCCCGGCGCTAAAGTCGGCGTCGGCTATATGGAAATCCGCAACCGCGGCGCGCAGCCCGATCGATTGCTGTCGGCGTCGACGGCGGTGGCGAAGCGTGTTGAAATGCATGTCACGCAGCGCGAGGGCGAGGTCATGAAGATGCGTCAGGTGAACGCGTTCGAGATTCCGGCGCGCAGCCGCACCGCGCTGCGGCCCGGCGGCGCGCACTTCATGCTGGTCGATCTCGTGGAGCCGCTCAAGAAGGGCGAGCGCTTCGCCATGCGGCTCGTGTTCGAGCGCGCCGGCGAGCTCGAGATCGAGCTCGAGGTGCAGGAGGCGGGCTCGAGGCATCCCCGGCATTGACAATCGGCCCAGGGACAGAGCACCCATGATGCGTTTTCTCAAAGGCCTGATGGTTGCGGCGGCGCTCGCATCGCCCTGCGCGTCGGCCGCCCCGCTGGTCTACGTTGCGCCCATCGAAGGCATCATCGACCTGGGGCTCGCGCCCTTCGTGCAGCGCGTCCTTGACGAGGCGGCGGCCGCCGGCGCCGCCGCGGTGGTGCTGGAGGTCAATACTTTCGGCGGGCGCGTGGATGCCGCGGTGCAGATCCGCGACGCGCTGCTCGGCGCCAAAGTGCCGACTGTTGCGTACGTGAACCGGCGCGCCATCTCGGCGGGCGCGCTCATCTCGCTCGCGGCGCAGCACCTGGTGATGGCGCCGGGCTCGACCCTCGGGGCCGCGACGCCGGTCATGGCCGGCCAGCCCGGCGGCGGCGCGCAGGCGGTCTCGGAGAAGACCGTGTCCTACGTCAGGAAGGAGTTCCGCGCCACCGCCGAGAGCCGCAAGCGTCCGCCGCTCATCGCCGAGGCGATGGTGGACGCCGACGTCGCCATCCGCGGCGTCATCGAGAAGGGCAAGCTCCTCACGCTCACGACCGACGAAGCGCTCAAGCACAAGGTCGCCGACTTCAGCGCCGACAGCGTGCAGGCGGCGCTCGAGCGCCTGGGGATCGCGAACGCCGAGCTGAAGCCGCTGTCGCTGAACTGGGCCGAGAACGTGGTGCGCTTCCTCACGCATCCGGTGCTGAGCTCGCTTCTCGTCACTCTCGGCATGCTCGGCATCATCATCGAGCTGCGCACGCCCGGCTTCGGCGTCGCCGGGGCCATCGGCGTGGGCAGCCTCGCGGCGTTCTTCTGGGGCCACTGGCTGGTGCAGCTCGCCGGCTGGGGCGAGCTCTTGCTCGCGCTGGGCGGGGTCGCGCTGCTGCTGCTGGAGTTCTTCGTCATCCCCGGCTTCGGCTTCGCCGGGATCCTCGGCATCCTCGCCCTGCTGGCGGCGCTCGTCATGAGCGTGGTCGGCTCGGGCGCGACGCCGGAATTCTTCATGCTGGCTGCGGGCCGTATCGTCCTTTCCCTGCTCGCCGCCCTGCTCGCGAGCTTTCTCCTGCTACGCTTCATGCCGCGCACGCCGTTCGGGCGGCGGCTCATCCTGGACACCGGTCTCGGCCCCGTTGAGGAAGACGACCTGCGCTGGCTCGGCAAGCGCGGACGCGCAAGCTCGCCGCTGCGCCCGGCGGGAATCGCCGAGATCGAAGGCGCGCGCGTGGACGTCGTGTCCGAGGGCGAGCTGATCGAGCCCGGCACGCCGGTCGAGGTCATGCGCGTGGACGGCAACCGCATCGTGGTGCGGCAAATAACCAACACCAACCAGAAGGAGGAGACATGACCGGACTTGAGACGGGCATCACCGGCGGACTGGGCATCCTGATCGTCGTCGTCGTAGCGATTTTCGTGCTGCTGTACCTGGTGCCGATTCCGCTGTGGATAGCGGCATGGGCCTCGGGGGCGTACGTGGGTCTCTTCACCCTGGTCGGCATGCGCCTGCGCCGCATTCCGCCCAACACCGTGGTCACCGCCCGCATCAGCGCCGTGAAGGCGGGCCTCGACCTCACGGTCAACGAGCTGGAGGCGCACTACCTCGCGGGCGGCAACGTGGTGCGGGTGGTGAACGCGATGATCTCGGCCGACAAGGCGAACATCCCGCTGCCCTTCAAGCGCGCCGCGGCGATCGACCTCGCCGGGCGCAACGTGCTCGAGGCGGTGCAGATGTCGGTGCTGCCCAAGGTGATCGAGACGCCGAAGATCGCCGCGGTCGCCAAGGACGGCATCCAGCTCATCGTGGTGTCGCGCGTCACCGTGCGCACCAACATCGACCGCCTGGTGGGCGGCGCGGGCGAGGAGACCATCATCGCGCGCGTCGGCGAGGGCATGGTGAGCACCATCGGCTCGGCCGTGAACCACAAGAGCGTGCTCGAGAACCCGGACCATATCTCCAAGCACATCCTGTCCAAGGGCCTGGATGCGGGGACCGCCTACGAGATCCTGTCGATCGACATCGCCGACGTCGACGTCGGCGAGAACATCGGCGCGAAGCTGCAGATCGACCAGGCCAACGCCGACAAGCAGATCGCCCAGGCGAAGGCCGAGGAGCGCCGCGCCATGGCCGTGGCGCTCGAGCAGGAAATGCGCGCACGGGTCGTGGAATCCGAGGCTGAAGTGCCGCGCGCGATGGCCGAAGCCTTCCGCAGCGGCAACATGGGCATCATGGACTACTACCGCATGAAGAACGTGCAGGCCGACACCGAAATGCGCGGCGCCATCGCAAGCGGCGAGGAGCCCACCGCGCCGCGGAGGCCGTAGGCATGGAGCGCTTTCCGGTCGAGCTGCTCTACGTCCTCGCCTTCATCGGCTTCGTCCTCTACAGCTTATTCATGAGGGCGCGGGCGGCGCGACGCCGCCCGCAGGAAGAGGAAGCGCAGACAGCGGCGGCGGAGCCGCCGCCCGCCGAAGAGGAGTTGCCCGAGGACATCTGGGGCCGCACCCCGGCCCCCGCTCCCGCCCCGGCAGCGGCACCGGTGAAGCGGCCCGCGCCGACCCCCATCCGCGCCGAGCCGCCGGCGCCGCGGCGCCGCCACCCCGTGCGCGCGCTTTTGAAGGACAAGCGCGACCTTCGGCGTGCCGTCATCCTCATGATGGTGCTGGGACCTTGCCGCTCGCAGGAGCCTCCGGAGCGTAACCGTCCGTAGCAAGCCGCCCTCGCGCGCGTTTCATCTGTAACGCACCGGCGCCGGCCGGAAATAACGACGCGTTCGCCGCGGCCGAGCATGGCGCCATGTTGTTGCTCTCGCCCCGTGCCGACGCTCCCCAGGAAGCCACACCGCGCGTCGCCGCGCAGCCGGCGCAGAAGCCGGAACCCTATAACGGCGTGCCGCGCGCTCCCTTTCGCGCCGGTTGCAGCTGAAACTTCAGTGCGAAGGGAGGCACAGGGCTTGCGTAACTGCGCTCATGCGAATCTTTCTTGCCGCACTTTGCGCCCTGATTGCGTCAGCGGGCTGTAGCTATTACTCCGACCCGGCCCTGAGAGAGGCGACGGTTCATTCGACCAAGAGCGTGCGCTCGGGAGACGGCTTTCAGACCGTGGATACCGACAACCCCACTTTCATGCCCGGCGAGTACGTCGAAATTACGCCCGACGGTCGCGTCCTGCGGATCAGCGCTACCACCCTCAACCGGTAGGACGTCAGCCGAGAAGGTGCGCGATCAGCTCGCGCACCGGGCGGATTTCGGCTCCGAAGGGCAGCGGCTCGGAGCCGCGGAAGAACAGGCCGCGCCCGGTATCGCCGCGCAGCGCCGCCGCGAGATGCAGGTCGATGCAGAACTGGCCGGCGCGCGAGAGCCCGTCGCGCAGCCCGCACTGCGCGAGGCAATCCCAGGCGAGCGTGCACTGTCGCCGCGGCTTCGCGCGCCGCTGCAATACGGCCTCCTTCTCGAGATACGCGGCGAGCCAGGGGGTGCGCACCGCGCGCGCCGGCAGCCCGGCGACGCTCATGAAGACCACGATGTCCTCGCGCCGCGCCTCGGCGAGCACGCGCTTGAACCCCGGGTGGGCGTCGCCTTCGGCGGCGACCGCGAACGGCGTGCCGACCTGCACCGCGTCCGCTCCCGCGGCGATCGCCTGCGCGACGCGCTGCGGCGAGTTGATTCCGCCCGCCGCGATCAACGGAATGCGCTCGGCGTCGAGGCCGAGCTCGTGCAGCGCGGCCCGGATCGCGGGCAGCACGCGCTCGAAGTCGAAGCGCGGGTCCTCGACGTCCTCGACGCGTGCCGCGCCGAGGTGGCCTCCGGCGAAGCGCGGGTGCTCGACCACGATCGCATCGGGCGCGCGGCGGCGGCGCAGCCAGCGGCGCACGATCAGCGCCGCGGCGCGCGCTTCGGAAACGATCGGCACCAGCGCGACGTCGGGCCATTCCTCGGTGAGCTCCGGCAGATCGAGCGCGAGCCCCGCCCCGACCACCAGCGCATCGGCGCCGCTGACACAGGCCTGGCGCACGTAGCCGGCGTACTGCGACACGGCCCGCATGATATTCACCGCGATCAGGCCGTTGCCGCCGCCCATCTCGCGCGCGGCGCGCAGCTCCCGGTCGAGCGCCACCAGGTTCGCCTGCTCGATCGCCTGCTTGTCGCGCGTGCGGCCCGTGGCATGCATCAGGTCCGGATGCGCGCGCCTCAGGTCGACGCTCGAGATCGTGCCGACGCAGCCCTCGCGCGCCACGGCGCCGGCGAGGCGATGCGCCGAAACCCCGACCCCCATGCCGCCCTGCACCAGCGGCCGCGCCTGCCGGCCGCGGATCTCGAGTGAGCGCATCGTGCGCAGTCTCCGGCCCGGCGCCGGGCAGGAGCTTGATCCATGTCAAGCTGGTGCGGCCTAGCGGCTGGCGAGCCGCGCCCCCGCCGCCAGCGCCTCGAGCTTGGCCCACATGATCGAGGGGTGGACGCGGCGGTGGAACGGTCCCTGCGCGAAGCCGCAGTCCGTGCCCGCCATGACGTTCTCGCGGCCGAGCAGCCGCACGAAGCGCGCGAGGCGCTCGGCCACCAGCTCCGGATGCTCGACGATGTTGGTCGCGTGGCTGATCACGCCTGGAACAAGAATCTTATTTTTTGGAAACTTCACCGTCTCCCACACGCGCCATTCGTGCTCGTGGCGCGGGTTCGCGCCCTCGATGAGATAGGCGCCGGCGCGCACCTTGAGGATCAGGTCCACGACGTCCTTCAGCGGCACGTCGGTGGTATGCGGCCCCGGCCAGCTGCCCCAGCAGACGTGGTAGCGCACGCGGTCCTCGGGAATGCCTTCGAGCGCGGCATTGAGCACCTCGACGTGCAGCGCGACCCAGTTGCGGTAATCCGCGAAGCTCGCCGGCGGAACCATCCTGTCGTAGGTCACCGCGAGCCGTGCGTCATCGAGCTGCAGCAGCAGCCCGGCGTCGATGATGGCGCGGTACTCGGTGCGCATCGCGGCTGCGATGGCATGCAGGCATTCCTCGTCGCTCGCGTAATACTCGTTTTTCCGGTCCGGGATCACGCTCGAGGGCGCGGCGACCGGCAGAAAGCCTTCCGCGGCGCCGGCTGCCTTGAGAGCCGCCTGGAAATTCTCGATGTCGCGCCGGATCTCGCCTAGTCCGGTGTAGCTGATGGGACCGGTGCACACGGCAAGCGCTGCGCGCGCGCCGGCGGTTGCAGGAGGCCCGTCGGCGGAGTCGAGCTCGGCGTAGAACTCCGCGAACCGCTTGCGGTCGGCGCCGCGCGCGAAGGGATGCCCGCCGGGCGGCGCCGCTCGCCGCTCGAAGCCGCTCAGGCGCTCGAGCGCGTACTGCGACCAGCTGATCGATTTCCCGAACTCGCCGTCGCTGACGACGTCGATCCCGACCTCGGCCTGCTGGCGCACGACTTCGGCAACCGAGCCGCGCAGGCATTGCTCGTAGGCTCGCTCGTCGAACCGCTTTCCGGCCTGCTTTGCGCCGATGAACTCGAGCAATGCCGGGGGCCGGATCAGGCTGCCTACATGGGTGGTGAGAATGCGCTCGGTGCTGCGCCTCATGCGGACCTTTTGGTGCGAAGCCCGCGATCTTTAGCTGCCTGCAGCGCCTGCCAGACGCGCTGCGGGCTTGCGGGCATGTCGAAGTGCGACACCCCCGCCTGCCGCAGCGCATCGAGCACCGCGTTCATCAGGCAGGGCATCGACCCGGTGACGCCCGCCTCGCCCACGCCCTTCGCGCCCAGCGGGTTGAGCCGCGTCGGCACCGCATGCTCGATGAGCTTGATGCCGTTCACCAGCCCCGCGCGCGGCATGGCGTAATCCATGAAGCTGCCGGTGAGGAGCTGGCCGCTCGCGCGGTCATAGACCGCCAGCTCGCTGAATATCTGGCCGGCGCCCTGCGTGAGGCCGCCCTGCACCTGCCCCTCGACGATCTGGTGGTTGATGATGTTGCCGGCGTCGTCGCAGGCGACATAGGAAACGATCTCGCTCTCCCCGGTCTCGGGCACGATCTCGACTTCGGCGACATGGCAGCCGTTGGGAAAGGTCGAGCCGAACTTGTTCGCATAGGCGACGTCGAGGCCGCCGGGATGGTCGGTGGCAAGCTTCTCGATGGAAATACGACGATCAGTCCCCTTGATGCGGTAATGACCTGCGACGAACTCGATGTCCGCCTGCGAGGCTTCGAGCGCTTCGGCGGCGAGCGCCATGCCCTTCTTCACCAGCTCCTGGGCGCCGAGCAGCATGACGCTGCCCACCGCGAGCAGCGAGCGCGAGCCGCCGGTCGCGTTGCCGAGCAGGTAGAAGTCCGCGCCCGCGCTGCGCAGCCGGATCCTGTCCATGGGGATTCCCAGGACCCCGCTCACGACCTGCGCGTAGGTCGTCTCGTGGCCCTGCCCGTGGTTGTGCGTCGGCGCATAGAGCGTCAGGCCGCCGTCGCCGTCCCAGCGCAGCTCGACCTCATCCTGCGGCGCGAAGCCGGCGCCGGTGGCCTCGATATAGGTGGCCATGCCGCGCCCGCGCAGCCTGCCTCGCGCACGCGATTCGCTTCTCCTGCTTTCAAAAGAATCCCACTCGGAAATTTTCAAGGCTTGGTCGAGCACGCCGGCGAAGTCGCCGCAGTCGTATTCGAAGCCCGCGGCGATGCGGTAGGGAAAAGAGGAAATGAAGCTTTTCCTCCTGAACTGCGCCGGATCCATTCCCAGCTCATGCGCCGCATGCTCGACCAGCCGCTCGATCGCGTAGGACATGACCGGCCGGCCGGCGCCGCGATAGGCCGCCATCGGGGCAGTATGGGTGAGCGCGAGCCGGATGCGCGCATAGGCCGCGGGCACGTCGTACACGCCCGAGAGGCAGTTCACGATGCCGATGGTGTTGATGAACGGGCCGGTCGGCGCGAGATACGCGCCGAGGTTGGCGAGCATGTCGAAGCGCATGCCGAGGATGCGGCCGCCGGCGTCGAGCGCCAGCTCGCCGCGCGAGCGCACGTCGCGCCCCTGCTCGTCGGCGAGAAACACTTCCGAGCGGGTGCCCGGCCACTTCACCGGCCGTCCCAGCTTCTTCGCCGCGTACAGCGCGGCGCAATATTCGGGGTACAGGTTGAAGCGCACGCCGAAGCCGCCGCCGACTTCCTCGGCGATGACGCGGATCTTCTCCGGCGGCACGCCGAGCACCGCCGAGAGCTGGTTGCGCATGATCGCGACGCCCTGCGTGCAGGCGTACAGGTGGTACATCTGCGCCGCCGCGTCATAGGCGGCGAGGCAGGCGCGCGGCTCCATGGGGTTGCCGACGACGCGCGAGATGTCGACCGTCAGCTCGACGACACGGGCGGCCTTCTCGAAGGCCGCCTGCGTCCTGGCTTCGTCGCCGGACTCGAAGTCGAGCACGATGTTGCCGGGCACGGAGTTGTGCACCAGCGGCGCTCCCGGCGCCACCGCCTGCTGCGCGCTGACCACGGCAGGCAGGTCGCGGTACTCGACTTCGACGAGCTCGGCTGCGTCCTGCGCCGCCACGTCGCTCTCGGCGACGATCAGCGCGAGCGCGTCGCCCGCGAAGCGCACCCGCCCCTGCGCCAGCGCGGGGCGCCCGGGGTTGATGAGCTCCATGCCGCCGCGGCCTTTGGCCGGCAGCGCCGCCGGCAGCGACTTCAATTCTCGAAGGTCTTCTCCCGTGAAGACCGCGATGACGCCGGGACTTTGCAGTGCCTTTTCGATTCTTATCGAGATTATTTCGGCATGCGCGCGATCGGAGCGCAGGAAGTGCCCGTACGCCTGGCCGGGAAGGTTCCAGTCGGCGACGTAGCGTCCCCGACCGGTGAGCATGCGCTCGTCTTCGAGTCTGCCTTTCAAAACCGCTCAGCCTTTCGACATCGCGATGAGGATGCTGGCAGGCGAGTAATCGAGAAGCGAGGCACCGACCGAGCCCTTCCACCAGCGCGCGGCGAAGGAAGTGTTCTGGTTGTGGCCGATGACGACGAGGTCGACCGCCAGGCTTTTCGCCAGGCGGCAGATTTCCTCGACCGGCTCGCCGACCGCAAGGTGCCCGGTGGCATTGAAGCCGCGGTCGCGCAGGGTGCGGATGCCCTCGTCGAGCACCGTCTGGGTGCGCTTTTTCTCCTCCTCGAGGAGCTCCTCGGGAACGAAGCCCTCGGTGAGGAACAGGCTCGGCGGCATGCTGGCGACGGCGAGAAGGTGCGTCTCGGCGCCGAGGAAGCCCGCCAGGTCCGCGCATTCCAGCAGGGCGCGCTTGCCTTCCTGAGAGCCGTTATAGGCGAGAAGAATCTTCCGATACTTCATTACCTCCTCCTATTTCCCTAGCAGGCCGACCCGTTCGATCGTCGCGCGCTCCGCTTTCAGCGTCGCCGACGCCCATTGCGCGTACTCCTCGCTCGACTTGTACCAGTAGACCTGGTCGAGGCTCTGCAGGACCTTGAGGTGCTCGGGATCGTCGAGCGTCTTCCTGAAGGCGTCGTGCAGCGTCTTCACCACCTGGGCGTCCATGCCCTTCGGGCCGACGAAGCCGTAGGGCGAGTACGAGACGATGTCGATGCCGAGCTCTCTCGCGGTGGGCGCATTCCACTTGGTGCGCTTCTCGCCGAAGGTGACCAGCAGCCTGAAGGTGCCGGCATCGACGTGCCTGCCCCAGCCGGTCGCGTCCGACTGCGCCATGACGTGCCCGCCCATGAGCGCCTGGGTCGAATCGGCGTTGCCCTTGAAGGGCACGTGCAGGAACTGCGTGCCGGTCTTCATCGCCACCTCCTCCATCAGGAGGTGCGGCGAGGTGCCGGTGCCGGTCGAGCCGTAGGAGAGCTTCCCGGGGTTCGCCCTCGCGTAGTCGATCAGCTCCTTGAAGCTCCTGAAAGGCGAATCGGCCTTCACCACCACGCCGAAGGTGTAGCCGCTGATGCCGATGATGTAGGTGAAGTCGGCGAGCGCATCCCAGTCGACCTTGCGCTGGTGCGGAAGCCGGAACGCGGTGATCGGCAGCTGGGAGAGCGTATAGCCGTCGGGCCTGGCGAGCTTCGCCATGTTGGCCGGCCCGATCATGCCGCTGCCGCCGGGCTTGTTGTCGATCAGCACCGGCTGGCCGAGGTGCTTCTGCGCGATCTCGGCAAACTTGCGCAGGTGCACATCGGTCGAGCCGCCCGCAGGCCAGGGACAGATCAGCGTGATCGGCTTGGAAGGAAATGCCTGCGCCTGCGCGGCGGCGGAAAAAGCGAGCGCCGCGGCGAGCACGAGAAGCCGTTTCATTGTCGGTTCCTCCTCCTTGCCGATTATAGCCGCGCCTCCAGACGGCTAGAATAACCATTTTCCCCCTCCATGCTCGATCTCATTGCTCGACGCTAGCCGCAGCGATCTCGTCGCCGGCGTTGCCGGCGCCGGCACCATGGGCCGCGGCATCGCCCAGGTGCTCGCCCAGTGCGGCGCGCGCACGCTGCTCTACGACTCCCTGCCTGGCGCCGCGGCGAAGGCCCGAGGAGCGATCGGCCAGGCGTTGGGCAGGCTCGCTGAAAAGGGGAAGCTGAAATCCTCAGAAGTCGAGGCGGCGCTCGGCCGCATCGAGATCGCGCCGGCCCTCGAAGCGTTCGCGCCCTGTCACGTGGTGGTGGAGGCGATCATCGAGGACCTCGGGGCGAAGCGGCAGCTCCTTTCTTCCCTCGAAAAAACCGTCTCCGAAAGCTGCATTCTCGCCTCCAACACTTCCTCGCTCTCGGTCACCGCGATGGCGGCGGCCTGCAAGCGGCCGGGCCGCGTCGCCGGCTTTCACTTCTTCAACCCGGTGCCGGTGATGAAGATCGTCGAAGTGGTCGACGGCGTGCTGACCGAGCCCTGGGTCGGCGAGGCGCTCGCGGCGCTCGCCGGGCGCTTCGGCCATTCGCCGGTGCGCTGCAAGGACACGCCGGGCTTCGTGGTGAATCACGCCGGTCGCGCCTTCGTTCCCGAGTCGCTGCGCGTGCTCGCCGAGGGCGTAGCCGATTTTGCGACCATCGACCGCATCCTGGTCGACGCGGCCGGATTCCGGCTCGGCCCCTTCGCGCTCATGGACCTGGTCGGGCTCGACGTCGCGCACGCCGTCATGGAATCGATGTACCGGCAGTACTACGAGGAGCCGAAATACCGGCCTTCCTTCATCGCGGAGCCGCGCGTCGCTGCCGGGCTGCTGGGCAGAAAGACCGGGCGCGGCTGGTATGTCTACGGCAGGGACGGAGCACCGGAAAAGATCTCCGAGCCGCCCGCACCGAGGTCCCGTCCCGGGTCGGTATGGGCGGTTCCCGAGCTGAATGAACTGCTTTCAAGCACCAAAGACAAGAATTCTTCTGTTTGCTTCGTCGCCCCGCTCGGCAGGGATGCCACCACCGCGGCCCTCGAGCAGGGGCTCGACCCGGCGCGCACCGTCGCGGTCGACCCGCTGTTCGGCTTTTCCAAGCGCCGCACCCTGATGGTCAATCCTTTGACAAAAAGAGAAGTGAGAGACGCGGCCCACGCTCTGCTCGCCTCGGACGGCGTTCCCGTCTCGGTGATCAACGACTCGCCCGGATTCGTGGCTCAGAGAGTAGTAGCGCACATTGTCAATGTGGCTTGCGACATCGTTCAGATGCGCATCGCTTCGCCCGGGGACCTCGACCGCGCCGTGATGCTCGGCCTGGGCTACCCGCGGGGCCCGCTCGCCATGGGCGACGCGCTCGGGCCGGGGCGTATCCTCGCGGTGCTCGAAGCGATGCACGAGATTTTCCAGGAGCCCCGCTACCGGCCCAGCCCATGGCTGCGGCGGCGCGCGGCGCTCGGCGTTTCCCTGCTAACCCCGGAATAAAGGAAACTGAGCGATGCTAGAAGCCTTCATCTACGACGGCCTGCGCACCCCGATCGGGCGGCACGCCGGCAAGCTCGCCCCGCTGCGCCCCGATGACCTCGCGGCCGAAGTGATCAGGGAGGTCGTCGTGCGCAACAAGCTGGAGCCCGCCGAGATCAGCGACGTGGTGCTCGGCTGCGTCAACCAGGCGGGCGAGGACTGCAGGAACGTGGCGCGCTTCGCCGCGCTGCTCGCGGGGCTGCCGCCGACGACGCCCGGGGTCACCGTCAACCGCCTTTGCGCGAGCGGCCTGCAGGCCGTGGTCGATGCCGCGCGCGGCGTGACCGTCGGCGAAGGCGACCTTTACATCGCGGGCGGCGTCGAGAGCATGAGCCGCGCGCCTTACGTGCTCGCCAAATCGGACGCGCCCTACAGCCGCGACGTGAAGATGTTCGACAGCACCATCGGCGCGCGCTTTCCGAACCCGAGATTCGTCAAGCAGTTCGGCAACCACTCGATGCCGGAGACCGGCGACAACGTGGCGAAGGACTTCGGCATCACGCGCGAGGAGGCCGACGAATTCGCGCTCGCCTCGCAGCAGAACTACGCCAAGGCGGAGCAGGAAGGCTTCTACAAGGGCGAAATCCGCGCCGTCACCCTCCCGGCGAAGAAAAAGGATTCTCCACAGGAAGCAATCAGCCTGGATGAGCATCCCCGCCGCGATAGCACGCTCGAATCTCTTTCAAGATTGAAGCCCCTGTTCGAAGGCGGCGTAGTGACTGCCGGGAACGCCTCCGGCGTCAACGACGGCGCCGCCGCGCTGGTCATCGCCTCGCGCTCCTGGGGCGACAGGAAAGGAAAGAAACCCATGGCGAGAATCCTCTCGGCGGCGAGCGCGGGCGTCGAGCCGCGCATCATGGGCGTGGGACCGGCCTACGCCATCCCGCGGGCCCTCGAGCGCGCCGGGCTGGCATTGAAGGACATGGACTTGATAGAGATCAACGAGGCGTTCGCGAGCCAGGTGCTAGGGTGCCTGAAGCTCATGAACCTCGCCTTCAAGGACCCGCGCGTCAACCCCAACGGGGGCGCCATCGCGATCGGCCACCCGCTCGGCTGCTCGGGCGCCCGCCTCGCGCTCACCGTGGCGCGCGAGCTCGAGTGCTCGGGCGGCCGCTATGCCGCGGTGTCGCTGTGCATCGGCGTCGGCCAGGGCCTCGCCGTGATCCTGGAGCGAGTGCATTGAAACGAGAACAGATCAAGACGAAATTCTCCTGGGAAGACCCGCTCCTGCTTGACCGGCAGCTGACCCAGGAAGAGCGCATGGTGCGCGACGCCGCGCACGCCTACTGCCAGAAGAAGCTCGCGCCCCGCATCCTGGAAGCCTTTCGCTTCGAAAAAACGGACAAGGGCATTTTCCGCGAGATGGGCGAGATGGGCCTGCTCGGGCCGACCATCCCGGCCGAGTACGGCGGCCCGGGGCTCAACTACGTCTCCTACGGCCTGATCGCGCGCGAAGTCGAGCGCGTCGACTCGGGCTACCGCTCGATGATGAGCGTGCAGTCCTCGCTCGTCATGCTGCCGATCTACGAGTTCGGCACCGAGGCGCAGCGCAAGCGATTCCTGCCGCGGCTCGCAGCCGGCGAATCGATCGGCTGCTTCGGCCTCACCGAGCCCGATCACGGCTCCGACCCCGGCGCGATGCAGACGCGCGCGAAAAAAGTCGCCGGCGGCTACCGCCTCAGCGGAGCCAAGATGTGGATCTCGAACTCGCCGATCGCCGACGTGTTCCTCGTCTGGGCGAAGGACGACAGCGGAGAAATTCGCGGCTTCATCCTCGAGAAATCCATGACGGGATTGTCCGCTCCCGCGATCCACGGCAAGGTGGGGCTGCGCGCCTCGATCACCGGCGAGGTGGTGATGGACAGCGTGTTCTGCCCCGAGGAGAACGCGTTGCCGGAGATCCGCGGGCTGAAGGGCCCGTTCACCTGCCTCAACTCGGCGCGCTTCGGCATCGCCTGGGGCGCGCTCGGCGCAGCCGAGGACTGCTGGCACCGCGCGCGAGAGTACGTGATGCAGCGCAAGCAGTTCGGCCGGCCGCTCGCGGCGAACCAGCTGATCCAGAAGAAGCTCGCCGACATGCAGACCGAGATCTCGCTCGGCCTGCAGGGCGTCCTTCGGCTCGGCCGCATGAAGGACGAAGGCTCGGCGGCGCCCGAGATCACCTCGATGCTCAAGCGCAACTCCTGCGGCAAGGCGCTCGACATCGCGCGCCTGGCGCGCGACATGCTCGGCGGCAACGGCATCTCCGACGAGTTCGGCGTCATCCGCCATGTCGTGAACCTCGAGGTGGTGAACACCTACGAGGGCACGCACGACATCCACGCCCTGATCCTCGGGCGCGCGCAGACCGGCATCCAGGGATTCAGCTAGAGCGCCATGGACAACTGGGCCTTCGGCATCACCATGACGGTCGTCGGCGTGGGAGGCACTTTTCTCACGCTCTGGATACTGAGCCTGGTGATGAGCCTGCTGAAGAAGGCATTTCCCCTCTCGGACGAGGAAAGCAAAGCCAAATAGCATGCTGGAGAGCGTCCTAGGGGGTCTCTCCGGGCTGGGCAGCGGCGCCGCGCAGCTCTTCTCGTTGCAGGGCCTGCCGAACCTGGTGATGCTGGCGATCGCGGCGGCGCTCCTCTACCTGGGCGTGAGGAAGCAGGTCGAGCCGCTGCTGCTGGTGCCGATCGGCTTCGGCTGCCTGCTGGTCAACGTGCCGCTCGGCGACCTGATGGAAGCCGGCGGCCTGCTGCGCATCCTCTACGACATGGGGATCGCGAACGAGCTCTTCCCGCTGCTCATCTTCATCGGCATCGGCGCCATGATCGATTTCGGCGTGCTGCTCGAGAACCCGAAGATCCTGCTCTTCGGCGCCGCAGGGCAGATCGGCATCTTCCTCACGCTGCTCCTCGCGCTCGCCCTCGGCTTCACTCAGCTCGAGGCGGTAAGCATCGCCATCATCGGCGCGATGGACGGCCCGACCGCGATCTACGTCACTTCGCAGTTCGCGCCGCACCTTCTCGGGCCGGTGTCGGTGGCCGCCTATTCGTACATGGCGCTCGTTCCCATCATCCAGCCGCCGATCATGCGGGCGCTCACCACGCAGAAGGAGCGCGTGGTGCGCATGGGCACGCTGAAAAAGAGCGTCTCTCCCACCACCAGGCTCCTTTTCCCCATCGTCGTGACCCTGGTAACGGGCCTGATCGCGCCCAAGGGCCTGCCGCTCATGGGGACCATCATGCTGGGCAACTTCATGCGCGAGTGCGGCGTGGTCGCGCGCCTGACCAAGGCCTCCGAGAACGAGATCGCCAACGTGGTGACGCTTTTCCTCGGGCTTGCCATCGGCGGCACGATGGAGGGCAAGGCGTTTCTCACGCCGCAGACGCTCCTGATCTTCGGCCTCGGCTTCATCGCCATCTGCCTCGACACCGCGGCCGGCGTGCTGTTCGGCAAGCTGGTGTGCTGGGCGAGCGGCGGCAAGGTGAACCCGCTGGTCGGCGCCGCCGGGATCTCGGCCTACCCGATGGCCGCGCGCGTGGTGCAGGCGCAGGGCCAGCGCTACGACAAGCGGAACTACCTCCTCATGCACGCCGCCGGGGCGAACACCGGCGGGCAGATCGGCTCGGTGATGGCCGCTGCCGTGATGCTTTCCGTCCTCACGGGAATGGGATTGATCTGAGGCGCTCATGACGGCCAGAGGCAAGCCCAAATACAGGCGGACGAAATACACGCCGCCACGGAAGGCGAAGTCGCCTCCAGCCAAGGACTACATGGCGCGCCTGCGCCGCTATCAACCGCGTCCGATGAGCGCCGCGGCAGCGAAGGCCCTCCACGAAGAGAACCGCGGCGAGCGCTGAAGCGGCCCGATGAGATCGAACCCGCGTCAGCCCTTGATGAGCCGCGGCAGCATCATCAGGTGCTGCGGGCAGATCGATCTCGGGTTCTGGTAAACGCAGCCTGCGAACGCCTTCATGTAGCTGCGCAGCGCCTTGAGCTCGACGACCTCGTCGACGAAGCCGTGGCGCGCGCAGTACGCCGGCCGCGAAGTGTCGTAATACTTCTTCGCCATCTCGTTCATCTTCTGTGCGATCGGCTCGAGCGGCCGGCCCGAGTCCTTCTCCTTGACCGCGCGCCGGGCATAGGTCGCCACCGCCGCGGTCTCGCCGTGCATGACGTAGATCTCGGTCGCCGCGGTGCCGAGCGTGAAGGCGTTGTGGCGGTTGGCGGTCGGCCCGCCCATGATGTAGTGCGCCGCAGCGGTGCCCTTGCGCAGCACCACCAGCAGCATGGGCACCTCGGTCTGCTGGATGGAATAGATGAGCGACTGCCCCAGGCCGAGCAGCTCCGCCTTCTCGGCGAGGTCGCCGACGTCGATGCCGCTGGTGTCCTGGAACCAGGCTACCGGCACCCGGTCGCGCCCGCAATGCGTCACGAACTCGTTCAGCTTGATGAGGCCCTGGCGGTAGAGCTTGCCGCCGATGCCCGGATACGCCGCGTATTCGGGATAGCCCTTGGGCAGCAGCCCCTGCCGGTTGCCGATGACGCCGAGCAGCAGGCCGTCGACCTTGACGAGGCCGGTGTAGACCTCGGGGCCGTAATCGGGCCGGTACTCCATGTGCTCGCTCGCGTCGACCAGGCGCGCGAGCAGCTCGTCGAAGGAGTACACCTCCTTCTGGTTGAACGGCAGGATGTGGTACAGGTCCGCGGCCGCGAGCCGCGGCTCGGCGGGCTCGGCGACGCGGAAGAACATCGGCTCGTAGGCGGGGATCGCCCGCATGTACTCCTTGATGCCGTCGAGAACGCCTTGCTCCTCGTCGTAGACCCGCGCGAAGAACCCGGTCTCGCCGTAGTGCGTCTCGACGCGGCCCGGCGGGCGCTCCCTGAAGTTGCGCGTCATCGGGATCAGGTCCTCGAGCATCCCCACGTCGAAGCCGCCGCGCGGCGCCATGCCCGAAACGATGCCGACGCCGCCCACCGCGATGTTGGCGTCCTTGTGCGCGATCAGGATCGTCGGGCTGATCCCCTGGTAGCCGCCGCCCGCGGGATTAGTGCCGTAGATTCCGGCGAGCACCGGGATTCCGGCCTGCTCGAGCTCGGCATGGCGGAAAAAGCAGGTCCCCGAGCCGCGCCGGTCGGCGTAGAACTTCTCCTGGTCGGGAAGCTTCACGCCGCTGCAGTTGACCAGCCAGACGAGCGGGATGTTGAGCCGCTTCGCGAGGTCCGTCACCCGCAGCACGTTCTCGGCCTGCCCGGGGAGCCATGCGCCGGCGAGCACCTTGTTGTCGAAGCCGACGATCACCGCCCAGCGCCCGGCGATGCGGCCGAGCCCGTCGACGACGTTGGTGGTGCCCTCCTCGTTGTCCATCGGGTTGTACAGGCTGTGCAGGGGATGCCAGCTGCCCGGGTCGACGAGATACTCGAGCCGCTGCCACACGGTCAGCAAGCCGCGCTTGTTGATCTCGGCTGCGGGCAGGCCGACCTCGCGCCGCGCGCTTGCCGCCGCGGCGATCTCGGCTTCGAGCGCCTCGAGCTTGGCGCGGCTCTCCTGCGAGCGCGCGATGCGGTTTTCCTTGAGCGGCTTGCCGAGCTCCGGCATCCGCGCGAAATACGGTCTCATATTCTTTACTCCCGATTCGGCGTCGCGCCGGTCGCCATGCCGGAGATGATGATCTTCTGGATGTTCGAGGTGCCTTCGACGATCTGCAGCGACTTGGCGTCGCGGTAAAAGCGCTCGGCGGGGTACTCGGTGGAAAAGCCGTACGAGCCGAAGATCTTCATGCACTCGTTCGCCGCGTGCACCGCGGCTTCCGATGCGGCGAGCTTCGCCACCGAGGTTTCGTACTGGCTCGGCCGGCGGTGGTCCTTGAGCCACGCCGCGCGGTAGACGAGCATCTGCGCGGCCTGGTGCTCGACCGCCATGTCGGCGATCTGCGCCTGCACCATCTGGTGCTGCGCGATCGGCTTGCCGAACTGCTTGCGCTCGTTGGCGTAGCCGATCGC